>Ga0307979_1003448_pt1 | contig 10598 bp, 3 predicted proteins | sample OrgLakmetage1058_FD_201833 | JGI IMG/M metagenome (GOLD analysis project Ga0307979, IMG submission 201833) | Saline water microbial communities from Organic Lake, Antarctica - #1058 | ecosystem: Environmental > Aquatic > Non-marine Saline and Alkaline > Saline | place: Antarctica: Organic Lake... | reverse complement strand
GGAAGGGTCGCCCTCGCTGCCCATTCTCACGAAACGGGTTTGGGCGAAGAACTTGCCTCGCCAATCGAGTTGGCAAAGCACTGCACCGGTGACAGGCGTTCCTGACGCCGTCAATAAGTCCTCGGCGCATATCAAACTGAGCGTGAGGCTTTCCGCAGTGCCACGATCTGCTGCTTTCCGCACTTCGGTCCTGATCTTTCGCACCATGAGCTCCAATTCGCTCGGCCCGATATAGGAGACCTTGAAGTTGTCGATGAGCACCGAACAAAACGACTTGGCGGGGACTTGCACATGGAGCCGAAATTTGGGGGAGATGAATTTGGTTCGCACTTTCAAGCTCACCCACTCACCGAGCTTGGTGACAGGGTCGGAGGTGACCCATTCGCCGTGATCGCGGCTGCGCACGTGCAGATAAGTGCCACCTCCCACCAATTCTTCATCGAATTGGGTTGGCAGTGCCTTCTGTTCCGCCAAAGCTGACGATGGTTGAGGGAGCTCAACAAGACCTGTAGCGAGGTCTGTTCCCAACGCTCTTTCTGGTGCCTCCTTTTCTCTCTCTGATGCTAGCTCCAATGCTTGGTTGCCCTCGTGAGGTTCGAACGCCAAACCTGCGTGCTTACCTTCGAGCGTATCCAGTGGCAAAGTTGCTTGTTGTTCATTGGCGTGCTTCTCATCCCAAAGTCGGTGTTGCTCCTTGCGCACTCGGCTCATCAGTTCCTTCACTGTATCTGGTGCGGTCTGCGCATAGTCCTCATGCCGAGGTCGCATCTGAAAAATCTTTAGTTCTAACTCATAAATCGACTTGTGGCCTTCAGCTACTTCGAAATCGACGTACACGCCACTCCCTAGGCCATAAGGGGCATAGTTCTCAAGCGCACTAACACCGGTGTAGGCTAGGCCTGGAGAAGCTGAAGAGCCGCGGAGGCCGCCGCGAACCAGGGACTCGAGCAGAGACACTTTGGTTTCCCGCAAGAACGTGCCGTCGTCAGGTTGCACGGTACCTAAATACAACTTGAAAGGGCGCGAAGCAAAGTACGACGTCTTTTGGCCGTCGAACCAATAAGCAAGCTCCGTGTCGTAGGGCTTGAGAGTAGTTTCCGCCATCATCGTGGTTTTCGGAATGAGAAACTCAGCCATGCGCTCCGAAGGCTGCCCTTCATTGGTCAAGAGCTCCGTTCGCGCAGTGACAGCGGCACCGTAATGTTTGCCTGGCTCTAAGCCAATGAAGGTCCAGCTCTTTTCTTCGGTGATGATTACTTCCAGGACGTGGCGGTTGGCGTCAAAGAGAGTGAGGCGGTACGAGGAGCCACGGTGGTCGGTAATCGGCACTTCCCATCGCACTTCAAATGAGCTTTGCTTCACCTGCCGCACTTTGAAACTGCCTGGAGGGAGCACCTCTGAACTGCGCGCTGCTGCAACGAACCCTCCCTCTGTCGCAATCGAAGCATCGTCATCGTCGCTTTCCTCTACCGTCTCGGGTGTCTCAACCACTTCTTCGACTGCAGCAGCTGGGGTTTCTGCTACCTCAACAACTGCTGCCTCTGACACAGGATTTGAAGCTAGCGTCACAGCATCTTTACTTGAATCTAGCGTTTGCTCGGAGGGTACTACAACGGGCGTAGCTGGGGCACCTTTGCTCTCCTCTTGCAAGAATGCGTCAACCTCAGCAGCAGCCACTGCGGCAGAATCTTCAGGCACTTCGGGAACAATCTCAGCACTTGTTTTTGAGATGGTTTCAGCAGTACCATCTGCAGAGGAAATAGATTTTGGAGTCTCCGCTTCAGGGATACTTCTTACTGATTTCGAAGACAGCGGCTCCTCTCGTTCAGGTTGCCTCGCAGGTGGCAAAGGAGGAGGGCTCCGCGGCTCAGGATTCAGCGCCAAATCGGGACGGCTCAAGTCCTCTGAGCCAGCTATTTCACGCAAAGTCGACAAGGTTATGGCTTCAACTTCATCTGCCGGAGTGGGCGCTAGCTGCTTCCGCCGAGCCGCCACCTCGGGAGGAGCTAAGCGTTGTCGTTCGCGTGTACAGAGAAGCACGAGAACGAGATGATGAATGAAAAATCAAAAGAAATAGAACTGATCATGGAAATTCAATGCGTGATATAAAGCTACATGCTAGCCAAGCTTTAATAGCTTAGGAATGCCGGCAAACAACCGAAATGTCTATAGGTAACTGACCAACTGTTGAGCATTTCTTGCAGCTTGATCTGCCCAAGTAGTTGTCCTTCGAACACTTAGGGCACTGCCAATACTCGAACTCCAAGAGCCCCATCGATGACTTCTCGCGAATCAAACTTCTTTCATTAACAGTTGTGTGCTATAAAGAAGCCATTACGAGAGGTTAGCTCGTTGTTAACGCCCAGCTAGCTGTGGCGCTTTTACAATCTCCCTTTCCCTTTCGTTGAGACGTTTGGTGGGACGCTAGCGCTGGCGGGACCATCCTTCCATCCTTTGTTTGTACAGGGGGTTATGTTTAGTTGTCGAAGTCGAAGCATGACACTACGACTACTACGACACACGACACTACTGTACGACCTACGACGTTACATTCCTCTGCTTCCCAAGTCCCCGGGGCCAACTCCCGAGTAACTTGGTACAAGGAGCAAAGAAAAGGCGCCGTCGGGAATTTCATGAACTAACTGATCCTCAAAATCTCCCTTGAACCTGTTATCGCTTCAATAGTGCCCTGAGATGACATGGGTTCGGACATCAAAGAAGGCACTAAAGTGCAAAGGGCAACCGGCCAACTTCAAGGAATGGCGTGACATAGCATAGGATAGGTCGGAGTGGAGATCGCGAACGTACTCGAAACCTATGCCTCCTTCCGAGAATTGATCCTACAGGGTCCATGAATGTAAAGATGAGCATGTTGCATTGCGCAAAAGGACACTCAGCCCAGTCAGACTTGCTCTGGAGGTTTCATCAAAACGCAGCTCTATGCTATTTGTTGTTGTTTCTAGAGCACAGTAAATACAATTAAAGCTAAGAGCTCTCTAGTTGTACAGTCCGTTAGTCTTCCTATATCAAAAAAACAACATGGCCTCAGTATGCCTTATGCCTTGATGTCTTGCCAACGGCCAACGTATCCGCGACTAGCTAACCAAGGCGAGTGCATATATTATTCCCACTGGAGACTGGAGACTTGGAGACTGAAGGCTGGGACTAAGTAACAAGTAACAGTGCCACCTCGTCTAAAACATACAACATAAAACATAAAACTTTGAATTTGAACGTGCTATGATTTAGACCTTAAAACACTAGGGGCGTCCCTGGCATTCGAAAGAGAGCCAAGCAAAGCGCAGGTCTGTATCAATGAACTGCGTATGCATTCAAGGGGGGGGCATCAATTAAAGAAGTAGGTGCTCTTCGTAACGTCTTCCATGTCAAGAGCACCGCGCTCAGGCAAAGGCGGGAAGTCGCACGAGGGATATCGCAGCTCGAAGCTCTCGAGAAGGTCCTCGAGAATGGGCGACGAGTAGAGATCCCTGAAGCAATCGCGCAGCTCGTGATTCATTTCATCCACGCTGCAAGGGTGCGTCCAGTAGGAGTCGTGCACCGCTGTGAAAGACAGGCCGCGGGATTGCATTTTGATGGAGGTAAGGAGCATGTGGGTGGAGTCGAGGCTATGGACGAAGTTAGGTGGAAACGCGCTCTTTTGTTTCATCACATGAACATTCAAGTCGTCCGACTCGTGAACCACTTGCACTGTTTGCAGCACCGTGCGCACAGTCACTAAGCCACCGTGGCGATAGGGCTGCGACACAGGAAGTCCCAAGGGAGTGACCCAGTTCACCGGCTGTCCTTTAGCAGCGACCACACGCGCGCACGACGCCAGCCAGGTCATGATGTTCCGAGCGCTCGTGAACAGTTCTGTGAGTGCGTCCATGGTAATTGAAGCCACATAACTCGCCGCGGAATAGGCCAACTTCTCAATCTCCTCTTCGGAAAGCTTTCCTGACGCCGCCAGCTTCTCCTCAAGGCGATTTTGAATTTGCTTCCGCGCTCCAATGAACGTCACTCCATACACCGAGGTCATGACGGTTTGTTTCACCACTTTTCGGTCGATCATGCCTTCGATCAGCTTCGCGTTGGCGTTTTCCCGCAACTGGAGCTCCGTGTCATCAGGGCCTGGAGTGCGCGCCGCTTCTTTGGCGATTTTGTCCACCACAATGGCGCACACTCCACTATACACGTCGCGGGGCTTTTCACCGTCCACCAGATTGACCTGCTTGCCGCCTTCGAAGTCTCGGCCCAGTGCGGCGTAGTGCTGAAGGCCATTGCAGGACCCATCCATGTGCACCGGCATGCCGCTCATGAACTCCTCGGGTACAGGGCTGTCCAACGCACGAACGAGCTCCATGCAGGTCGCGAGGGCCTGCCACGGGTTCTCAGCTTGCAGCCACCACTGGTCGCCGTCGAGAGGTGTCGCTACGGAGTCGCGAATGTGATCCATGCGGGCTTCAGTCCACAGGGCGCGGTCTTCGAAACTGGCCTTGTCATAACCGCACAAGTTGGCCACTTGCACTTTGAGCCAAAACAAGCCCCGAGGCCCCAAGGGCTTTTTGTCCGCAAACGCCAAGAGGCCGCGGCTCATGTCATTGCCCATATGGTTCAAGTTCGGCGGAATCGGGTAAGCTCGGCCGCGGAAGTCCATGTTGTAGGGGAAGTAAAAGTTGTCGTTTCGGAAGCTCTGCGCTATCCCAAGCTTGATCTGAGCATCGCAACGCAATGAGTGCAGGTCACTGTTCTTTGCTTTGGCCTTCCTGACGCGATACACTGCTTGCCAGTAAGCTTTCTCATCTTCTAATTTGTCCTCTTCAGAGGGTAAGGCAGAGATGGGGTGGTCGGTCTGTGACGGCAATTCGCCAATGGCCAGTTTTCGGTCCCAGGCGGCCTGGCACACGTCAAGTACGTCCGTGTTGACGCACCATTTCAGCTTCCCGAGCGCGTTGAGGCCTTCGAACACCCGCTCTAAGGGGGCGTCCCTCAGCGCCTCGGTCTGCGCTCGGCTGCCTCGAATGCGCATCACTCTCGTGCGCTTCTTCAAAAAGCCGCCTCTATCGAAGCGGGTCCACGGCTTGGGCTCGACGAGCATCGGCAAGTTGCGAGCCATTAGCGGCATGCCTAAGTTGTCGACTAGCACCGGCGCTGAGTCCGTCTTTTCCAGATTTGATTCGTCGGCTAAATGACGCGACCCATCCTTCGTTTCTACCTGGTCTTGTCCTTTCTGCCTGTCCCAAGCCGTTACCATGCCTTTTTTATCCTCCGGCGAAAATTCATCTACCTGCCCTCCACTACGAATCATAACGTTGTTGTTTGCGAAGGAGCGCGTTGTCGCTTGCGATTTGAGCTGATCAGAGACAGAAGGCTCCATGATGATGGTGCCCTGCTTGTGGTTGCCCCTAAGCTGAGTGATTTGGTGACGAAAGCAAGGAATGGGGCCGTTGCTGCTCTGATGCACAGCAACTTTGAGCAGCATGGAGATCAGCACTGCGCCCAACTTGGCTTTTATGTGCGGCTCCCACTCAGTGCTCTCGAGCGATGCTCGGGCTCGCTGGTTGATACGGCGCATGCTCAAGGTGCCAGCGTGCGTTAGTCGGCTCGCAATGCCTTTCCCTAGCTTGTCTTGCAGGCCCGCAAAGTTCACTTGGGTCTGCACTGCGTCTGCGATATCTTTCGCCAGCCGAGCAAAGCTCGCTCCTTTCTCTCCGGATGCCGTGCAGCTATTGATGGCGGTGTGGATGGTGATAACGGCAAGTTTGTCAGGTGATGTGCTCGCCAGAAAAGGTCCATACAACTGACGATCGGCAAACTTGACGTCGTCCACAACTGCGCGCTGCTCCGCGTCGATAGCTTCTACGAGTGGCACGTACCACTCCACGAGCAATTCATGACCAGGCGGCAAATTCGCTGTCTTACCTAACTTTACCATAGTATCCACAAGCGTCTTGTACTTGGCGCATGTCTCATCGATAGTTTTGGTCTCTTGCTGCAATTGTCGTTCGCGCAATTCGTGATAATCGGCAGTTTTTCGCCTATTCGAAAGAGGTGGTGCGGGAGCTGCTACTGTGGATGATAGGCGCGAGAAGCAAAGAGACTGACTATTCCGCGCGATGCTACTAATACTATAGCTAGCACTGGGAATGCTATTTATACTGCGCAAGAAGTGCCGGGAGGTACGTGTAGCCGACATTCGTTTCGTTTGCGAAACCTTGTTCCTTCAAGCAAAATGTATACTTCTGTGGGTACCTGGCCAAGTTTGCATCTAGCCAAGCACTTTGACCAACAACCTTTTTTTGAACACTTAGGCTATACTTCTAAATAAATATAATACTAGAGCGGATCCAGGCACCTACGTTGAAATAATACAGATTCTAGAAATTAAAGTCGTCGTCTATCCGCATCGCCGGATGCTTATCTCTGAGCTAGCCAGCTGTGGTGAAAGAACAAGAGTTGTGTGAGATGTGAGCGAATTCGGCGATTCAATCTCTTCTATTTGTGGGATTATTTACCGACGATCCGATCTTGTTGAGTTGATTTTTTTCCCGCTTGTTACACTAACGCTTGCTTAGCTTGTTGTATTACATTGACTTGTTGCTGCACTGGCGCACTGGCTACGTACCGCTTTAAGAAGCTGCAGTGCCCTAGCTAGGAGAGGAATGTAGCGAGGCAATTACATGCATTTGTTTTGAGGACTGCTGTTCAGAATTGTTCATTGTGTCATAGGCAAGATCGGAGAAGAGACCTTAATTAAAATAATATTTCTCCAAGCTAGCAAGTATCATGGCGTCTACACACGACTACGACGCGGACATGGACGTTCTTGCCGCCATCGCCTCGAGAGATGATGACTTGTCTGACGATGCGGACTCCGATAGCTCCTTGAATGGCTCGAGCGAACCACCTACTCAACCTTTGCAAAATGCGGCACCGCCTATTGACCTAGCTGGCATTGGTGCACCTCCACTTTCAAAGCCTGCTAAGAGATCTAGTATGTTCGGGTGGATGAGCACGCCCAAGAGCTCAAGCTCAGCGACATCGAGCTCCAACTTCATGACGCCGAGCAGTCTCGCAAGCTTCGCCCGTACAACGCCAACAAGCAGCTCTAAATCCTCGAGTCCCCGAAGCCCAACTAAGGCAACACCGAAGGCGAGATCACCGCGTGCAGCCAGGAGTGGCGGGGGATTTTTTGGAGGCAGCAGAAGTGGCCCAGATGCGAAAGAAATGGCTGGCCCAGTGGCGCAATTGACTGAGGCTGGCAAAGTTTGCCTCAAAGACCATGCTCTCTTTGATGAGACGCTCAAGCGTCGGCAAACGCAAGTGGTGTCGGCAGTGAAAGAGGTCAAAGCGACGAGAAAAGCAGCGGTGTCCCAAGAAACTGACAAACTAGACAAGTCCATTGCGACAGCCGAATCGATCAAGAAAAAACTAGTGACTAGTTTGAAGGCATTAGTAAAAGCGGGCGATACCACTGCTTTCGATCAAATGGAGGCCATCGCTCTTGGGCTCGATGAGATCGAAGAAGACGACGAAGACGAAGGTGAAATAGTTGTGGACGCTGGGGCTGCAGCAACCGACGAAGACTTCGTTCAGGCAGCCAGCAATCCGATAGCTACTCCAGAGCGTCGAGCAGACGCATTTGAAAATCATGACACCACGAGCTCTTCGAAAGAGCTAGCTGACTTGGAAGCCGCCATCACTGCCATGCGGAGCGTCGTTCCGTTGAAAGGTATGCCGGTGCCGGCAGTTGGAAACCCCCTTGATCAGCTGCGCTTTTTCGACTGGAGCAGCCGAGTTCTCAAGGCCCAGCACGCGGCATTAAATTTAGACTACTATTTCCCCAAAGCAGAAGGGTGGAAGTTGAGGATTTTCATCCCCGAGGAGAACATGTATATGGGAGCAAAGGACATCGGCGTCGAGCGTCTGAAGTGCAACATGGCGCTTAGCCTCGGCAAAGAGGGTCTTCAAGTAACCCTCAGCGATATTGACTTCATGTGCACCGTAAGTGAAGCATCAGTGCATTTCTTTCCCTATTTTACGGCATTCTCAGTGCTCTCACCCTCGTTGCTTGCTTTCAGGTGTATCAAATGCGATTCAAAGGCTCCAGCAGCACAGCTCGAGCACTGAAACAACTTTTGAGCCCCGAACTTGTGCGCCTCGGCATCGGAGGCTCCGTGAACATTCACGCGCACTTTGCCAAAAAAAGGTGGCGAAACAAGCGCTGTGTCTTTGATTTAAAAGTGGTGAAAAGCATCACAGGCGCCCTCACGGCTCCCGACTCTTTGGTTCGCCGTCTCATCAACACCATTCTCCCTCCACTCGTGCGCCATGCAGTCATCAAATCGTTACCCCTTGAGTTAGGGCCTTTCCTAGAGCAAGGGGGGTCCAATCTTCGTATCGCATTTGAAGTGTCGGTCGAGGAATCGATTCCGCGAGATGTCTGGACAGCGCCCCTGCTTCAATCGGAAGAAGCACGCACTCTTTTGGGCGTCGATCAAAGGCAAGCAGCAGTCTTAAGCCTCTTGTTAAGCGAGGGCACCGCCGTTGGTCGCACCTCAGGCCTCTCAGGAGCACCCAGCATCGATGCTTTATACGTGTATCAGCTCCGCTATCAGGATGGTGGCAAGGCCTGGGAGGATCTGTGCAGCGCTTGGGACCATCGATTCGTGAGTGTTTGCCCCGAGAGCACACCGAAAGGATGGTTCCCATCCCTGTTAGGCCGAATCACCGAACTCGGGCGCCGCCCCCTCAATGTAGAAGTAATTGTGAAGGACCTCGCCGTTGCTGTGGACGTTCAGGACACGATCCAGCTCTGGTCTCAAATCTTTCTGCGAGTCGTGTTAGCGACTATCAAACGAGCGAAAGATTTGAAACAGCCCCACATCAACTTCAAGAGCCCTGAAAAAGTGTCCGCCGAAGCACATGCGCTCATGGCGTTGGTTCAAAGCGCTGCTGTGGTTGCTTGCAATTCGATGCAACGAGCCGGCCTGATGATCGACTTGGAGATGCTCGGAGGGTCCACGCTTAGGGCAATGGCGTCAATCACTGATCTTGAAGTCAACTCTAAATTACCCGAGAAGCTCGTAATAGCCGTCCCCTATTCGGTGCTTGTGGTGCCTCCTCTGCTAATCACCTCAGAGGTCGACCAAGACACTGGCGGTTTGATGGTTGAAGTCATTTGGCGAGGACCTCTCCCTCCGAGGCGAACCATCGAGGGCACCGTTGCAGATGAGCGCAAGGACAAGCAAACGTGTTACAAGCTCTTAGAGGATTTCGGCGTTGAAAGTTTCTCAGAAGCGCTCACGATGGCAGCAGGCGGTGGCAGCATAGGGCATTTGCAACGGTTAGGTCGAGAAGGCGCGATTGCGTGTGGTGTGCCCAAAATCAAAGCAGGCAAACTCTTCAAAGCCATCGAGGCTGCGAGCCCTCAATCCACCCTTGAAGACAGCACACTTCTCGCTGCGACTGCCCTCATTGGGTCCTTCGGTATGGGTTTGAAAGGCGGGCGCGTGCTTTTGACTTCGGACGAGATTTCAGCGAGAGTTGGGATCAATTCGAAGATGTTGGACCACCTTTTGATTGCAGAGAAGTCCCCAGAAGCAGCAGCCGCAGCAGCAGCCAAAAGCCCGACTGAGACCTCATCGAAAGAAGAGTTGGACGAAGCCGTGTTAGAATACGTCGCACCCATGCTCTTCGACGATGTGCACGACCTAAAGGTGCTCTTTACGAAGCTCCAGGTCACTGCTGCGCCCCCACCAGAAGGGAAAGACAGCGACATCGTGCTTTCAGTGAACATGGTGGAGGGGCTCGGGAAAGTAAACATCAAGCTGGACATCGCCAAAATCCTCACCGATGCGCTTGATCTGGTTGAGTTACAGAACATGCAGTGGGGACAAGGAGTTTATTGATATGATAAATTCAAATTTAATCACCTTCGTGCTCTGCTGAATCCCGAACTCGAACTGACACTCATTCAAATGTCATGAAACTGAATTCTTGCAATTAAATTGAGATCAAGCAATTAAGTGGGTCGCAGTGGATAGTCTAGTCTAGTCTAGTCTAGTTTATATACTCCCCAAAAATACAAAGAAACACCACTGTGGCAAATAGCAACAGAAAAATGTAACCTTCAGAACAAGTCTGACTGGGCTGAGTGTCCTTTTGCGTAATGCAGTTGTAATCATTTACTCTCGAGGTGTCCTTCAGCCATCAGGCATCAGGAGGTTTGGGAGTTATTATAGTTGAGTCCAGCTTATAAATCCCAAATGCAGATAAACACCTAGAGAAAAATCGGGGGTCTTATTAAAGGGGGCAGAGTCTCAATTCCCGTTTTCGCGGAAATCCCGCGCGAGGGTCAAAAAGGGGCCTGTCTCAAGAAATTCACTTTCGTGGTATTTCCGCGGTATTTCCGCGGGTTTTCCAAAGGTTTTCCGTGTTAACTACAAGGAATGGCGTGGCATAGCAGAGGATAGCGTCCGTGGCGTTTGATGGAAGATATATGGGTTTAGCTCTTTGATAGGGAGGGACCGCTAGGCCACAAGCGGCCCGCTTGCATGTTGTTGTTTGCATTTTTGAGGGGGGGCTTTTCTATTCAC
>Ga0307979_1003447_pt1 | contig 10602 bp, 11 predicted proteins | sample OrgLakmetage1058_FD_201833 | JGI IMG/M metagenome (GOLD analysis project Ga0307979, IMG submission 201833) | Saline water microbial communities from Organic Lake, Antarctica - #1058 | ecosystem: Environmental > Aquatic > Non-marine Saline and Alkaline > Saline | place: Antarctica: Organic Lake... | reverse complement strand
CTGCACAATGTGGTGAAGTCGCAAGATGAGAGCTGTGGTGCCCTAATGGCTTAGGGCGCACCTATGGCACAGACAGTGCATATAAAGACTATCATAGCCATTACCTGTTCGAGTCTCCGAGCGACAAGAGCTCATTAAGTGACCTTTTGGGGCCTCGATATACGCCTCGGGCGACTCGCGGAGGGCATGCAGATCCCACGCCGCTGTGCAACTATTACCCATCCAAATTTAAAAAGATAAAGTGCTACGGGTCCGAAATGTACTAATTGATATACATGCGGAGTATAAGCTCTTGAAATTGCGTGGGTGATGAGGGCGGGTCTATTTAGTGGCGAAGATGACCTTAGCTACAGGTAGCTAAGATCGATATTTTCCCGAACTAATTTTGACGGGATTAAGGCTATTCTGAAATGACTAGTAGCTAGCGGTAGGCAGTAACGCAGTAACTTAGGTGGCTCTAGCTTGCGCTCTAACTTCCTACTTAGGTCTACTAATTCAAATGAATAAACTGGCTCATGCGATTTTAACCGAATAATTCACAGCGTATAGCCCAAACGGTGGTCTTCAAAAGAGATTCACGGTTAAAAACCGAGAGTTATACTACACGATATGCGATGTTCACACGTTTGTGCGAGCATTGCAATACTTCTTGCGCAAGGATACCGAGCTTTAGGTCTAGCTTTGTTACCAACTTCCAGCAAGCAAATCACACGTCGAGAGCTAACAGCTGGTCTAGGAACGGCTGCATTTGCTGCTATGACGCGCGGTGTTGGTGCCGACGCACCAAATAGTGACGTGGTTGTGATTGGTGCCAGCGGTAGAACGGGGCAAGAAGTTGTGAGGTACTGCGTGCGCACTGGGAGGTCGGTACGAGCTTGTACTCGAAGCGGACTATTCAATACCGAAGAGCTCTTGGGTAGCCCATCTAATTTTGTAACACCTGCGTACGCTGACGTGACTCGGCCTAAGTCGCTTGAATCTGCCGTAATGGGAGCTAGCATCGTGATCTTCGCAGCTACTGCTTCCGCGTTTGGTACGCCGTCTGAGGTTGACGACCAGGGCCTCACAAACACAGCGAAAGCGTGCATTGCAGCTCAAGTGCCACGGCTAGTTGTGGTCTCAGGAGCTGGCGTCACAAAGATTGAGTCGCCCGCGTACCGCTTTCTGAACTTGTTCGGAGGTCGTATGGATGCAAAGCTCGCCGGTGAAGCTACTGTGCGCTCCATCTATGCTTCGGCGCCCTCGAGCTTGGCATACACCATTGTGCGGCCCTCCGGGCTCATGCTGGGTGCAGCCAAAGGCCCTGGAGCGCTGGAATTGAACCAAGGTGACGAAGTCGCCGGAAGCATGTCCCGCGCTGACGTTGCTGCGGTGTGCGTGGAGTGTGCACTGAGCGAGGCCGCAGCCAGGACAACGTTTGAGTGCTACGATGCAGGGACAGGCCTGGCGACGCAATCCTTGAGCTTGAGCGGCATTTTGAGCGATCCGAAGATGAGTGGCTTGGCGAAGCGCATAACTTTTGAGCAGGAACCGCTGCCCACGCCCGTAACGGGCTACGAACGCCGTGCTGAAGATTTTGCAACCCTTTTTTCGAAACTCGAACCAGACTCCGCTGCTTCTTTGTCATGATAATTGTGCTCCAGTTTGAACTATAAACACTCCGGCTTTCTTGTTTGAGTCAAACGAAGGAGAAGGGCACCCTGTTATATACATATACTGATACTGATGATTCAGATTCATAACACATAACAGATAACAGTAAGCAAATAGCAAGAGCAACACGAAACAAGCAATAGGAGAAGTTACAGCACAAGCATTAACATTACGAAGAAATTATAACACCCCAGATTCCAGGCGCCTAGTTCATACGAAACAGCGACTTTTATGGAATAGGAAGCCACAATGATCAATAGGAATTAGATTTATACTTATAACGAATTGAAATGAAGTAAATTAACTCATTAAGTCGAGGCACCATGACTATCAATTAGCTGCTATTTCTCTGTATAGATAAAATTCCGAGATGCATGCAAGCGAATAGTTGCGTGCGCATGTGCAATAATCATCCGAGTTCGGAATAGTGCGCCCGTTTGCGGCGAGCTTCGAGCGCCACGCCCGCCGCCACGGCCACCATGGTCACCAGCGACGAGGCCCAAGACCCTACGCCTTCGACACGGTGCTCCACCACTTCCTCTGCACTGGACGACGATGCCAGCCTTGCCGTTGTGCTTGTAGTGGTGGTGACTCGCTGAGGTGCCGGCCCACCATTTGAGCTGCTGTCCGTCTCGACAGCGCTGTGCACGCTCGGGAGGTTGTACTGCGCGAGCAACGCGTTCAATTTGGTGTCGTAGGTCTCCAAAAAGGCTTCGGAAGCAGCCGTGACTGGCTTCACCACTTCGTCAATTTCGCTCTGCATCGCGTGCGCATACGCAGCAAGCACGGGAGTCCTCGCGTTCATCGCATCATTGACATTTGGCGACGAAAAACTAGCCACTGAAGAAGTACTCAAAGCACGCCCACTGCCGCTAGAGCTGCCGGCACTCGCTGCGGCGGCATCAGTCGTCACGAACGAAGAGTAAAACTGCGGCTTGAGGGTGTCAACGACGTTGTCAATTTCGGCCAGCATGCCTCCACTGATCCAAATCAGTTCTGACGTGATGTTAGCCAGGGAAGTGTCACAAACGTCCCAGCAAGCGCCGAAGCTCGGGGCGGCCGTAGGGGAGTCCGTAGGTGACAGCGAGGGCCTGCGGGTGGGAGAACGGGTGGGGTAAGGGGTAGGGAGCCTGGAAGGGTAAGAAGACGGCACATGCGTAGGGGTTTCGGTAGGGTAGGGCGAAGGCACGATCGAGGGCGCTTCGGTGGGCGGTAAACTAGGATTGCCAGTCGGCCTCAGAGAGGTGGGCGCAGGTGACGGGAACGGGGTGGGGCCAATGGTAGGTGAAGTAGTAGGCACGGTAGTCGGCAACTGCGACGGGAAAGGAGTGGGGCCAATGGTCGGCGCCAGGGTAGGCAGTGAGGTAGGCTTGTCAGTGGGCTTGTCCGTTGGATGGTTGGTGGGTGGCAAAGTGGGCTTCCACGAAGGCCTTTCCGAGGGCAAGCTCGAAGGCAAGTGCGAGGGCGGCAAGGTGGGGCGATGGCTCGGGGTTTGTGTGGGGGTGTTGGAGGGGGCGGGAGTGGGGGTGGCCGAGGGGCTTTCCGTAGGCTCAGCCGAAGGCGAAGGCGTGGGCAGGCGGCTGGGTTGTGGAGTTGGCGCATGGGTTGGGGGCACCGTTGGGTGGAAGGAAGGGTGGAAGGAAGGAGTGCCCGTAGGGTGCATGCTCGGCCTGTGGGTCGGTGCAGCACTCGGCAAGTGCGTAGGGGCGTCAGTGGGTAAGCTCGTAGGGGCATCCGAAGGCATCGTTGTTGGGGCTTCGGTAGGTGCAGCCGACGGCAGAGATGACGGTGAAGAAGAGGGCGCGGGGGTCGGCGTCTGCGACGGAAACGGGGTAGGCCCAGTGGTCGGTGTGATGGAAGGCACCGGCGAGGGTAACGGGCTGGGGTGCCAGGTAGAAGGGAAAGGAGAGGGCGCGCGGGAAGGATATCCCGAGGGTTTCATCGACGGCAAAGTGCTAGGTTTGGGGGATGGGAGCTCCGTAGGCAGCGGTGATGGGAAAGGGGTAGGGCCTGTGGTTGGAGTGACGGTTGGGGTAGCAGTGGTCGGCTGTTCGGACGGAAGCGCCGTGGGAGCGTGCGAAGGCTCAGGGGAAGGCACGTAAGTGGGGGCAGCGGTTGGGAGCGTGGTTGGCGAATGCGTGGGCAGCAGCGTGGGGGGATAGGAAGGTTCTTCCGTGGGTGCTTTGGTAGGGTGATCCGAGGGCAAATCCGTAGGCTGCAGCGTTGGCTTAAGGGTAGGCTTCATCGTCGGCTCTTCCGTAGGCTGTGGGAACGGCACTGGCGTAGGGATGTTGGTCGGCTTGGGGATGGGGGCATGGGTCGGCGGCCAGCTCGGCGGGGAAGTGGGCAGTGGTTGCGGCAACAAGGTAGGCGCTGGCACGGGGTTCCGTGTAGGCGCCGCGGACGGCAAGTAAGTTGGCCTACTGGTGGGGGTAGTAGAAGGCAGTGGCGACGGCTCTTCCGTGGGCGCAGCAGTAGGTAGCGGGGAGGGCAGTACGGTAGGCGCCGCGGTAGGCTCTGGCGTAGGTGTCTCCGTAGGCACTGGAGAAGGCAAGTACGAAGGTTCGCCGGTGGGCACGGGGGATGGGAAAGGGGTAGGACCAATTGTGGGGGTGATGGTAGGGGCTGGGCTAGGCACGTGAGTGGGTACGGCAGTAGGCAGCGGGGAAGGGACATGCGTAGGCACGTCCGTAGGCAAGTATGTCGGCACCGGCGTTGGGATGTGGGTGGGGGATTGAGAAGGCTCCGGGGTGGGGATTTCGGTGGGGGCAGAGGTTGGCAGCTGCGACGGCGTTTGCGTGGGCGTTTCGGAAGGCAACTGTGTCGGCAGAGAGGTCGGCAAGGCAGTCGGCAGTGGCGTCGGCAAGAGGGTCGGCAGCGGAGTTGGCACTTGCGACGGGAAAGGAGTAGGCCCGACGGTCGGCACAGGCGTAGGCAAAGATGTGGGCGTACGCGAAGGGACGTTTGTTGGCAGCGGTGTGGGGACTTTGGTAGGGAGGTTGGTGGGCACGGGCGAAGGGAAAGGCGTCGGTCCAATGGTGGGCGCAGGCGAGGGCAGCGGCGTCGGCGCTTCCGTAGGGGTACTGGTGGGCAAGGGAGTAGGCACATGAGTAGGTGCGTGAGTAGGGTAGGAGGTCGGCCGCGGCGTTGGTAAACCTGAAGGCAGGGGAGAAGGCAACTCTGTCGGAGATTCCGTCGGCACAGAAGTGGGGTTTTCCGACGGGGCGTAGGTTGGTACGTAGGTCGGCACGGAGCTAGGCACCAGGGTAGGGAGCGGAGTGGGCTGGATGGTTGGCAGGCCCGAAGGCTCAGAAGTGGGAGTAGCGGTGGGCTTGTGGGTAGGTCGGAAGGTAGGCTGCGCGGATGGCGCTGGCACCGGCACGAGTGTTGGCGGCGGCGTAGGCACGTGCGTAGGGGCTGCCGTAGGCAATATCGTGGGTTCAGCGGTCGGCAGCGGCGTCGGTAAACTACTCGGCCGCGACGTTGGCAACGGTGTGGGCACGGGCGAAGGGAAGGGAGTCGGACCAGTAGTGGGCACTGGGGAAGGGAGGGAAGTAGGCACGTGCGTGGGCACGGGGGTGGGCACTGGCGTAGGCACGTGCGAAGGTTCGGGCGTGGGCACCGGGGAGGGCTCGGCCGACGGCGCCGGCGTAGGGATTTGAGAAGGCGCCTCGGTGATTAAGCCCCGGCAAGAATAGTCCCGGAAGTCCGTCCGCGCGTCGATGGTCCGAATGCCCGCGCTACCTTGGGGGTAGTGCAAGTTGGGGCCAGAGACGTTGTAACGCACCTAGAACGTGTAGCACACAGGGAGGAAACGAGTGAGACAAGCATCAAGCACGTTCCAGACGCGAAAAAGAGTCATGTTCCATAGAAATAGAGCAAGAGTAGGCGAATATCGCGAAAGACTGGCCAACATAGTGGAGATGCATTGAAGGGAGAGGTGTGGAGGGGTGCGAGGAGGAGCAAATACTCACAAAGTTGCCCGTGGCATCGTCCATGTGCTCCAAGTAGCACATCACGCTGTCGCCGAACGCTGAAAGCGTCAAGTTATACCACGTGCTCGCTGCCAGAGTCGTGCCCAGGTTACGCGTCGCCACCGTTTGGTAGTTCAACGTCGCCACGTTTTCCACGATGAGCGAGTTGCCGTCGCGCACGCTGCACGCCACCCCGTTCACCGAATCAAGTTCGCTGGAGTCCGCATTCATGCGCACCATCACGCCGCGCGTGCCGCTGGCGTCCTTCGCGCTCCACCTTAGGTCAGCGGTGCATTCGTAGTCGGTCCAGTCGAGAGAAGCCTGTTCGTAGGTGCCAAGCCACGCGAAATCTTCGTTGCCCGTGCCGTTGTTTATACTGGTCCATACGCAGGGTTGAGACGAGTCGGCCCACTCGAAAGCGCCTGAAGTCCAAGCCCAGTCCTTCGACTTGTCGTCGTCTACTTCTAGCGACGATTCGCAAAACTGCCCGTTGTATAATTTAGACCTACAGCAGCCAAAGGGGTAAGAGGAGAGTGAATCCCACCCCACGCCCATGACAGACAAGGCAGAACACGCACACTTCAAGGGATAGATACCTAATAAGCTTTCGCAACAATAATATCTTTCAGACGCTAATAGAACAATGTACAAGCGACATGTTCACGACCAGCCAAAAGGGGCTGGGGCATTATATATGTGCCGTATTGAATCCAGGACTTCCCCTCTCTAATCAAAAGACCTCACTAGAATAGTTCGAACAATCTCGCGTACGCAGAACTTACTCGATGAAAGACTTCGGCATATCACTGGCTTCAACAGCATCGGCCTCAGGAGCGCTCGGTTTTCCTTGCGGAGTGGCGCCCCAGGCTGGCACCATAGCGAACACCGCAACAGCGGCTCCAAACTGCACGAGTCGAAGAAAGAAGAATCAAAATTCAGGGGAGCGATAGCGAATAGGATATTACGGAGAGCGCGAATGTAGCAAGAGCTACGAAAGAATTTTGGGCTCCGTGCAAGCACGTCGAACCGTTTGCTTACCTTCATGTTTGGCAGGGCACGCCTGCGCCCCATTTTCGGCACAAATCTGCTGCGCTCTTGCACCAACTTTTCCATTTAGGACCGTTAGATGGGGGATTAGCGGCACCACTGGTAGGGTTAATTTTTTTTACAGGGGAAACAAACTGCACCTGAGCCTGAGAGGACGACGACGACACGACGAGAAGTTCGAGTTTTCTTTTCGTTCTTCGTCCATCAAGCCATCAAGCCATCCGTCTGAATCCTGCCGTTGAAGGTGCGGGCGCTCGTGTGCTCATCCTACCCGTTTCGGACCTGAGAGGATTTTTTCTCCACTCGTCTCCCATAATCATGTCGAGCTCATCCATTCCTCTTTTACGACCAATTCGAGATCTTCGTTTTCGACGCTCATTTGTATGGTGCATCCTTGTGAATTGTTTCTTGCATATAGATACCAATTATTAAGCATGTCAGGAATGCGACCCTCTTTTTACAACGCAGCTGCTGCTGATCCTGAATTCAATGGAGGCGCTACTGCTCCCACGGGGCGGCGCGCTACCCTGGTAAATTTGCTGACGCTTGATGAGTTCCCGCTCGCGCACGGAGACAATGTATTTGGCCGCGACTCGAAACAACCTGTGGATGACGGCGCGACTCGGCTTCCGCTCTTGATTTCATCCTCCGAAGCCAATATTTCGCGACATCAAGCTACATTAACGGTAGCTAACCACACGGACGGCATTCGCATCGTGCTGCAGACGCACCGGGCCGCCAAGAACGCGACACGCTTGCGACGGTCCGAGCGATTTGGCACCAAGCGAAGCCATTTGCTTCTCAAACCCGGCGAGTCCGTGCCCGTGAAGCACGGCGACATTTTGGAGATGGACAGCGTGACCAAAACCTCTGCTCGGAAAGGCTCCAGTTACGCGTTTCGTCTCGACGTGCACGGAAGCTCTTCCAACACCTCGGGCACGGGCGCCGGCGAACGATCCTCCGAAGGCTACCTCTCTGGAGACACCTCCGCGCGGTCGAACTTTGCGCAGTTCCAGATGGCTGGCGACGCGGCAAACGAAGAACCCGACGGCGAAGACGCAGTGGCGGCCCTGGCAGCGGTCCTGACGGTCGATGACAAGGAGGGCAGTGACGGAGGCTATGGGACGGAAGAAGACGAGGCGTTATTGGCGGAGCTCAGCAACGCCGACGAAGACGACGAAGACGCAGAGCTGTTAGAAGCACTTCGCGCGCAAGATCGAATTGAGGTGCGGTAAGTAGACCACAGACAACAAGAGGAAGATGACGAGCAAATCGCAGCCTTCGCTGTGCTTTCTTTTGCAATGCCCCACCGTACCTCTCTTTTTCTTTAAAATTGTTTTTTCGCCATGAAAGCTCCTGACTTCATTTTCGGCCCATTTGTCCTACCTTTGCAACAGTTCCCCGAAGCCGCGGCCGCTGAAGCCGCTGCCGCCGCCGGACAAGGAGGAGGAAACTGAGAGCGGCCCCAGCATGGGACACAACAGAGCGAGCAAGGATGGAAACAAAGCAAAGTCAAGTAGGGAATTAGATAGCGGGAGGAGTAGGGTAGGCGATGGTTTTAGTATTAGCAGTGGTAGTAGCAGCAGTAGCAGCAGCAATAGTAGTGGTAGGAGGAACGGTGCGAAAGAAGCAGTTGGGCAAGCGCGAGGAGTTAGCCTGGCAGGGCTGTGGGCCGAGGCAAGGGCGCATTCGGTGGCGGAGTTGGTGGTCGAAGGATTGGGAGTGTTGGCAGAGGAAGCAGTGGCGGGAGCAAGCCTCGTAGTGCGAAATGCGGGAAGGCAGCAACAGCAGCTCGAGATAAAGAAGGACATCACCACAGCTGAACGTGGCGCGAGCTCGGAGGTTGGTAACACGCCAAGAACGGCCTCACAGCGACACAACACCTCTTATGTTCATCAACATCCTTCATCCTCGACTCCATCAGCTTTTTCCTCAGCTTTCCTGCATGAGCGCACCTGGCCACCCGTGTCACGTGCCGATTCTGCGCTGGCACACGTGGCCCCCTGGCCGCCCCCTCCTCAGGCGGGTACTCGACGCGCGGACGCCGAAGCAGTTGCCACGGAGGGGGCGGCGCTGGGGTGCCGGGTGAGGAGCCGTCTGATGGCCATGGGAGGCGGCGTGCGGCCAAGAAGCGGAGTGAGACTAGACGGCGATTTCGCCAGTGACGACGGCGTGGACTCAGCAACAACAAGAAGACAAAGAGGCGCTTTCTTTCCGGTGTGGCTACCCAAGCCGAATGCTGACGTCACCGCGAGAGCTGCGCCTTTTTCAAGAGGTCCTGCGCTGGCGTTAAGAATCGTGCGCCACAACGACGTGCAACATGAAGAAGAAGAAGAAGAAGCAGAAGAAGCATGGCTGGGCGCGGAAGAAGAAGAAATGGGAAGTCATAGTTCTAACACCATGACCTCGCACACGCATGCTGCGTCCGAGCGCGGTGTAATCACAGAAGCCGTGTCCTTTGAGCCGTTGCCCCAATCGTCGTCGTCGTCGCCTGCTGTGCCGCGCCTTCCACCGCGCGTGCTGCCGTTGCACCGTTTGACGCGCGCTGAAGCACCCACAGAGAGCGCTTGCCTCTTAACGCTCGCCTTTGCCTCGCCACCATCACCCAGTCCTTCTTCTTCTTCTTCTTCCTCTTCTTCATCATCATCGTCATCAGCATCAGAAAACGATGGTAGCCGCTCTCACGCACACCCCGATGAAGTTCTGTCGGTGGTTTGTGCTTCGCCCGCAGACGCGCTCTGCGCTGCTGCCAGTCTTCGCCTCCTCGCTGCTCTGCCGCCACCGCCACCGCCACCTTCGAACCATCCCACTGTTGCACCTGATGAGCGTGGGCCACCCCAAGACCTTCCAGACATGAACGCGCCCCTGGCACCGCTCTTGGCTGCGCGCCACCTGGCTTGGCTGGCCCCTCTGCTCGCGAGCCGTTTAGGAGTGCGCACCGTTGGCCAACTCGCGCGCACCACGCCCAAGGCATTAGCCAAGGAAGCTGGCCTGAAACCGTGCCACCGCCGCAAGATTGCGTTGCTCCTCGCAGCGCATGCAGCCACTTTGGCGGAGCAACATGCCGCGACCTCTGAAGCGCAAAGCTGGGCCATGGCCAATGCGGGCAGCAGCAGCAGCAGCAGCTCAAGGAGCAAGGCCCCGCTGGCCAAGGGTGGCGCTGACAGCAGTGCCCGCAGCGTTGCGCTGGAATTGGGGTGGGCAGCGCAGGACGCCTTTCGCAATTGGCTCACTGAACTGCGCGCCTCCACCGCCGCTCTGAAAGTGGCCTTGGCCAAGCACCCCACCTGGCTCTTGGACGATGCTCCCGTGGTGGCGTAGTACAAGAAAAAGTGCGCCACCGGCCTCGAGGAGAAATGTGCGCTGTTTTCGCTGTTCTTCTGCTTCGTAGTATCCTTGCATCGCCCCCTTGTTTCCTGGTTTCTTCACCCCGCATCTCCCATCGCAAACCCCGGATGATTAAAAAATACACCGCTCTTTTCTCTTCTAGCTTCTCGTTCCCCATTTTGCATTTCCCATTGATTAGACCCCCCGGACAGGGCATACAGGGGGATTTTACTCTGTACTTTTTGAAATGAGTAGAAATGAACAAACATTTTTTTCTACGGTTTGGTGTGGTTCGTCAATTTGGCGTGCTCTCGGGGCATTGCCTTCAACGCGCGAAGGACACACTTCTCCTCCTTGTAGTGCACATCAAGGTAGCCAGTCTTAAAGAAGATATCTTCCCGGATGTTATCACGATTCCTATTGTTTTTTCGTTCATGGCTTCATGTTGTGGTGGTTGCGGTGTGAACGGCTTGTCTTAGCACTCTCTTAGATGTCTACAAATAATGTGCTGGACACCGCTGAGTTTGGAAGTCTGCCTCTAGGAATCCAAGAATGCTTAGGTATGCTTAGGTGAACTCATTAGTAGCCTCCGCAGTAGTCA
>Ga0307979_1003445_pt1 | contig 10603 bp, 13 predicted proteins | sample OrgLakmetage1058_FD_201833 | JGI IMG/M metagenome (GOLD analysis project Ga0307979, IMG submission 201833) | Saline water microbial communities from Organic Lake, Antarctica - #1058 | ecosystem: Environmental > Aquatic > Non-marine Saline and Alkaline > Saline | place: Antarctica: Organic Lake... | reverse complement strand
TACCTTGAACGAGGGGTGCGATGGTGATGAGCCTCAGTAGGAGATACAAATTGATACTTCCAAGAAACTAACCGATTGATATAGATGATGTGGAATGAACTGCGAGTAGCTCAGCAGGACTAGCATCTAAGTACTCGACACTTGTAGCCTACAGTATAGCAGCAATTTTCGTTTGGCGTAGTCAGCACGGGTGAGGCTTATCTACTTAGCCAGTGGATTAGTCATTTGGTTGGATATAGGCGGACTTTGGCTCGCTACTTTGGCTGCCAAATCCGTTTTGATCCAGCACCCGAAAACGGTTATCTATCTCAAGTGATATCTTCCTGTCGAACACTGCATCAACCGACCCTACGAATTCATCTACTTACTTGAATCAAATCAAGCACTGATCAACTACGTCAAACCAACGCAAAGATGTGCAGAAAGTGCCTACTCGAAGTGCGCCCTGATCGGTGCACACTCTGTTTAGATGAAGGGGCTTATGTGATCAATTATAAAGCGTGCGCTGAGTGTGGGCTGCGATCCCATCCACAAGAGCAGAGCCGCACTGAGGAAGAGGAATGCGAAGGCAGTGAGCAGGAGGAGGAAACTCTCGAGGTTAATTTCATCCACGCGTGCGCTCAATGTGGCCACCGGATAGCCACGCACTTTTATCGGGAAGTGACAGATGCCCAAGGCGTGCGCTATCTCATGGAATGCATGTTGTGCGGCAAAGGCTCTCACGAGAGAGTGCACCACCACTCGCGGTAAGCCTTGACTTCGGATTCATGCAACCCGCGTTTGGGTTCTGTCGCATTGAGCTTCACTGCTGTAACCTTCTCGCTACAACAAATTTTAATACAGGTCAGATGAAGGCATTGCAGGGCCTGAAGTTTCATTATCCTCATCCTCGGGGCCTATGCATGGAAAGGATTCTGCTCTAGCAAATAACGATATGTTTGCCGCTGTGATAGCCCGCCTCCCGCCACCTAGTTCTACATCTAGTCGTGGGATTCCACCTGGTATAGAAGAAGATGAAGACGAGTGGCCTGATGAGTGAAGCAAATCTGTGGAATGCATCAATTGGAAGTGGACAGATGAGCTTACTGCAATGCGAAAATGATTCATCGGACTGCCTGACCGCAAATGAAGCGCTGGATACCACGGGGTTCCAGCTACAACTGCTATTGGAGTATTGCTGACGCTGACGCTGCTGTGCAGAATTCATAATTGATTAGGAATAGCAAAATGGTTGCATTATTTCAGTAGGCGTTGGTCCAAACGCACTCGTTTTTTTTTACTTAGCTGTTGTCGTGTTGTCGTGATAGCAGTAATAGCAATAAGCAGCATTATGCATAACCGCATAACGCACTACGAAAGATACCATTTATATTTATATCATCAGTGTCTTTGTTGTAGAAACCGATGCTATTATTACATATCCAACTCTAGACTTCATGCCCATTTGTTGGAAGTAACTACAGTAACAAACGACTGAAGTTCAAACTTAAAGCGGCGTGTTTAGTCCGGGTCCTCGTGTGGAATTCAGGAGGGCTTGAAATTATACGCGTCAAAATCAGCCTTAAATGTGCCTAATATAAACACGTTTAAATGGCTTAAAATCAAGTCGTGCGCTGGCGGTATCAGAATCTTTAACGGTTGAATCAAAGTCTCCTGCTGGTCGTGTTAAATGAGTTCAGAGGAATTAGGTATCTATGCCTCTGACCCCGAGTCCCTGGGCCCCGAGTCCATGCTACATGCCAGCCCTTCGGTTGAGTTTGGTGTGCATATCGTATTATCTTTCTTGAAATAGGTGCGAAGAAGGTGCCTGTGCAGCCGAAAATTTTCGAATTCATGTCGTTCGCAGCCTCTTCCTCTTGATTTAAATCGAAATCATCTATCGTGCCCTTTGGTCAGATGTTTCAATGTCAGAATTTTTGCTTTCGAATCGGAAAGAGGAACACTGAAGAATGATAGTGAATTCTGAGCGCGAAAACAAGAATATGCAAGTGTTTTTGTACTACGTGGTCAGTTTAGATGTCGGAGAATTTTGAAACAACCAATTTTGATTACTCTAAGCGCTTTCACGAATTAAAGGTCTAAAGGGAAATTCACTCCAGTCTCTCCATCTACTGCCCATATACCTAGGACTGCCCCCCCTCCTCCCTCCTCAATCCCAATTCGAATGTATGAATAATTCTCTCTCCGTTCTCCGTTGATACTTAACTTAAGGGAGGGTTTTTGCAACCAGCGGGACAAACATTACCATGCTCCGCAAATGGCCGTTCGCCTATGGCACTATTCCTACAAGAAGCACATTAGTATTCCTACCTGCAATTAGATGGAATATTCCTATTCCTACAAGAAGCACATTTCATTTGAGTCCGAGGCCGGCGGGCGAAGCCCGAGGAAGGTCAAAATTTTCGCTTTCGCTTTTGCGAAAAGTTAACCCCATTTAGGATTGCGGACCAAGACCAAATTGGCCTAAAGTCAGGTCGTTTCGGGTGTTAAGAAGGGCAAAATATGCTCTCAACCCTCGCGCTCTTAACTCTTAGCGATTTTAGTACTACAGTCGAAGTGCGAAGTACAAGAAGGAATTCGATCCCTAACAGGGGAAATACCGAATATTGAACCTCAATCTCTTGCTCTTAACGCGACAACCTCTTAACACCCGAAATCACCTGTACTAAGTATTAAATTAGAGAGTAGTTAGAGACGCCCTTATGATTTTGTGTAAAATTCTGGATTTTGATCCTCAATTAACTCAGTGGTTTAGTTCGAATTGGGGCTCTATTGATTATTTAGATAGGACATAGGACACAGGAAATGAAACAGGTCGGATGGCGAATGGCACGTAACACGTAACTTGGAAGTAAGCAGGGTACCCATTAGAGAAATAGAGTTGGAAGTCCCATGAGGGGGCAAAGTCGAATCAAGACTCTGGAAGCTCGTTGAATAATCACGGGTCTTGCAAGCGAAATCATTCTCGCAACATGGTACTATTTATAGTTGCTTTGATTCTGTGATCGTTTGGACGGTAACGGGCAAAAAGGTGCCCGGATCTTCAGCATCAATGCGAAGGCCTTCATCGTATTCGTTTGCCCATTCCTCCACAAACCCGAGTTTCTGCCGAGAGAACAGAAGCAACAGGCGCAGAGTTGAAAGAGAACTGAAACAACAGGCGCAGAGGTGAATAAGCCAAAAGGAGAAGTTTTGTGGAATAATGCGCATGCAGACCCTAGAGCTTTTACCGTCTCGTAAAACTTTCGCGCTGGTTCATTGGAAGCTTCAACTTCCAGCCAAATCTGGTCGAAGCCCCACGCAGCGCAGGTTTCTCTAGCGGCCTCAAAAAGCGTGAGACCCAAGCCACTGCGCCGCTTCGACTGGTCCACCACGAGATTCGCCATGAGTGGGACAACGTCGTACTCCTCTGGCAAAAGGCTGTCAACTTGGTCCACAAGACTCAAACCTTTGAGAAGCCTGCGTTGCTTCGGGCCAAGACTGCCCATGGCACCCACCATCATTGATTCCCCTGCTGTACGCGGCACAATCGCCTGGGCTGCTCGATTCACCAACCGCACCTCAAGGCCACAAATTCCCTTGAAAAATAAAGGAATCGCATGTGCAAGGCAAGCAGATTTTTGTAAAGTTGTAGGCTAGATTGGAGCAGATGTCAGGATTGAGATTAGACCGGGCAGCGCCTTGTCTTTCTCGGTAGCTTGTCTGTTCTCACCTCGATGTTAGCATCGCTGTCCCTTTGCACTAGCAGAGCCGAGTTGAGCTTACGCTTGCCAAGGAGCCTGCCGTAGCGGCCCTCGAAGTCAGCAATCTGTGTTTCAAGCAAACTAGCCCGTTGAGCGCTCGTGAGTGACGTTGGCGTCAGCGGCAACCAGAAATGATCGATCATGAAATCTGAGGCACTCTTCAAGCCAGCATCATCGTCGACCTTGGAAGCAAGGAGATTGCGCGCTCCCACCGGGAACCGCGAAGGAGCAGTTACAAAACCCATCGACGATGAAACGCTCCATAGTAATAGAACTAAACGTATGCTTCCATTCATCATCTCGGAATGCTCAGAAATACAACACTATACGTTCCTCGCCAACGTGTCCAAGCTACAGTCTAGCTAGAGGTACACGACTCCGTAAACTTGATGTCTAGCAGCACAGTATAGTCGTTCTGGCTACACACCGTAGACCAACCAGACGCCACGCCAGCTCACCATTATCGACGACCGACGTGTTGTTCCCCAGCGGCCAGCGGCCAGCGGCCAGTGGCCCAGCGAACAGGGGAGGGTTGGCATAAACATTCAAACCCAGATAAAAAACAATGTTTGCACCGTTTGTACCAAGTTTGTACCGATGTGGGACGAGTTCGAAAAAAAAAAAAAAAGATAAAAAAGTAAATCGAACTAACTCGAACTAATACAAACCCAAATGGCACACAAGCCAATGCTGCGGGCAGAAGTGGGAATGCGCGTGCGTTGCGCAAACAAAGCAAGTGCGGAATGATTCAGGAGGGAGAGGGGCATTGGCCAAATTCCTCGGAAAATTTGCAAAAAGCGAGGAATTTGTGGGTGTTGCGCACTCCGCAGAACAATAAAGAGGAAGGCGCGCGAGCAAAGAAGCTCGTCACATGCGGAACACGAGGTCCACACGGCAGAGGTCAAAGTGTGCCTAAAAAAGTAAATGATCTCAGTGTTTACTGTGTTACTGTACAAACAAATTTTAATCGGCAAGCCCGATTAGTTTTCTAGCTATAGCATCTTTGCTTTGTATACCTGCCTGTTAGCAATCTAATTCCGGCCATCGGGGCCTATGTAAAAAAGAATAACACCAACAACTGTTTTTGCCAGCCCTGCCAGCGGGTATAGAAAACTTCTTAAGTCCCTGCTAATGTCTTCTTGTCGATATTCAATTCGCGCTAACAGGGAGGATTTATCAATAATTTCTTTACGCAGCTCACATTATTCAGCATCGCTTCCTATCACAAGCACAGTATACACATATACGCACACATTCACTAGAGGCCCCGTGCAGTGCACTTTCTTGACCCGCAGGGCGCAGCGAGGCAAGCCGCCGACTGCTTATTTCCAGACATGTCCCAATTGATAACCTTCATCCTAACCTCATCCTCATCACCAACCGAAACTGGTTAAGACTGCCCTACTTCATTCCGATTTAACGGCCAGTCGCTTGAGTCGCAATAGGGACTGGCCGCCGTAACGCAGGGCAAATAGGCTGCTCAGAAGTCCAGGAAATTAATTATCTGGAATCATCTAGATATCAAAAGATTAGGTTCTATTTCAATTGGGTTTCTATAAGTTCAAGTCAGAGTTCGAATGCCTGCATGAAACCGAGTGATATAGAGGCCATTGTTGTCGCAGCCGCAGGCAGACAAAACTTTGCCTAGCTCTTTAGGACTCGTTTCAAATTATTTCGTTCTTAGTAGGTACTTGGTGAATGCCACACTGAGAAAAGATATTTCTTCCTGTTTACCTGGAGTAGTCGAAACACTTTACTTCACAGGCCTGAGGATGCAATTTTCATGATCAAAATCCCCTTCCCGACACTCCACTGCCCCATCTATTTCACCTTTAAAGTTATCATTAAAACTTGTCACGATTAAGGTGGATTCAATTCCGGTTCGTGGGTGCACCTTGGTGGATAGCCAGATGTGAAACCAGAGTAATTAAAAATTGAATCCCGAACCTTATGCGATAATAAAATGTCGATAATTAGCTCAAGATGAATGCATAAAATATATCTTGAAAATACTTTTATATTTTATTTTTTTTCGAGCTAATTGAATATTTCGAGCTTATAAACCTTATTTTCATAGGAGGATCGACTTTGTTTCGAGTGGTTCTTGATCTGATGGCACTGTTTGCTTCACTTCCAGATAATTAAAGCATGTCTTACAACAACTGACTACTGATCTGATGAAGCTTTCCAAATTAAGGAGGTGGAATAAAAGTCCTCCTGGTGTTTCTTCGCCGTGCAATATTGCATTCCTTGCTAGAGTCCATATAGTCGATTGAAATAGTAGTATACAATGCATTCTCTATACATGTGATTTGGTGAAGAACCAAACATGTCGGTCATAATTCATTTTGTGAGGTGCATTTAGTGCTTGTCGAGTTAAGCAATGGAAAGCTTGAAGCAATCGGTCGGTCAGCAACCGAGTGATATTGATTCGACTGATTACGACCTGAATCGTGACATGATATATATTGACTCAACTCAGGAACTCAGGAATTCGTAACGACGCAATTAGACTAAAATAGTTAGAAAATGTCTTATTTCAATGCTATTCTGGTGGCTGGCTGGGTATTAGGGTTTTCTCTTATACTCTTGGGGGCTGCTTTGTTGGCTTTTGTTGCATTGACAACAACTGCATCAAGTTTATTGATTCACTGGGGAACATGGAAAAGCTGGTGGATCGATGGCACTCGATCTCGGTGCTATGACCAGAGTGATATTGCTTTCGAAAAAGAGGAGATTGCCATGCTTCCTGTTTGCGTACTGAGATCAGTTCGCCGTCTAACTCTTGAATTCCTTGTTGGCCTTTTACTGTACGGCCTCGTTTTATTATTCCTACTATACATGGATCGCATGTGTCATAAAAAGAATGATCTTATTGATAATTCTGATCGAACAACAAAAAATGCAGTTAAGGTCCCAGAGCGCCCAGTTGAGTCTGGAGATATTTGCCCGGTTTGCTTGGACCAATTACAAAACCAACATCAGCAGCAGCCTCTTGAGTTCTGTACATATGGGTGTGGTAAAGGCGTCCATACCAAATGCAATGAGCGTTGGATGAAAAAGACACGAAATGATCCAAATGGCGCTCAGTGCGTATACTGTCGGGCACCTTGGGAAGCAAATAAATCAAGCACCGTAACCAAAATCATGAGCTTGTATACGAACCGAACTGAGTTTTGATGACATTTCACTTGAATTGATGGAATATTACGCTCTTTAAAATCTGGAGTGTGGGCTGTCTGCGGCCATTTTGAGAACGGTTGCATTGATTTAATTTTCATCATTCCTTTTGCTTTCGCATTTAGTATTTCCCTGCTGCATACATGACGAACTTGCCTGTAGTCGAATCTGAGACAATAAGAAAACGAAGAAACAGGGGCATCCGGTCTGCATCGAGCAACGCTGGGCGCGTTCCGAATTGCTTCATGAAGAAATCGCATATCGCAAAGCCCAACTAAGGTCCTGGATACTTTATTAAAGCTGCCTTCTGAATGACGCTGCGATTTCGATCTAAAAATAATAGTATGGTGAATCGCTGTTGGGCGTGTTGGGCGTTGCGCGTCTCAGTTGGTAATTGGTAATTGGCATTGCTACTTCATTTAATCAGTTGGCTATAGTCTTACTTGTAGGTGGCTCTTGGTAATCCACGCGCTAGGGCTACAGCGCTATGTTGTATGCTATTGCTATAGTTGCAGCCTTAAAGTAGATTCGCTCTCTCGCACATCAGTAAATCAGAACGTGAAACAGAGTATATGTATACTTATATGCTTCGATTGCGGAAGCGCTTTTTAGTGACATCACTGCGATTGCCAGGTCACATTGCAGCCTGTGATGTAGTCCAAGAGGGGAAAGCCTGCCTCTGGGTCTTGTAAATAGGCCAAACCCCGGTTGTACATTTTCCCCTGCGCTGGTGCGTGCCCTCCGAAGGCTCCCACGTCCCCGTAGCCCGTGTACCATGCGTCGAGGGTCGAGTAGGAATGGTCGCCCACCAATAACCCGAAGGGCACCTGAAGTTAGTTAAAGAGAACTTGAAAACAAAGATACATAAAGGGCGTGCAAATTGAGTTGGTGTGGCATGCGCATTTTGCTTTGATTTGGTGCCCTGAACCTGCGGAGCCCGCTATTTACGAAAAAAATTGAACTGCCAAAAAAATACACACACGAGCAGCTTCGCAGCAACTAGTGAAATTTCATACAAAACATGTGTACCTCGTGCATTGCAGCCCCAAGTGCCGTGTCGCTGTAAGCCACGAACATTTCAGTGCCGCGAGTGTTTTTCCCGCCACCTGCAAAGCTCACCATCCCGCGCTTGAAACGGTTCCTTTCTTTCGGTAACCACTGAATGCCGTGAAAAAAAGCCACATATGTATGAGGAAGACAGGGAGAGGGAAGAGGAGAATTGGTCACAAAATTCGATAAAATCATTTCAAATTTAATGGGACTATTGAGGTTGAATGAAATGAAGAAAATGCATGCGAAAGGTTGAGAAAGTGCCTCTTCTGCAAAGCCTCGAGAAGGAGAAAACACCTGTGGGTCGTCGAGGACATTGCCCCTGGCCCGCCAAAATTTAGTCAGAGAGGGGTCTCCGCTCACGCCGAATTGGCAGATCCACCCCTTGATGGCGCGGAAAAGAGCTACCTATAAAACAACAGTCGGACACGCCGCAACCTTTAGTACTTCTCTTCGTTTTGTCTCCATAAAAAGAAAGGTGGATGGGAAGCCATGTAGCCAGAACAAAAATGGAGCGACACCAAAAGACGATATCAATGACACTCTTTCTTAAAACAAATGAATCTCACCTTGGAATGAAAGAATCCAGTTTCAACGAGTTCAATAAAGCGCGGAGTGCCATGAGGTGACCAATTTTCATACACGGCAATATCCAATGGACCTTTGGTTGTTGTGCAATGTACCTGGTATCCCATTTTAAAAGATGAGTGATTAAGATTTAAAGCTGAATTGAAATCAACATGGCCTTCACACATATTTTTTCAAGTAAGCGCTTTAACTAGATGCTTGAATGAGACATGGAAAGAGGACACGAACCAGTGTGGTTTTCCCGGGTGAAGGAGCTCCGCGTGGTTGTGGCGGCAGCTCTAACGGTGGGCTCGGTGCACTCTTCGCGTCCGCGACCACCGTAGCAAATCTCGCAGCTCCAGAAGGCACATCCTTTAATGTGGCTGCTTTCACCACAGGGGCAATACTTACTGTCTCGCGGGGGAATGTATCAACTCGCTCAGATGGGATTTGGTGAGTACTTTCGTCACCTACAGGTGCAGAGTTCGCTGGCTTCTCCAGCTTTGTAGCCTCGGTGCGACGACTGAGACTAGTGTCAAGGTCAAGGATGCGACCAGCTTTGAGGCTAGCTGGAGCACTCAAGGAATTTGAAATTTGTTGACCCGCCGGCGGCGCTGGAAAGCTACTCGTAAGGAGCATGAACAAAAAGAGAGCACTGGAAAAGATGCCGAAGACCAGGAGTTTGCTGTATGCCATCACACCAGTATCAAATACTTTAGACGAACAATGAAGGTAGAAGTGTTGTAGAAGGGTGTTTTTGAACGGCTTACTTTGATTGATAGCTCCTATCATCCGCGTCGTCGTCGTCAGGAGCAACTGAATGGACAGGTAACTCAGTACCCCTGCGTTCGCGCAACATGATTTTAGCTAGCTCACACAGGTGTGCGTGGAAATGTGCCGAGTATTCACAAATTGGCTCTCAACACGCAATTAAAGTCAATCCAAAGGGGAGGCTAGGAAGTTGTTGACGGCTAGACCTAGACTTCTTTAGACAAGGAGCTCGGTAACTTGGAGCTAGTAAGATTTTTTTTTTCCTGCGTATCTTTCCTGATGACAACCAACATCCATTCCTTCGATCTTGTTGTCGACTTTTGCCATTTGCCATCATTCTGAAGTTGTTTCAGCGTTTCAACAAACTAAGGATCTGTAATAATTTTGAGCCTTGGGCACTGCTGTGAGTACATCAACATCCATGAACTAATTGACTATTCAATTAAGCATATTGTAAGTAAGCGCGACAGCATTGTTGCTAGTCGTGGCTGCTTGTTAATCTTGTATAAAATCATGCTTCTAGTACCGTTATTTCTTAGCTTCTTAGCAATGGGCGGCAAGCCACAAGGAGGCAACGGCAATAGCAGAAGCAAAGCTCTTACGAAGAAGATTTCACAAGGAAGTCTAGTGGGCACATCTCGTGTGACCACCAATGTAAATGAAGGAGGAACTGTTCGAGTAAACAAAGTATTGAGTGAGAAGTACTCGCGGCGAGAAGCTGATCGGTTGATCGCTGGAGGGCGTGTCACCGTGAACGGAAAGGTAGCCGTGCCAGGCAGTGCAGTGAAGCCGTCCGACTTCGTGAAGCTTGACAACAAACGCGTAGCATTCCCTCCTGCGCTCTTGCAAACCCTTGGCGCGTCAGAGGTGACTAAAGCAAGGCAGGTAGCGCGCACCCCGAGTGACCGTCGCGCAGCCACTGCACCGCTTGTGTACCTAGTCTACCACAAGCCCTCTGGAGTGGAATGCACGACAGACCAACGGGTTATTGGCAATGTAGTGGATGCTGTGGGCCACTCGAGCCGTATCTTTCCGGTGGGGCGTCTCGACAAAGACACCACTGGCGTGCTCTTGATGACTAATGACGGGCGAGTCCCGAATGCATGCCTGCGAGCCGAACACGGCCACGAAAAGGTCAGCGACAACCTTATAAGAATGCTTCACACACCAAAAGCTTCAACGCAAAAGACAATTACCTGAGCTCAGTCGTGTCGTGCCATCATTGGGTATTTATCGCTTCTGCTGCATAGGTGTACGAAGTATCCACCGATAATCCAGTAAGCTCTGCAGAT
>Ga0307979_1003444_pt1 | contig 10604 bp, 6 predicted proteins | sample OrgLakmetage1058_FD_201833 | JGI IMG/M metagenome (GOLD analysis project Ga0307979, IMG submission 201833) | Saline water microbial communities from Organic Lake, Antarctica - #1058 | ecosystem: Environmental > Aquatic > Non-marine Saline and Alkaline > Saline | place: Antarctica: Organic Lake... | reverse complement strand
TGTACCATTTCGCTACCAGGGGAACTCCAGAGGGATGATCGGGGTGAGCAACATAAGCGAAGTTGACGTTATCAGGCAATTCTAACGAGCCAGCGGCAAGCAGCATCCCATCTACGTTCGTCACCGATGACAACCGACATGAAAGTAAGGTTGTACTTGCAGATACAGATCTGTTAGCGAGCCCATGTAGTCTGATAACTCATATCATACAGCAATAAAAAGACGTCAAGGTCAGACATAGATGTTAGCAAGGCCACGTGGTCATACTAAGGTGTTACCGAGGCAAGGTGGTCATACTAAGGCATTACTAAGGCCAGGTGGTCCGAAAAAGGTGTTACCGAGGCAAGGTGGTCCGACTAAGGTGTTAGCAAGGCAAGGTGGTCATACTAAGGCTTTACCGAGGCAAGGTGGTCCGACTAAGATGTTACCAAGGCAGGGTGGTCATACTAAGGTGTTACCGAGGCAGGGTCGCCATACTAAGGTGTTACCGAGGCAGGGTCGCCATACTAAGGTGTTACCGAGGCAGGGTCGCCATACTAAGGTGTTAGCAAGGTGGGGTGGTCAGACTAAAACGTTACCGAGGCAGAGTGGCCTCCCTAAAATTGATCCCTGACGGGGGGGGATTTCGGGGGCGCCGCACGTCACCACAACGTCACTTCGTTGCTCAGTTTACGTTTGATTGGAGGAAATCATTTAGCGTAGCCTCATCTCTCGTCTCAGCCGGGCGGAGCTAAGGATAGCGCATGGGAGCTGCCAGACAACTTGAAGCACTTAGCTCAATCATATCACGGTAAGATTCGCCGCGGGCTGCAAGGCTATTGAAGGCTCGGGGTTGGTACTGCACAACGAGATAGGACCGCGTTAAGGACCGGCTGACCACACAGCTGATTTCGAGACAAAGCCGGTGCTCGCGTCTAGACCTCCTACACGTAGTAGTAGAAATCAGCCACCCTCCGAGCACGGTGCCAGCCTCGCGACGATCTTGCGGAGGCTGCTTGTGCCGGCAACAAATCGCTTGCAGGGTTCATTGAAGAATATGGCGTCCCAGTCCGTGCGTAGTGATGTGGATCCAAGAGGCATATCACAACTTGAGGCAGAAAACAAGCGGTTCGGGTATGATCGTAAAGAATTGAGGCAAGATCTCAGTACCTTCCGCGAAGAGTACGAGTCGCGGCGAAAAGATATCAACGGGAAGGTTCTGCCTACCGAGGGAAAGGCTAATTGGTTTCGACCTTTGCTACGCAGAGCCGCAGCTGTAGCCGAAGTTCAAAACTCGAAACCTGGATCGGTGCGTAGCTGTGTGGACCCGAGGGGCATTTCACAATTAGAGGCAGAAAACAAGCGATTTGCAGGTGATAGAAAAGAATTAAGTCATGACCTTAGCACGTATCGTGAAGAGTATGAATCGCGGCCTAAGGATGACAACGGCAAGGTTCTTCCTACCGAGGGAAAGGCTAATTGGTTTCGGCCATTACTACGCAGAGCCGCTGCTATTGCTGAGGTACGAAATTCTGAACCAGGCTCGGTGCGCAGTGCTGTGGATCCGAGAGGTATCTCACAGCTTGAGGCAGAGAACAAGCGCTTTGCAGGTGATCGAAAAGAGCTAAGTCATGATCTTACCACTTATCGAGAAGAGTACGAAGCACGGCCTACAGATGCAAACGGGAAAGTTCTTCCAACCGAAGGGAAAGCTAATTGGTTTCGACCTTTACTGCGCAGGGCTCTAGCTAAAGCCGAAGTTCAAAACTCGAAACCTGGATCGGTGCGCAGCTGTGTGGATCCGAGAGGCATTTCTCAGCTAGAGGCAGAGAACCGGCGCTTCAATGGTGACAGGAAAGAATTGAGTCACGATCTTATCACTTATCGCGAGGAGTATGAAGCACGGCCAAAAGATGCTCAGGGAAAGATACTGACAACAGAAGGAAAGGCAGATTGGATCCGGCCCTTACTCCGAAGGGAAGCGGCGAAAGTAGAGGCTCAAAAGTCGGAACCTGGATCAGTGCGTAGTTGTGTGGATCCGAGAGGCATTTCTCAGCTTGAGGCAGAGAACCGGCGCTTCAATGGTGACAGGAAAGAATTGAGTCACGATCTAAGCTCTTATCGTGAAGAGTATGAGGCTCGGCCCAAAGATGCCAATGGGAAGGTTCTTCCGACGGAAGGAAAAGCAGACTGGATAAGGCCATTGTTGCGCAAAGAAGCCGCAATCGCTGAGGTGCAGAATTCGGAACCTGGATCGGTGCGTAGCTGCGTGGATCCGAGGGGTATCTCACAGCTTGAGGCAGAGAACAAGAGATTTGCAGGTGATCGCAAAGAGTTGAGTCATGATCTCAGCACCTATCGCGAAGAGTACGAGGCGCGGCCGCACAACGAGTTTGGTCTCGTGAATCCGACCGTGCCGATGAACGCACCTGGTAACGCGGCGGCGCGCAGCGGCCGCAAGCCACTTCCTGCGCCTACGGATTATGAAGCGATGGGGTCGGTTGCAGGCAGAATGCCGTCGACGTCTGTCGCACTGCTTCAAGAGCACGAAGAACAGCGCCGCGCAAAAACGCATGAGTTGCTTGCCGCGGAAAACGATGCCTACCAAGCGCGCCTGAACCGAGGGCAGGTTCGCCGCTCGTCGTTCAGCAAAGCTCGGTCTACCCTCAGTGCAGACGATGAAGACGATTGGACTGACCTCTCTCCGCGTGAAGACACAAAAGAGGGTGTCAGCGACGGAGGTGCATTATCGCCTACGAGCCCAGACTATGCCAGTGCACAGTTTGTGCGTCGAGGAGTCAGGAGCCCAAAAGGCTCGCTTGATCGATCCAGCCCAGCTGGTAGTTTGACCCGCGGCCACAGCTTGACCCGGCGGGATGAGTCGCTCACTGCTATGTTTGTCCACGCGGGTGCCTCGCCAGGCGCTGTGGGGAGCCCAGGCAGCGCTGGCAGCCCTCGTGGAGAAAACAAAGAACGCGCGGAGATCGCTGCTCGGCGGGTCGAACTGAAGCAGCGAACGCAGCAGTTGTTGCAAAAGCGCGCAGAGGGAAGAGCGCGTGCTGCCAGTGCTCAAGACAGCAGATCGCCAACACTCGGTAGCCAAGCCTCCCCGCAAATAGCAGACAGCGACGTTGCACCTTTAACGAAGAAACCTTCATGGAAAGACCGCGAGCAACGCGTGTTCAAAGCGCTAGGTTTGAGTTCTTCACAGCCAAACGGCGATGCAGTTGACGGATCCACTCCAGCCTTGCCTACATCTCCAATCAATTCAAGCAAAGCTCCAGCTGAAGATGAACGAAGGCATGTTCCCTTTCTCTCAGACGCAAGAAACACTAAGGCGCAAGCAGCTGAGAACATGGTGAAGAACTCAGCTGCAGATGAGTTAGGCACAGGCAGTTTCATGGAAAAATTGATGGAAGAGCGCGCTGCGGCCGACGACGAAGAAGATCAAGACGTCAAGGACTGGGCAGCTGCAAATTGGGGCATACAGGGTCGAGCTGCGCCACGGCCATCTTCATCGTCGCAGTCGGGCAATGGATCCTCGAGCAGGAATGTTGACCAGCAGGGAGGAGGTGGATCAACTTGGAAGAAGGCTAACGGGCATGTGACTTTGCTACAAACGCGCGACCGATCGCCACGCTCTGGCTTGAATTCGTCGGCTGGGGGCCCTGGCAATTTGAACCGAGGGAATTTGTTTGCTGCCCAGCACACGCCTCTGCGGCGCCGTGAGTTGTTCTCTACTAGCCGCACCAGAAATGCCGCTGGTGCCTCCTCATCGCTCTCAAGCGCTGCCACCAGCTCAAATTCTACAACACCGTCGAGAGTTCATAAACCTTCAAACGAGAACACGGGAAGAGGAGGAGGAGCAGACAAGGAGAAAACAACACCAGCTTCAAAGGACTCGGGCCATCCAGCTACATCTCCATCTAGCGGGTCGCCCTTGAAGTCGGGCAACTACGTAGGCGAGAACGTGAAAAGTTTCCAAGCCGCTGGCCGCGACGGCGATGGAGGTTTAAGCGCCGAAGGTGACAAGGCGCGCTTAGCGTGGGAGCAGCGGGTGAAGGCATCGAAAGAGCGGCGCACCAAGAAAGCACAACCTTTGGTGTCAACTCACGCGAAGCAGGTGGCGGCAGTGGCAGCAGCAGCAGCAGCAGCGCAAGAGCGGCCAGCAGAGGCTTCCAAAGGCAGAAGCCGAGGCAATGCTACCCGTCTTGGTGGCACTGCAGGCCTTATCATGGACGACAATCATCGCAGCGACAACAGGAGTGGTGCTGGCGGCAGTAGTGGCGGTGGTAGCGGCAGAGGCGGTGGCCGTGTAGGCAGCGGTGAAGGCAGTGAAGCACCGCGGCCCAACGTGTGGCAACAGCGGAAAGCAGCTCGGGACGCGAGACTCGCTCAGGAACGCGCGGTTGCTGCTACTGCCTCGGAAGCAATTGAAGCTGATTTACCTGCACCTTCAGCGGGCGAGATCAGTAAGAGCAGCAGCAGCAGTAGCCTCAGCAACAACAGCAACAGCGGCAGCCGAAATCGTCTGTTGTCCTTTTTCAGCGGTGGTGGCGGCGGCGGCGGTGGCAAAGGTAGTGCTTTAGACAATTCACCCATTTCAGTAGTCTCAGCCGCTTTCGCGAGCATCAGTGGAAGCCACAATCGAACAGGAGCAGAGGCAGCAGCCGCTGCCCCACCACCGCCACCACCACCAGCTAACAGTGGCACTTCTAGCAGCGGCGCTCGCGGGACCAACGAATACGTCAAGGACAGCGCCCCAACCACAGCCAGTGAATACGTGGTTCTGACCCCGCCCGTGTGGGCCTTAGGCGGCGACACCAGCCGAGGCAAAGCCGAAAACTTGAGCCGCGCCACTGCCGCGGGGCGCCGAGCCGGCCTCAAGGAAAAGACCGTGCATTTGCTGCAGCGCAAGCAAGAGCGCAGCGCGCCGCGCCCGTTGCCGCCCGGTGCGTCTCCGCCTTTGACCCGGTCGCCCGAGCTGAAAGCGAGCAGCCCCAACAGCAATGCCAACAGCAGTAGTGCGAACTACGTGGCACCACCGCCGTCTCCGACTTCACCTTCGTCACCCACATCTCCTGTATCCCCTTCCTCATCACCCTCCTCACCCAACAAGGCCGCCACCAGCAGGACATCAGCACCGCCAGCGGCAGAGCGATCTTCTAATGCCCGGCGCACTGGTCCCCGAACAGATAGGGCGCACACCACGCGCGGGAAAGGAGTTGAGGTGCCGCCTTCGTCCTTGCCCGAGTCCGAAGTATCCCCAGGGATCGCCGGGACCGGGACCCAAAGCGGTGTGTCGGTGTGAATCGGCTCAGCGTACCCTGGGGTATGCGAATCAAAAATGGCGCGAGTTCACCTCTGTATATTAACATAACATTAAACATTAACAACACAAAAAACAAAAATCTATCTATAATTCAAAGACAAGAAAATACTAAATAGCAACACAGGAGAAGGGCTGAAATTCCCGTTTCTGCGGAATTCCCGCGCGATGGCTAAAATTTTCACTTCACGTGGCAATAGGAGCAGTGTTTGGTTTATTTAATTGTTGGTTGGGGCAGGAAAATGGCGACCGGGCCTATATATTAATATTTTCACATCTCAAATTTAGAACTAAAATACAAACCCCAAATAAAAATATTAAATTTATATGACAAAGAACTCGAACTCTGGTAAAGCTCCGGCGTTTTCCTTGGATCTCCGTTATATCTCAGGCCAGCTACATCAGAACTCTTCTTCTAAAGTGAAGTTGAGGTTCGGGCTAAGGGACGCAGCGACGTGAGGATGTTCGCCATTTAGCAATCCTGTGCCAGCGAAACCATTACCAGCGGCTGGCAACGGTTGCTGAGGCGTTTGTAAGTAATGAGGTCCTCCTCCTCCTCCTTGTGGGTTGCCGTCCATTTGCAACTGGTGATTGTTCACTCCTGTCAGGGGGGCTTCTCGAATCGCGCTGGGCGTGGGCGTCGCGGGAAGCTGTGGGTTCCCTAAAAGAGCTGCTGCTGGCGTGACTTGCTGCTGCCTGGCGCCAGCATTCTGCGACTGCCGCGCCCATTTCTTGGTTTCCTCTGCCCATTCTGCCTGCTGCCGTCTCTGCTCTTCGGTCCATCGGTTGCGCTCCTTATCGACGGCCCACAACTGCGCAGCGCCCTGTGCACAGTGAAGACGACATGATTACGACACACAAAGAGTGAGCACAAGAAGGCACCCATCATTACAGGTCTGCATGCGTGAATACTCGAATGCATCTTTAGCGAACTATGCCTGTGTGCAGTTCAACAACGCGAGATTCTAGCACGCTAAGCTGCAGCGTACGTACCGATTCTGCTAGGGCTTTTAAAGCCTCGAGTGCAAAGAAGTCCGCTTCTTCTGCGACCTCTTCATAGCGCCATGCAGCATCAAAAGATGGTAAAGTGCCAGTTCTCAAGTAATTGAGCACGTGCCGAAAGCGAACTCCATCTCGGTCAATGAACACGTTGCCCTGCCAGGAATTATGACGAAGGAAAAAAAGCCGAAGAGGGTTATGCTAGGGACAGAATGGCTGCATTGAGAGCGTTTCTCAGTGACGGCAAGAGGACGAAATAAATCAATTGTTAACTCCGATACAATGAGTGATTAAAAGTGAACAGCAGCAAAGTGGTCTGAGGTTTGACCCGTGGTATTCAACGTTACACACCTGAGCATCAGTAGGTTGATGGTGGCGGCCACTGAACATGGAAGCAAGCATCGAGTCGGGGCATTGCGTTAACGTCTCACGGGTAGTGCTGTAGTGATGGCCACTGTCGAGAGTGAACATAATAAAAACATTATGAGCAGAATTAGAATGTCAGTTGTGGAAGGCATTACGGCTGAACACAGTACATTTGTCTGTTGTGCTGTTATTTTTAACATCAAATGTGAAAACGAGAATACGAATGCACATGGCGATGGCTCAGTAGCTTGATCGTACCCAACATTAAGGCTGACGGATCCGAATGAGTGCGAGTCCATTCAATGTGGTGTCTTTTGACGTATGTCAGTGGCGGTAGCTGCAGGCTCTCAACAGTTAGGAAGAGCTAAATTTAGTGCTACAGTTGATTGCTTGTTTCGACGCTTTCTGTTTTCTGTAACCAAACGGTTACATGTTATATGCTAAGCTTAAGTCCAAACTGTCACCCCTCGAATCCACGTCACCAAAACAAAAAGCAAAAACGCAAAAAGCAACACGAAGACGAGACAGACAGACAGACTACTACAGCTCAAGCAAGTCAACACCAAGTCGAGCCAACTACCAGGCCATTAGCAGAAGTCGAGCCGAGCTCGTCTGCTACCGCATCTCTCGAAAACATTTGTGGAATCTAGCATCGTCTACAGCTAGAATTCATCGTGGTGCTGCACATCACAAGATTCAAACTATGAATGCGTTAAGATGCCTGCTCCTTTTCTTCACGGCGTCAAGCGCGTTGCAATTCAACAACATCCCAGCACCGCGAACGCAAGTCAGCGGGCGGCGATCCTGGCTCGGCAACGTTGGCACGGTGGTGGCGACAGGCAGTCTTGTAGCAGTAACTGCGCCGCAGCCAAGTCTCGCGGAAAGCCCACCACCGATCGAAGTTCACGAGGGGTTCGACATGGTTCGACGAGAGATGAGCGAGGGCGGAGTAGCCAAGTAAGTGCTCCTTTTTTACGTTTCTACCAGGTTTGTCTCATCTCATTTCTGAATATCAGGCTAGCCAAATTTGTGGAAAACGAAGAATGGGACGAAATTCTCAAATTCACGAAACTGTACGACCTCAGCTTCCGCAAGGTTAGAGCACTACTACTTCATAAGTATCCAAAGTTACTCTCTAGTCCTACAAATGCGAATTTATAAATTGTACCACTGCTTCGGGCTATGCAAAGTATATCGAAGTGAGGAGCTCGTCTTTCCTCAATTTATCACTCAAATCGCCTTCACATGTAGGTGGAACTTTACCGCGTGTGCGAAGCCTTAACTGACAAAACGGCCAAAGCCAAAGCGAAAGAATTGCGGTCTACGCTGACTTATGATTTAATTGCTGTAAACAAAGCTTCGCGCCCACAATTTCGCAACATTGCGAAGCCTGCGTCCGAACAGGTGCGAATGAACGCACGGTTGGGATTGGAGGAGCACAGAGTAATGATAGGTGCATGCATTGCCCACTTGAAGAGACGTCACCATCCTTCATACTCTTTCACCTTTTTATTTAAATACACCAGGCCATGGCTACTCTAATTGCTGATCTCGAAGCATTCCTTGCGCTTGAGCCTCCGCTGTGAGGCTATTATGGCACCACTTATGGCAGAGACCAAGCGCCCTCCGTTCGAAGACAGCGCAGCGCAACTAATTAAATCGCTTTAGCTCTCATTGATGGAATAGTTCTGTGTGTACCATACAAATGCTTTCGCTCAGTTGCGGGGTTGTGTTCTTCGTTATGCCAAGTACTGGATGTAACTTTAGTGCTAGTGCTAAAGACTAAAGATTCAAGATTCAAGATTTTAATAATTTTCAATTCAACTCGCAGTGTCGCAGTTCCGATGCCGATACGCCGATACTGTATGTAGGTATGTAGTTATGAGTGGATTGGGGTTCTGGGGTTACTCACTAACCAGAGCAAAAAGAAGAAATCCGAATCGACAACCAATAATATGTGATACAAAATGTTGAAGTGGGAATGAGTTCCCGCAGGAAATACACCTTCTTTTTTTTTTTTTCAAGTATGGGATGTCGCGATTGCGGATACGAGACAACACACCCTTTGTGCTAGGTGCGAGCACAGCAGTACAGATTTTGACTTGCGCGCAACGCACGCGCGTACACTTCTGCCCGCAGCATTGGCTTCTGTGTCATTTGGGTTTGTATTAGTTCGAGTTCGAGTTCAGTGCAGTAATTACTATCGCTGACCAATAAGCATTGGCGCGAGAACGCTGCACACTTCAGGGCCACCTGCAGACACTGGACGGCACCGTGGCCGAGTGGACTGCGACCCAGTTCCAGTTCCACTGTTCCCGGTACTGCGGTCGCTCCTGCGGTCGTCATGACTCTCGAGGTGGTCTCCATCCAAGGCCGCATCCAGACGCCAGGTGAATGAAGACGAGGAGTGCGGCTGAGGTGTTGAGGTCTCAGTGAAGGGCCGGGTGCGATGAAAGTCGCGCAATTCTAGAGCTCTTTCGCATTCGTTGACCCGGTTCAGGAGTTCAGCCACCCGGCCATCGAGCTCGGCAAATGCTTTGCGGTCGGTGCTTAATAAACCCGAAGCAAGTGCATCGTCTGCCAGCAAATCGCGCAGCGCCGCGCTCAGAGTTGGGGGCTTCTCATTGGCAGTGGCACCAAGCACGCCTAGGCCTTGGTGCCAGCGCAACCGGGCAATCAAATCTTGCACCCCACCACCCAGGACCCCTCCAATTCCACCTCCTTCTCCCGAGTCATTTGCCTCCGTGCCGCTCGCACCACCAGCAGCAACACCAGCAACACCAGCAACACCAGCAGCAGCAGTAGCAGCAGCATTTCTAGCAGTGGCGGTAGAAGCATCATGGTCGCGCGTTTCGTCGTACGCGGGGCCCAGCCAGGCACATGTAGACCACAGGAGCCTCCGCCACCGCGTGAACCGCTCACGATGCTCTTCTGGCATGGAAGCGTTCTTTGCACTGTCAGCACCTGCAGTTGCATCGCTAAGGTCTTTGAGGACCGCATTCGGCACGAAGCACCGGTCATTGTCAACCATCACCAGTGACTCAAGTGACTGCGTGGGCGATGATGACGGCGGTTTTTGCTTCACTAGCGCAAAATGATTATGGCTCGACTTGGCACAATTTGCAAGGAAGGACACGACTGCATATTCGGCCGCGTTTGCATGCGAAGGTGTGTACAAGGGTCTTTTGATGTTGCCATTACTGCTGCCGGTACTGCTGCCGTGGCGTGCGTCATCCGAAGCAAAGAAAGAAGGCGTGCGGGTGCTCTTGATGGCCTTGGACGATGCAGCACGCTTCGATGAAGGCGAAGAATTCGCAGCTGTCGTTGCTTCAGCACCTTTTACAGTGACTGGTGGTGGTGTCCCTTCCCATGTTTCGGCAGCCGCCAGCGCAGTGGGCACGGACTTGAATTTGGCTGGCTTAAAGTTTGGCTGGTTGGCGTACGCTGCTTGATTTGCAGCTGCGGAAGCACCTGCTAGACCTGCTATTGCTTGTGGGGACGCATAGTCGAGGTACAAGCAAACGGCGGCGTCGACTGTGACTGAAAGGTTGTTGTCAGTGTCTTTACTGAGCTCTCTTGTGCTCTTAGTGCTGCTGTGGTCGCTGCTGCCTTGGTTGGGGCCCGGCTGTAAGCAAGACACTTTGTGCGGATCTGGCACCGGTGGACGACCGGTGTGTGCCTTGGCCTTGGAATCTAGCGCGCGAGCGGCGAGGGCTAGGCCAGCTGAGGCAAGGTTGACGCGCGCACCAACACACGGCAGCGCCAAACTGGTGCCGAGAAGCTGGTCGAGGGCAAAGAGCTACATGTACGGAGGATCAAAGGTTGGTACAACGGAACAAGAAATCAGTGAGAAGACATGACATACAGATAATCAAGCGAAAGACGAAGGCAAATGGTATGGTAGCGGTGGTGAAAGTGTCACAGAAGAAAG
>Ga0307979_1003442_pt1 | contig 10610 bp, 13 predicted proteins | sample OrgLakmetage1058_FD_201833 | JGI IMG/M metagenome (GOLD analysis project Ga0307979, IMG submission 201833) | Saline water microbial communities from Organic Lake, Antarctica - #1058 | ecosystem: Environmental > Aquatic > Non-marine Saline and Alkaline > Saline | place: Antarctica: Organic Lake... | reverse complement strand
AGCTCCCACCACTCAACTCCCGCGGTGGTTGTTTTTTTAGAGGCTCGTACGTGTAAATAGGCTCAGCGTCGCCATTGGTTATTGTTGTGGGCCAAATGTCACCGCCCCGCGGACTGCGATTGCTGCTGCCGTTGTCGTTGTGGTCGTGGCTCTCATTTCCAGCGTTCACACTGCTGCTACTGGTGTTTCCTTGACAAGTGCTGCCGCGCCTTGATGCTGGATTAGGTGCATTAACCTGGTCGTGGCCAGAGGACACCTTTTCTCTGCTCGTGTTGCCTACTCTTTGCGTTGTGGAGTGTGTAGCACTCACGAGTGCGTTCTGCGCTGCATCTAGGCTCGCCTGCACCGCATGCTTCTTAGCCACGCTATTACTGGCAGAAGATGTCGAGGCAGCAGCCTGGTGCTTGGCAAGCTGCTGCTCGAGCGACTTGTTTTCGTGCTTGAGCGCTACGTAGCGCTTGAACATAGATCCGTCAGAAGGCGCAAGCTGAGTGGCGGCGTCGGCGAGCTCTTGTTCGAGTTTGGCGATGCGGGCTAGCAACAAGCTTCGCTCGTGACCATGGCTAGCTCGAGCTTCTGCAATGTTGCGAGACAACCCACTGATGGTTTCGTCGCACTGCGCATGGGTTGCTGCTAATTCATCAAGCGCTGTAACCTACAAGATAAAAAAGAAACACCCGCAGTAGTGGCAACAGCACCAACATTACAGAGGTCTGTAGAACCAAATGCAAACGCACAAACAACGACCAGCCTCTACCTTCAGCCGCAGCGCCGACGCTGTCAATGCAAGCTTCTCGCCTGCAGCTGCTCTTGCTGCCTCTGCCGTGGCGCGTGCTTCGCGCTCACTTTCGAGCTCCTTTTGGCAGGCTGCAAGCTTCTCAGCGAGCGCTGAGTCCGCGGATGCTGCGTGGCTAGCTCTCGCCGCTGCACGCTCGGCTCTTGTGGAGGCTTCTTTTGCCGCTGCGTCACTTTCTGCCGCACTGAGTTCAGCTACCGCCAGCTTCTGAGCCAGTGCTTCAAGTTCCTTGCTCGCTTTCGCTGCAGCGGCATCGAAAGCTTCGTCTCGTGCCGTTAATTTGAGCTCGAGCTCTTCTGCTCGGGCACACCGCCGCGCGCTATCAGCTCGAGCCTTTCGGGAAATAAGAGAGATCAAGTCAAAAATGCTATGCATCGAGATAATTTGGAGTAGACAGGGTAGGTAATTGGAACAGACTGAAGAAGCACACGTATCCTAGAAGTTGCTCTCACCGAGGAAAGCTCTTCTTCTAGCGCCGCTGCTCGAGCCTCAGCCGCATTAGCCCTGACAACTGCTTCGCCACCAACCAAAGTGCTTTTAAGCTGAGCCTGAAGTGCTGCTACAGAGGCTTTTTCTTTGGCGAGTGCAGCCTCGGCGGCAGCTAGCGCCTCGGTCTTATCTGCGAGCGCTCTTTCGGCCTCGACTTCATTCGTTAACTGTTGTGCCTCTAAGGTGGCTAGTACTTCGAGACTTCGGGCATATTTGAGGCGAAGTTGTGCAGCCATGAGATTTCAGGTGTCTTAAGTATAATCTCAGCACCTGTCTAGCGCATAACTCAAGTTCCTAGGAATTACATTTCTGTCAATCCATTACCATTTTTAGAAAACCCAAAGAAGTAACGGAAGAAAGATGGTAACCAGAACCAACCAGATCTGCCATGCTGCCACCGTCTGTCGTCTGTCGTCGGTCGTCGGCCTGTCGTGCGTCCTGCGTCCTTTATATAACGAAGCGGGAACCCACAAGAATACGCTCCTTGCGCCCGGTACTCAAATAATTTAACCCTTAACCCGTATAACGTTTACTTGCGAGTACTTGCAAGGCATAGTTTTGGTTTTGATGGGAGTTTGAGGTAACCGATTCTTTTCCACACAAAGGGCAAGAGCAGCACAGATATGTACATGCAGCACCGGGGTGCGATTGCTGGTGATTCACAGGCCCCTCAGTTCCCACGGCCATTCGGCCCTGTCTACGTAAAACCGCGCGCCTGTCCGTGACGCAAGATTGGCGATTTCAAATGGCAACTAATTCGGCTGCACAATCCCGAAGAGTAGAGCGCCTGGCCTTCTTTCATGCTCCGAACAACCCGAAAAATACACAAGCGCAGTAATTCAAACGCTGATGGGCACGCTGGCCCATACGCCGTGTAAATTGCAGCACTCAAAGGCCGTGATGGCGGTGGCGTTCGCAGGGAGGTCGAACACCAGTTCGGCTTTAGGGTCGGAGCCCGTGAAGGTGGCGCACGCCACAACGTAGCCGTCTTGGTCTTTGGCCCACACCTGAAGATGAGAAGAGGAAGCAAGCACACGCGCACAGATGCACAGAGGCATTCACAGAACGCCGTTTTGATTCTACAAAAAAAATAGATAAAAATCTTCGATACAAGTAAAACTAAAAGTATTTTAGGAGAGACGAAACATCAGAGAAAGAGGAGTGTTGGATGCGTAAGAAGGATACAAAGAGTGAGAACTCTTAAGTTACTTAACGGTATGCTCTGAGCGCGTGGCATAATATCTTCTTTTTCTCTCTCTTCCCTTTACCCGCTCAATGAAGTGCTTCTCGTCCATGCCGTGCGGGACTGTAACCATCACCGAGCGGGCGCCCGTCAAGCTCGATCCCTCGGCGCTCACGCACACGCTGGGCACGTGCTTGCCTTCTTTGCCCGCGCCGTCAGCTCCGGGAGCCTCTGCCGTGCGCACCGGCCCATGCTTGGCCTCAATGGCGTTGCATTCCGCGGCTTGTGCTGCTAGTCTCGCCTTGCGCGAAGCCACCTTTTGGAGCATCGATGTACTCAATTAGCAGATGAGCAAGAACAATGACGACGACTGAGTTGTTACGTAACAATAATGTTCATTCACAAACCAACGGCACTAAAAGTGAAGCCCGCAAAATACACGCGTACTTCGAGACACTCCGAACCGCCACTGGCGATGCGTGCATCAAAAGGAAAAGAAAAGAAATAAGAAATAGATGGCAAGGAAGGTAAGGCAGCGAGGGCAAAACATGCGCCCATCCATATCCACCCACACAACCCCATATTCACGCACACACACATGAATGCACCCACCGTTTCGTGCTCGAAGTCGCTGCGGTGGTGGCGGTTGGGGAGTTGCTCCGAATCACTGCCCCAGGTGCGATTCACCATGCGGCCCCGGGCCACTCCAGGCCGCGACAGCACCAGCTTGGCCCACGCCACCACCTTTTCAAAACAAGCGAGAGAAGATGGACCAAGGGAGCACACGTGTATTAAAAAATAAAATAAAAAGCATCGAGAGAAAAGGCGTGTGGGTGCACCACGACCACTGAAACTGACCAAGCGGAACAAAAAGACTCCTTGTTTAAATTACTAGTAAGAATTGTGTGCGTGAAATTTAACAGTAAATAGTAAACAAGGCTGCTACTGCTGCTGCTGCTGTCGTTGCTCTTCCTATTATATCTGCTTACGTGGGTGTAAGTGGAAGCTTCGAGGAAGGTTTCGCTGCTGCCGTAGAGGCGACCCAGCACCAAGTTGCCAAGCCTGTTTGACACGGGCCGCACATGTAAACACGCATGGTACGCAGACAAGAGAGGAGGGGCGCAGTTGTTATCTAAAAACATATGCATACATCAAAAATGCATCACAGAAACCCGTTCAGGGGTATAAAAGTGCGCATTTCTTCTCTTCTTCATGAAACCACTGCAAGAGTGCGCGAATCAGCTTCATAGGTTCTTCTTCCTCTTCTTCTTCTTACCAGGGCCAAATGCACATGTCAGCAATCGAGTAGGTGACCCCGAGGATGTAAGGGCCCCCCGCAGTGGGGCTAGGGTTCGGGTCCTTGGCGCCGAGGTGGCGGTCCAGCACGTCCAAAAGGCGCTTGGTCTCCTGTGGGGGGGAACAAAAAAAGGGATGAGAGAGGAGTGGGTAAAATGGCCTGATTGAACGGGGGAGAAGTATCGCAACGATGGATGCACGGTGTTGAACACGCAATCGAACATGCATGCTGTCATCATCCTTTTCAGGAGGAGTTTTCCTCACCATGGTGAAGCGATCGATGGCGTACTCGATTTTGGTTGGTGCATAGTTGTAGAAATGCCCGAAGCCTCCTCCAATCACTGCGCCGCTCCCCATTTGCCACATGACCTACAACAGAATCCAACGAGGAGGCGTACAGAAGATCCGAATTGGAAAGGAATGGTGAAAGCAAGAGAGGCAGACGGAGACAGACAAGAGAATGAGAAAGAGAGAGGGAGATTCGTCAATAGAAAAAAGTCAAAGAGAAGAGAAAGGCGCATTCCATTCGTTGAGCATGATCAATGAAAGCGAGAAATTTACTAGCTACCCAGTTCATGCACTCGGCTTTCAAGCGGGCGTCTGCCGGCATCAGCAGGTTCTGTGGGTCGTAGTGGTCGCAGAGGTACACCAAAATCGAGGCTGACTCGAACACCCGCACGGGGGGGTCATAAGCTGCGCCGTTGCCGCCGAAATCCAACATGCTGGTATGGTAAATGCAGAAGGAAATATTTAAGACAATCAAGAAGCGCGGCTGTGCGTGCGCCCACACAGTACCAGAAGCGCGTAGCTAAATACACGTGCAACAGTAGAAATTTCAACTGCACATCCTTCCTCCCTCCCCCTTTGCAACGAAATCTGGCGCACTCATGCACTTGCCATGGAATCTTGCTGTTCGGGTTGGCGCCTACGAACCCACTGCCGAACTGCGAACGAGCAAACGAAAACATGAATGAAAAACGGGCCACAAAGAATACAGATATGTGATGAACAAACACGTAAAATTAACACCAATCGAAACAATCGATCGACTTCACGGGTTCTATCTTGCACATACTTCATCTCAAACCTCCTGAACATCAAAATAACTGCACATCGACACTACAGCTCACATAAACACTGACGTAGAGAACAAAAGAATACGCCCCCCTCAAACACACCTGTGCGCCGTCAATCTTGGTCAGCCAAGCGTCGTATTCAAAGTTGGGGTAAACTTCAGCCAGCTCTTCCAGGCAGATCGTCACCTTGACTCCATTTGGGGTCCCCAACGAGTACAGCTGCAAGGGGTGCTGCCCGCGAGGAAGTTCAGCTTTCTTCTGTGGGCCTGCGGTGGGCTTGTTGATGTGCGCCCATGGGCCAGTGGCTGGCTTAGCCCTGAACATTCAGCGTTTAAGGCATTTAGATGAAGTTAGTGGGCGCCCAGAGTGCATTCAAGTGCTCAGGGTTCTGCCAAAGATATAGCATTTGTCGAGATCTTGAAATCCTGCTTGTTCTTTAAGCTCTTACTGCCAAACTTTGGGAGGCTTGTACTCGCTGAACTTCTTGTACAAGAGTGCAGAAGCAGCTGCACCAGCGCCGAAAGCAATTACGCCAGTTGTTAGGGTTTTGGAGTCGACCGATGACATGATATTGCCGTGCTTGGTCGTTGTGAGCTATTCGTTGTTTTGGGTGGGTGATGGGGAATGGGGAAGAAGAAAGAAGGAAGAAGAACGAAGACGGCGAGACGCGAGAGAAGCGAGACGAGGTGACGTGGTGTTGGAGAACACAACGATAAAATAGGGACGAAAGATACCCCAAGACCCCACAAATACTGGTAGATTTGTACCCTACCGAGCCAGCCAACACGTACCCCCGCAGTACACATACCTCACTAACACTCAACCACAACTTCATTTCTTTCCTGTTTCGGAGCCCTTTCTGCCTGCCCTTCGCCGCTTTCGGGACAATCTCAGCGCCCTTGCGAAACAGGCGCTAAGCTTAGCTCAGTCTGCGCTCATACTACACCTGAGGAGCTTGGTGAGTTAAAACTGGCTCCAATAGTGCCTGTTGCGAACCAGAGCACTTATGGTTGCCTCCGCCGTCGTGGAAATTCTGGAAGTCTAGAGCTAGAGTGCACACTCCGATTATACCTTACGTGTGGGCATAACCCATCGTTATTTCCCAACAGAGGCAGCCGCTAGTGGTTCAGCCCCGTAAGTGGTGTTTGTTTGGATTGGCGAAATGAGCTCTTCTGAAGATGAAGAGGAGAACCAAGTTGGCTTCAAGGTTTGAAATACAGTCGTAGGGCCTGCTGTGCGAGTCGCAACACTGTCCGCATTACATGCGATTGAGTGAGGACGTAAACCTAGAGCTCGCACACGTATAGGACGGGGTTTTTGTTTGCTTGGTGGCGTATACATATTTTGACGGTCACCGTGTATTGTATTTTTGCTCGTCCCTTTTGCCTCATGTATAGCCAACCGTTCAAACTTCCTGGGGCGCTCTTGCCCCTGCTGCTGCCGAGCCCGCCACAGCACTTTCAGATAATGGAAACGGGTCAGGCGAAAACGCCATCGAAGATAGCAATCCTGGAATAGAAAACGGGTCGGCTGATTCAGTCCCGGCAGCTGAAGTCGTCAGTAATGGAGCAGTAGAAGAGAAAGTAACGGATAGTAGCCACAGAGAAGGAGCCGCTGACTCCTCGACGCCCGCTCAGCCGAGCATGGATGCCCCGGCTCCAGCAGCAGTTCCATCAGCCCCGATAGTCCAAGAAAGTGAGCCTGCAGCAGCAGCTCCTGTAGAAGTGAAGCCGTTTCTCCGCGGCACTTTCTTCCGTGACGTGGCTTCGAACAGTTTAGGTGCGTTGTTGCGTGCAGGAGAGAAAGAGGCGCCTCTGCGTCTGTAGCTCCAGACCTCCAGACCCTTGGTATCTACTTAAGACAAGGAATTGAAGTCTCTTGAAGCCAAAGAGAGGCATTAAATACGAAAGCTTTGACATTTTCTGGCCTTCAAACGCATAACTGTAACAATCTTCTTGTCTCTCTTTCCCTCTTTTCCTCTTCCTCGTTACGACGCACACTCCACAGCCATCAAGGGGCGTTGGGCGTTTAGCAAGGGCGACTACGACACGGGCGACCCGAAGAAGGTGTCCCCCTTTGAGTTCAATTACTTGGGCGAAAACGGGGCCTCGGACGCGGCCAGTGGGGGCTGCTGCCCGCCGGGCGGCCCGTACAAGGGATACATCATGCTCAAAGTGGAAGGGCGGCCCAGCATGCGGGTGGCCGAAAACGGCATGGTCTTTACCTTCACCGCCCCCCTCTCCGGAGACGGAGGAGGAGCTGCCACTAGCGACGGCGCTGGCGGCGGAGCTAGCACGCAGCGGAGTCAAGCCCGGGGCACCGGCCACAACAAGTTTGGGCAGTTTGAACTGGTGGGGGAAGCGTGGGCCGCGAGCCCCGAGTCGGGCGGCCTGTTTGAAGTGGAGCTATACAAGAGCTACACCGGCCCACCGCTAGACCCGGCCACCATTCCCAAAAAGAAAGACAAAAGTGGTGAGCGTTTTGAAATTGAATGCTCCATTAAAGCGTGGTTGTAGAACGGAAGTACTTGTAGGTGTTGGGAGTGTTTTTAGGAGGGCGTAGTAACCCCTCAAGTAATTTTCACTTGCCCTTGGTCGCTCCCTGTAGTTGTCACCTTTGTTTGCCCTTTTGCTCGGCACAGAAATAAACCGCGGTGGCGCTCACGGCAGCCTCAAGCGCCCGCGCGAAGTCGTGAGCGCACCCGCGGTACCACCCGCAACGGTTGTACCCCAAGCCAGTGCACCCCGAGGAGGAGTTCGGGCCTCCGCTGCCCTGGCCGCCGTGGCCGTTGCGTCGGTGCCCGCTCCACTATCGTCTCTGCCGCCAGCAGCAGCAGCAGCAGCAGCGGTCACGAGTACAGGCGCGGCGGTGCCGCCGCAGCCGGACTCGGAAGTGCCCTGCATGCGGGGCGAAATGGCGCTGGATGCAGCCACCGGCACCACCACCATTAAAGGCAAGTGGGCGATCCGCGCCGCCGACTTCGCTGATCCCAAAGCCACCTCCAACTTCGAGTACACTTTGGCGGCAGCAGCCGACGCCTATTCGTCCAACACTCCAGTGAACGACGCCGGCAGTGGCAGTGGGGGTGGCCCCATCAGCGGCCTGTACAGTGGTTGGTTCGCGATGAAAATGCTGGGGCGGTCCAGCCGCAAGGTGCCCGAAGACAATTTGCAGCTCCAGTTTACGCCACGGCCGCTGCCTGCCGCGGACGCGTTCGATTTGCGAGCGACAGGCTCCAACAGCTTTGGCAGTTTCGTCATGCACGGAAGCGCAGTGCGCAGTAGCAGCAGCTCCTCTGGGTACGCGGTGGAAATTTTCCGCAACTACACGGCCTACAACGAAGCTCCCGCGCTCATGCCCAAAACGGCGCGCGGGTGGGCGGTGGCAGCGGAGCCTTCGCTGGCCACCACTCCGAGCAGTTCGTCCATGGGAGCGCCCCCCCCTCAGCGGCCGCTCCAGCGGCAGGCGTCGGCGGCGGCCGAGAAAGAACCCCGCGGGGGCCCACCGCCACCCGCACCCTCGAGCACCTCCACTCCGAAACTCCCGAAAGCGCTGCAGACCCCCAAGTACTTTGCCAACGCGGTGGCGAGCTTGGGGGACAGCGGCCGAAAACGAAAAGCCCCCAACAAGCTCAGTGCCGAGCACGAGCTGCAGAGGCAGCAGCAATACGAACAGCAGCAGCACGGAGGAGTCGGAGGTGGAAGCGTGGGGCTGGAGGCAGCGGTCAAAACGAAGCTCGAGAAATTGCTCCAGCACCTCAAGGGCAAATCCGACGCGGTTTACTTCTTAGAGCCGGTAATTAATGCGTCTTAGTTGAAGTTTAATGTAATCGAGCCGTTTTTGAGGAGGACACTGCGGAAATCTATCGAGGAGGCATCGTTTAGCACTTGCCTATTCCTTTTTCTATTTTTTTCCCCTTTCTTTTTTGGGGGTTTCTTGACGTCTTCTTGGGTTTCTTGACGCCTTCTTTTCCACTCTTACCAGGTGGACCCCATCAAATTGGGCATTCCGTCGTACCCGGACATCATCAAACACCCCATGGACCTCGGCACTTGTGGTCGGAACTTGGAGAGCAACGCCGTGTACAGGTTCGTGAACCTGGCTGCTAAAATATGTTACCCCTTCCCCCCCCCCCCCCCACACACATGTGTGCTAGTACTAGGTGTGTTACTGATTTGTGCGTCCTAGAATTGAACGAGTAATAATCGACCTCGTGTGTGAGATGCCACGTATCAATGATGTTTCCGTGCTGAAATATGATTGCTGCGACCCTGATCTATCTCAACGCATCTTTCGTTTCATTTTGACCAGCTGCCCCGAAGACTTTGCTGCGGACGTGCGGCTGATCTTTGCCAATTCAAAGCGCTTCAACCACTTGGACGGCCACCCTCCGTCGCCCGTCTTGAAAGCCACCCACCGTCTCTCGGACGCGTTCGAAAACAAGTGGGCGGACTTCGAAACCTGGCTCCGCGCCCGCCAAGAGGCTGCTTTAACCGCCGCCGCCTCGGCAGGAGGTTACGCGACTCAACAGCAGGCGTCTGCCAAGGGTGGGAAATCCGCTGCTGGCGCTCCGAAAGGGGCCCGAGGCCGCCCCAGCAGCAATAGCACCAATCACAGCAGTGGCAATGGCAGCACTGCAGCCGCTGGAGGAGGAGGAGCGGCTAAAACCCCCCGTGCGAGCGGCGGTGGGCGCAAGAAAAGCAATAATGACGGCGACGACGACATCAGAGCAATGCACCAGCGAATGCTGGAAATGCAGCAAGAAATGCTGGCACTGCAGCGTGCCGCTACTACGCGGACCATTCAAGACCAGCTGCTTGCGCACAACGCCGCGCTGCAGCAACAGCAGCCGCCACCGGGAAAGCGCAGGGGGGGCAAAAACGCCGCCCCACCGGTGCCGTCGCTATCACTTGCGGACATGCTGCCAGACGAAGCCTCCCAGGGCATCCTTGACACGGTGCCGTTAACGTATGAAGAAAAAGAAGAGCTGACCAAGGCCATTGAAGCGTTACCCCCCCACAAGCTGACGCGGGTGATTGAAATCGTGCAAGAGCAAATGCAATTGTCGGGTTTCCAAGACGCCGACGCCGAAGTCGAGCTCGAGCTGGACGCGTTGCCGATCCCTACCCTGCGCGCGCTGCAGCGCTACGTGAAGGAGTGCGCGCCCAAGCCCAAAAAAGTGCCGCCCCCCAAGGAGCCCAAGCCCAAACCCCCCAAAAAAGCCAAAGCCGTGCCGGTGCCCGTGGGCGTGCCGCCGGCGAGTGTGTCGTCGTCCTCCGCAGGAGCTGCCGCTTACGGTGCGTCCTCGTCGCCGCCTCCTGCGAAACGGTCAAAAGTGGAAGCACCGCCACCAGCTGCGGCGGCTGCTGCTGCCGTTACTTCGACCTGCGCAGCTTTCGGCGGTGGTTACGGCAACGGCAACGACACGTCGGATTCGGAAGACGAGCAAAGTGACGCGGCACCGGCGTTTCAGCCGGCGCCTGCGGTGAGCAGTCAACCTGCAGCTGCTGCTCCTGCGGTGCCGCCCGCAGCTGCCTCCGTGCCTGCTCCTGCGGCAGTGGCCAACCCAGCGATGATGGCACGGCGCTTGGCTGGGTTGGACGACAGTGACGACGACGATGACGATGAGTTTGGCAGCACTAATAGCAGCAGCAGCAGCAGCAGCAGTGTACCTCCTCCTGCCCCTTTGGCCTCCACCGCAGCTGCTGCCGTGCTGGAGGCACCCCCAACGCTCAGCGCGGGAGAACTGAAAGTCGCAAACGTGTCAGCT
>Ga0307979_1003436_pt1 | contig 10617 bp, 5 predicted proteins | sample OrgLakmetage1058_FD_201833 | JGI IMG/M metagenome (GOLD analysis project Ga0307979, IMG submission 201833) | Saline water microbial communities from Organic Lake, Antarctica - #1058 | ecosystem: Environmental > Aquatic > Non-marine Saline and Alkaline > Saline | place: Antarctica: Organic Lake... | reverse complement strand
CCAAAGCAGTGCTGCAGGCGTTGCGACGAGGATTCAGTAGTTCTTAGCCAAGGTGCTTATTTACCCCCTTTTCTGTAGAGACAACACCGCAGCACTACTTTCGAGGCTGCTAACAAACGCCACCCCCCCTCGACCTAGTTTGGTGGCGACATCGCATCGCGATTGCTTGCCTTTTGAGTGGCCGCGAGCACGCATGCAATGCCCAAATCAGTGCTTCAAGCGTCTATACAACAGCTCAAGAGTACTCCAAGGTTATTATTTGTTTTTTTACAGGCAGGACGATATATCACTTTTAGGCTGCCAACGCCCGACACCCGCCTCATAGACCTTGCTTTCTGTTATTTTTTTTTGTCCCTGCGCAGATGCTGCTTAACAGACCTCAAACACCTATTATCCAGTAATACTTTTACTCGAAGGGTCTAGGACTACAACTCCAAGGTACTTCGAGTTCATGGCAAAAGTGGTGTTGTGCACTTTAAGAGGCGTGCCAATATATTCAAATTTGGGTGCGTCATTTTTGACCTTAACTACTGCTCTTTCGACTTTCGATTGCTTTCTTAGGGTCCTATTTACTTGATAATCTGCAAGAGTTCATACGAAGTTTTTGGCCTCTCTATTGTAATTCAATCTTTGTAAGCTCTGATCACCGCGAGGTGCGTGCATTGAGCTTCGTGAGGATTGAGACTTTTTGTTCATACAGCTTCAATGTATTAAGGCGATTCATTGAGATTTTGTATTTGCATTTACAGGCTAGCATTAAGTTAAAGTAATGAAGTGCGCTATCTATAGCTTGTTATGACACAGAATATTAAGCCATAGCTAAGGCTTTCCTTAAGTAATCATTCTGCTGAGCCGATGAGAGAAGCTAGAATGAATAGAATTCAGCCACTCTAGAAGAAGTTCGTGCTGGTTTAGACGATTGCGCTGTTGAGTGGAAGACTAGCCATTGGTTGACGACGGGGAGATTTAGAAAGACGAGATTTGGTCGCCGATCGAATGGGGCTGACTCTTGCGTTCTCGTCGCAGTACTTTCCACAGTAACGCGCGCAATGACTTGTGCGGGGCTCGGTGCGAAACGAAGACGTACTTTGGCGACATGGTGTTGGCAGTGCCCCAGAGGCAAGTAGACGCTCAATGTCCGAGTCGAGCGCTGGAGGTGAAAGTAATTTTACCTCTCCCGATACTGGGTATGAATCGATATTCTTGTTGCCAAAAGTGGCATTGAAAAGAGTCTTCCCTTCTGCTATACCACTGACCGGAGAATTATCGAGTAAATTTTCGCTGGTATCTTTGATATGCTTGAGCTCGTTTGAGAGCATTTTCTCCGCCGAGGATGTCTAAACACGCAAGGATGACATATACAAAGTGCTTAAGCAATCTACCTTAGGGCGCAACATTCAAGTATGTATTTACCTGACGAGAAGACGGATATGGACAAGGGGTCTGAAATTGGAGCAGGTTTCCTGCGCTACCACCCATCACTGCGGCTGCTGAATCGGCGTGATACTCTGGGGAGCAGGAAAGCTTCTTCGTTTTTGGCGGTGGTGACTTGCTGAAAGGAACAAATACTTGACTGCTCCATTTGTCTGCAAGAGCAGTCAGTCTGTTGATTTCACGTGTAATGTTGGTACTCGGCGTGGGTGAATAACATGGGAAATGGGGCTCGGACGGAGAGCTCGACGTTTTGGATTCTGCAACGACAGAATGGTTTGGCAGCGTCGGCTTTTTAGCCTGTACTTCCGCCTCTGGTGCGAGAGCAGAAGTTGTACCCCACTCGCTTTCTTTAGACACCTTTTGCGTATGCGAAGCAAGCGTGCGTGCTGGTGCATCCTCCTCTTTTGAGGCAGCATCAGTGGTAGCTGTCGCTGTCGCTGTAGCTGTAGAAGCAAGAGCAGCAGCCTTAGAGGGTGACTCGCCCTCGCACGGCAATAGTGCTCTTTCTACTTCAGCCACAATGGGCGCACGCTCAGCCTCAGTCAACTGTATCGATGCGTTCCTTTTGTACTCCTCGTTTTTCGTCACCAAAGACAGGTATGCGAAAGCCTCAGGCTGAGGCCGATTCGAATTGTGAGCTGCCTTCTTCATGTAATATTCAACAATGGCAAGATCTTTGGGTGCACCACGAGAGCCGTTAAGTGCGCACCTCCCCAATTTGAGTGCAGCATGGGCGTCACCAGCATCCGCCTCTTGCATGATTTTTTTCGCCTTGCCGCCGACCATCGAGCAGGTACTTGGTTTCTTTGAAAGGCGTCGGTGAATGCTCAGCTCTGAGACCTGACAGATGCATTGAATTGTGTCGTATATGTCATTGTGCTTATCATGCTGATTGATGAGTAATTTGGCAAAGGGAATAATTCATATCTTACATTCTTAGACGGCTTTGAGGTAAACACCTTCGAAGAGACAACCTTCGAGGCAGTATTTGCATTTTTTAAAGAATTCGTCGTCGATAATTTCTTTGAAGATGCCCTTGAGGACGCAATTGGTCTCGTGGGGATGCTTGTATGCACGGAAGATGGCTGTAGCAGAGAATCATTATTGATGTTAGAGGCAATTCACATGATTGTACAGAAGACTAGAATTCAATGGCCACGTGTTTTGTGCGTAAGTACCTCACGGACAGAAGGTTGGCGTGCCGCTGCATTCGTCGAGTCACCATTTGTTATGAGTGCTTTCTTCGCGCCTTTTTGAGTGCTATCTTGTACATTGTTAAACAGAACTTTGACGAAGGCCATTATTTTTTCAGCGGTTTCGTTTCCATTCGTCAAGAGGGCTTCTGTATTTCTTTCTGCTTGTTCCCTCAGATCAGCATGACCATTCTATTTTGCCAAAGCAATCCCGTCAAGAATGAATGATAGCGGGCAATAAAGGACAAAATTCGAAGAAAGCACTAACCTCCATTGAGTCCGCCATATTCTTCACCAAATCGTGAGTCTTGGCTGCCACTGTTTCTCCACCGGAATTTAGTGTAGCTTGCAGGGCGGATACGACATTTGATACAACCTCATTGGAAGCATGTGTGTCAAGAAATTCCAGCACTACTTGAACGGCTTCAGCAAGCGACAGCTTGGGAGCGTATTTTTGAACGTTTCCTAACCATGGAATTGTAGGATACCGGTAATTTTTTCCTGATTTCCCATCAGTTCGATACTTGTTCAGAACATGAGCAACCTTTTTGGTGCGACCAAATATCATAGTAAGTCCTCGTACAGTCTGCTCAAACAACAGCAATTACAACAAATCGCCCTTAAAAGGCAAACGAACGTATGACAAGCGGTCTATAACGTGCAGTACCTTTTGGTATTCTATAGGCAATTCTTTAGGTGTGAATTCGCTCAAGTCGCAAATCATGTCCTCGCCAAGTAGGTTATCATCAATTCGCACTTCAGTCCCTTCCAAGCCCTGAAGAAAACTTAAATATCAGACGTGTCAATGGTAACAAACAAAAAGATACTACTTGATCCACAAACCTCAAAAGCAGCAACGAGGGCTTCTATGGCACCAACTTCGCCGCTTTGGTTTCGAACCTCCCCCTAGTTATCACAGAAAAAAAGGAACGTGAAGTGATTGTTCTCATCCAGCACAACTTCCAAAACACTGCCACACTTCACATTAGGGATGTAACGCACGTGGAAGTCTTCAAATCGGTCCGATCCTAGAGTAATTATGAAAGTGTAGCAAGAATTATGGTTGAGTGAAGTATAAGAATAGTACATAACGACAGAAGTACATGAGGCGCACCGGCTGATTCCATTGAGTGCAACGGCTGTGGGCAATTCCTGTAAATAAGATTGATGAAGTCACTTTCAAATTAAGCGCAAACTTTGGAATTCGCGCGTGCTCAGGCGCTGCACATAAAAAGCACGTCAACATGACACGAAAATTGGACGAGATTGACAATAGTGATACTAAAAATATACAATAGCGCGCTCATATGCAAGAGAACTGCATATTACAATGTGATTGGTAATCTCTGTCCAAACAAGGCCTATTGATTATAACAATCGTGTTGAAGCTCAAGGCGCCCTCTTTTCTCAGCAAGAAGCAAAACGTCTGCGCGAGAAACTCTAGCCACTCTTGCAGTACTGTAGGTACTGAGTAGTAGTCAAGCGTCTCATTTAGGGTTGTGCCAAAATTCTGAGAATTTTTTACCGAAGTAAAAGCGAGCGCAGTACTATTATTGCCTGCAAATAGTCCGACTGAATGAACGGCCACTACTCTAGTGAATGTAAACCTATGAAAGAATAAAAATCATTGAAGCTACGTTCGAGTGAGTTACAGAGATTATCGAAACTCCGTACCTTGCTCCGTACGTACTCAATTCATATACTCAGAAAGCCCATGTACAGTGCGACTGTCGCCACAAACCGAACTCTCGCTTTCTCCCCTATAGCCTGCCCCGGCCTTGCGATAGAAATCCCGCGAAATGCCCTCAAGTAATTGTCTTTGCTACAGAATAACATCACCACGAACTCTTTGCACGGCCTCGCTACTCTCGGTGCTCTTAAAATTCTTTGCGCTTTTACTGAAGATCTCCTTTGTGCTTTCTGCCGTGATCTTCGAGCTCGACTCACCTGAGCGAGAGAGCGATAAAAACTAACAACACCTTGTGATGTTAAAAGTGCAGTAGGTCTCGGTTCTCATGCTCAGTCCCGATTGCCCGCGGAGAAAACAGAATGTCCACTCAACGGACAACAACGCACGTGAATAGTTGGAAGACGTGTTTGACAAACGCATAATTGTTCGTAGCAATCACTGATGTCGGAAGCTAAGTCTTCGTTGTGCGTGGTATTGTATCAAGGAGGAAGTTGGCGCAGAATCATTTGGCATCTGAAGGAAACAAGATGCGAAGAAAACAAGATGTTTAATAATCATGATCGTAATAATGATGTCGATAGAGTAGCATGGTAATGTTTTGACACCAAAAAGTGGTAGAAGTATCCTCGAAGTCTCATTGAAATATTTGCACGCTTTTAAGCCTGCTTTAGGCGATGCACGCGTGCTCGAGGCCTCTCATGTGGCATGCAATCACGATGCGATGTCGTCACATCGCAAGGTCTAGGCGGGTGGCGTGAGCCTCGAAAGTGGTGCTGCAGTGCTATCTCAACAGAAGAAGTGTACATCAGCACCTTGGCCATGGACCATTGAGCTGTCGTCAGAGACGCTTGCAGGCCTGCTTTGGGCGATGCATGCGTGCTCGAGGCCTCTCATGTGGCATGCAATCACGATGCGATGTCGTCACATCGCAAGGTCTACGTAGGCGGGTGGCGTGCGTTGGCAGCCTCGAAAGTGGTGCTGCAGTGCTGTCTGTCTCTACAGTAGAAGTGTACATCAGCACCTTGGCCATGGACCATGGAGCTGTCGACTATCAACTTATGCCGCTTGAATGACCTCACACCTTTACATCTCCCAAAGCAGTGCTGCAGGCGTTGCGACGAGGACTCAGTAGTTCTTAGCCAAGGTGCTTATTTACCCCCTTTTCTGTAGAGACAACACCGCAGCACTACTTTCGAGGCTGCTAACAATTGCCACCCCCCTCGACCTAGTTTGGTGGCGACATCGCATCGCGATTGCTTGCCTTTTGAGTGGCCGCGAGCACGCATGCAATGCCCAAATCAGTGCTTCAAGCGTCTATACAACAGCTCAAGAGTACTCCAAGGTTATTATTTGTTTTTTTACAGGCAGGACGATATATCACTTTTAGGCTGCCAACGCCCGACACCCGCCTCATAGACCTTGCTTTCTGTTATTTTTTTTTGTCCCTGCGCAGATGCTGCTTAACAGACCTCAAACACCTATTATCCAGTAATACTTTTACTCGAAGGGTCTAGGACTACAACTCCAAGGTACTTCGAGTTCATGGCAAAAGTGGTGTTGTGCACTTTAAGAGGCGTGCCAATATATTCAAATTTGGGTGCGTCATTTTTGACCTTAACTACTGCTCTTTCGACTTTCGATTGCTTTCTTAGGGTCCTATTTACTTGATAATCTGCAAGAGTTCATACGAAGTTTTTGGCCTCTCTATTGTAATTCAATCTTTGTAAGCTCTGATCACCGCGAGGTGCGTGCATTGAGCTTCGTGAGGATTGAGACTTTTTGTTCATACAGCTTCAATGTATTAAGGCGATTCATTGAGATTTTGTATTTGCATTTACAGGCTAGCATTAAGTTAAAGTAATGAAGTGCGCTATCTATAGCTTGTTATGACACAGAATATTAAGCCATAGCTAAGGCTTTCCTTAAGTAATCATTCTGCTGAGCCGATGAGAGAAGCTAGAATGAATAGAATTCAGCCACTCTAGAAGAAGTTCGTGCTGGTTTAGACGATTGCGCTGTTGAGTGGAAGACTAGCCATTGGTTGACGACGGGGAGATTTAGAAAGACGAGATTTGGTCGCCGATCGAATGGGGCTGACTCTTGCGTTCTCGTCGCAGTACTTTCCACAGTAACGCGCGCAATGACTTGTGCGGGGCTCGGTGCGAAACGAAGACGTACTTTGGCGACATGGTGTTGGCAGTGCCCCAGAGGCAAGTAGACGCTCAATGTCCGAGTCGAGCGCTGGAGGTGAAAGTAATTTTACCTCTCCCGATACTGGGTATGAATCGATATTCTTGTTGCCAAAAGTGGCATTGAAAAGAGTCTTCCCTTCTGCTATACCACTGACCGGAGAATTATCGAGTAAATTTTCGCTGGTATCTTTGATATGCTTGAGCTCGTTTGAGAGCATTTTCTCCGCCGAGGATGTCTAAACACGCAAGGATGACATATACAAAGTGCTTAAGCAATCTACCTTAGGGCGCAACATTCAAGTATGTATTTACCTGACGAGAAGACGGATATGGACAAGGGGTCTGAAATTGGAGCAGGTTTCCTGCGCTACCACCCATCACTGCGGCTGCTGAATCGGCGTGATACTCTGGGGAGCAGGAAAGCTTCTTCGTTTTTGGCGGTGGTGACTTGCTGAAAGGAACAAATACTTGACTGCTCCATTTGTCTGCAAGAGCAGTCAGTCTGTTGATTTCACGTGTAATGTTGGTACTCGGCGTGGGTGAATAACATGGGAAATGGGGCTCGGACGGAGAGCTCGACGTTTTGGATTCTGCAACGACAGAATGGTTTGGCAGCGTCGGCTTTTTAGCCTGTACTTCCGCCTCTGGTGCGAGAGCAGAAGTTGTACCCCACTCGCTTTCTTTAGACACCTTTTGCGTATGCGAAGCAAGCGTGCGTGCTGGTGCATCCTCCTCTTTTGAGGCAGCATCAGTGGTAGCTGTCGCTGTCGCTGTAGCTGTAGAAGCAAGAGCAGCAGCCTTAGAGGGTGACTCGCCCTCGCACGGCAATAGTGCTCTTTCTACTTCAGCCACAATGGGCGCACGCTCAGCCTCAGTCAACTGTATCGATGCGTTCCTTTTGTACTCCTCGTTTTTCGTCACCAAAGACAGGTATGCGAAAGCCTCAGGCTGAGGCCGATTCGAATTGTGAGCTGCCTTCTTCATGTAATATTCAACAATGGCAAGATCTTTGGGTGCACCACGAGAGCCGTTAAGTGCGCACCTCCCCAATTTGAGTGCAGCATGGGCGTCACCAGCATCCGCCTCTTGCATGATTTTTTTCGCCTTGCCGCCGACCATCGAGCAGGTACTTGGTTTCTTTGAAAGGCGTCGGTGAATGCTCAGCTCTGAGACCTGACAGATGCATTGAATTGTGTCGTATATGTCATTGTGCTTATCATGCTGATTGATGAGTAATTTGGCAAAGGGAATAATTCATATCTTACATTCTTAGACGGCTTTGAGGTAAACACCTTCGAAGAGACAACCTTCGAGGCAGTATTTGCATTTTTTAAAGAATTCGTCGTCGATAATTTCTTTGAAGATGCCCTTGAGGACGCAATTGGTCTCGTGGGGATGCTTGTATGCACGGAAGATGGCTGTAGCAGAGAATCATTATTGATGTTAGAGGCAATTCACATGATTGTACAGAAGACTAGAATTCAATGGCCACGTGTTTTGTGCGTAAGTACCTCACGGACAGAAGGTTGGCGTGCCGCTGCATTCGTCGAGTCACCATTTGTTATGAGTGCTTTCTTCGCGCCTTTTTGAGTGCTATCTTGTACATTGTTAAACAGAACTTTGACGAAGGCCATTATTTTTTCAGCGGTTTCGTTTCCATTCGTCAAGAGGGCTTCTGTATTTCTTTCTGCTTGTTCCCTCAGATCAGCATGACCATTCTATTTTGCCAAAGCAATCCCGTCAAGAATGAATGATAGCGGGCAATAAAGGACAAAATTCGAAGAAAGCACTAACCTCCATTGAGTCCGCCATATTCTTCACCAAATCGTGAGTCTTGGCTGCCACTGTTTCTCCACCGGAATTTAGTGTAGCTTGCAGGGCGGATACGACATTTGATACAACCTCATTGGAAGCATGTGTGTCAAGAAATTCCAGCACTACTTGAACGGCTTCAGCAAGCGACAGCTTGGGAGCGTATTTTTGAACGTTTCCTAACCATGGAATTGTAGGATACCGGTAATTTTTTCCTGATTTCCCATCAGTTCGATACTTGTTCAGAACATGAGCAACCTTTTTGGTGCGACCAAATATCATAGTAAGTCCTCGTACAGTCTGCTCAAACAACAGCAATTACAACAAATCGCCCTTAAAAGGCAAACGAACGTATGACAAGCGGTCTATAACGTGCAGTACCTTTTGGTATTCTATAGGCAATTCTTTAGGTGTGAATTCGCTCAAGTCGCAAATCATGTCCTCGCCAAGTAGGTTATCATCAATTCGCACTTCAGTCCCTTCCAAGCCCTGAAGAAAACTTAAATATCAGACGTGTCAATGGTAACAAACAAAAAGATACTACTTGATCCACAAACCTCAAAAGCAGCAACGAGGGCTTCTATGGCACCAACTTCGCCGCTTTGGTTTCGAACCTCCCCCTAGTTATCACAGAAAAAAAGGAACGTGAAGTGATTGTTCTCATCCAGCACAACTTCCAAAACACTGCCACACTTCACATTAGGGATGTAACGCACGTGGAAGTCTTCAAATCGGTCCGATCCTAGAGTAATTATGAAAGTGTAGCAAGAATTATGGTTGAGTGAAGTATAAGAATAGTACATAACGACAGAAGTACATGAGGCGCACCGGCTGATTCCATTGAGTGCAACGGCTGTGGGCAATTCCTGTAAATAAGATTGATGAAGTCACTTTCAAATTAAGCGCAAACTTTGGAATTCGCGCGTGCTCAGGCGCTGCACATAAAAAGCACGTCAACATGACACGAAAATTGGACGAGATTGACAATAGTGATACTAAAAATATACAATAGCGCGCTCATATGCAAGAGAACTGCATATTACAATGTGATTGGTAATCTCTGTCCAAACAAGGCCTATTGATTATAACAATCGTGTTGAAGCTCAAGGCGCCCTCTTTTCTCAGCAAGAAGCAAAACGTCTGCGCGAGAAACTCTAGCCACTCTTGCAGTACTGTAGGTACTGAGTAGTAGTCAAGCGTCTCATTTAGGGTTGTGCCAAAATTCTGAGAATTTTTTACCGAAGTAAAAGCGAGCGCAGTACTATTATTGCCTGCAAATAGTCCGACTGAATGAACGGCCACTACTCTAGTGAATGTAAACCTATGAAAGAATAAAAATCATTGAAGCTACGTTCGAGTGAGTTACAGAGATTATCGAAACTCCGTACCTTGCTCCGTACGTACTCAATTCATATACTCAGAAAGCCCATGTACAGTGCGACTGTCGCCACAAACCGAACTCTCGCTTTCTCCCCTATAGCCTGCCCCGGCCTTGCGATAGAAATCCCGCGAAATGCCCTCAAGTAATTGTCTTTGCTACAGAATAACATCACCACGAACTCTTTGCACGGCCTCGCTACTCTCGGTGCTCTTAAAATTCTTTGCGCTTTTACTGAAGATCTCCTTTGTGCTTTCTGCCGTGATCTTCGAGCTCGACTCACCTGAGCGAGAGAGCGATAAAAACTAACAACACCTTGTGATGTTAAAAGTGCAGTAGGTCTCGGTTCTCATGCTCAGTCCCGATTGCCCGCGGAGAAAACAGAATGTCCACTCAACGGACAACAACGCACGTGAATAGTTGGAAGACGTGTTTGACAAACGCATAATTGTTCGTAGCAATCACTGATGTCGGAAGCTAAGTCTTCGTTGTGCGTGGTATTGTATCAAGGAGGAAGTTGGCGCAGAATCATTTGGCATCTGAAGGAAACAAGATGCGAAGAAAACAAGATGTTTAATAATCATGATCGTAATAATGATGTCGATAGAGTAGCATGGTAATGTTTTGACACCAAAAAGTGGTAGAAGTATCCTCGAAGTCTCATTGAAATATTTGCACGCTTTTAAGCCTGCTTTAGGCGATGCACGCGTGCTCGAGGCCTCTCATGTGGCATGCAATCACGATGCGATGTCGTCACATCGCAAGGTCTAGGCGGGTGGCGTGAGCCTCGAAAGTGGTGCTGCAGTGCTATCTCAACAGAAGAAGTGTACATCAGCACCTTGGCCATGGACCATTGAGCTGTCGTCAGAGACGCTTGCAGGCCTGCTTTGGGCGATGCATGCGTGCTCGAGGCCTCTC
>Ga0307979_1003435_pt1 | contig 10620 bp, 10 predicted proteins | sample OrgLakmetage1058_FD_201833 | JGI IMG/M metagenome (GOLD analysis project Ga0307979, IMG submission 201833) | Saline water microbial communities from Organic Lake, Antarctica - #1058 | ecosystem: Environmental > Aquatic > Non-marine Saline and Alkaline > Saline | place: Antarctica: Organic Lake... | reverse complement strand
CATTTTCTGATTGGTACATTGAAATTTTAAAAGCAAAAAAAAATGGGAAAAAAAACACAAAATAAGAAGTCAAAAGTTAGTAACTATTTGTTGCATACAAGGAATGGAACAGAAATAAAGTATTCCTATACTAACAGTGACAATATTCATCTAACTATTGCTGGTCACGTACAAAATAAACAAATTGTTTTAACAGACGAAAGTGAAGCTATCTACAATAAAGAAAATAAGATGATTACTAGCTTCGCTCAATTTATGAACCTTTTACGTCCAGAAAAAAAGGTTACTAACTTATCAGACAGTAGACTAATAGTTGGCGATATGAAGATAAAAGAATTCAAATCGGAAGTTAAACGTCAGCTAAAACTAAGAAAAAAAAAGGCAAAGGAGGACAAAAAAAAAAGAAAAATGATCAGAAAGAGAGACTCTTCAATTGGAAACAACAACACGATAGTCATAGACGATATAGAAAAAGAGAGTGAAAACCCAAAAGAAAAAGAAAGTGAAAAACCAAAAGAATTAAGTACAGAGGAACATATTGAAAAAGCTATGTCAAAGATTTCCCAAACTCTATATGAACGCTCACGAAGATTTAAATTGCTTGAAGCACATCAAATTAACAATGCAACAGTTATAGCATCAATTTTTAGAGGAAAATAAATAATAATATGAATAAATTTTCTAGTTTGTTTGATTTAATTTTTTTTTTTTATTATTACTTTCTAATTGTTAACTGGAAATAATAATGTATAAATCACTAGATGATTTGAGTATATGTGAATTAGAAGAATTACTAAGAGAGAAGAAGGCTAGAAATAATAAGAGTAGGCTAACTTCATCAATGAAGTCAAATATGCGTTCTGGAAGATCAAAGAGGGAACGTATCAATGGCATCAAAAATATAGGTTATACTTGTTTTATGAATTCAGCTCTACAAATGTTTCAGGTTCCTTTTGTCAATATGATGAGAAAAATTCCTAAATTAAATGATGACGAATTGTTATCTACACTTCTAGAAGTCTACAAAGGAGGGGATAAAATTGAAGAATTTCATGGTTTATGTAGTAAAGCGAAAGAGTGGAGGAGTATGGACTTAGATAAAAAAAGGATGAATGACAGTGTTAGGTTTCTTCTTCAACTGATAATTTATATGAAAGGGATTGATAGTAATATGATAGTTCCATTACTATACGTCCAACCTTCTGAGGTTAAAAAGTGTAGTAATGACAATTCTCATAGAAATATGTTAAAAATTAAACCTAGACCCTATCTTATTGCACTCGAAGATTCTAGTATTTCTCAAATGGTATCGAAGTTTTTGGAAAATATTTCCTATTGTAAAAACTCTGATTGTAAAACAGAAATGAATAGAGTAGTAAATATGCCTAAATACTTATTGATCAAGAATGGTTCGCCAAATTCATTAAAACTGCAGATTGATACGAAATTTAGAATTCAAGATTGGCCTCATGAATATCATTTGACTGGTGTTACAGTTACTACCGGATCCCATGCTACAAGCTATGCTACAAGAAATGGAGTAAGTTTCACTTTTCAAATTTTAAAAAAAAAAATAATTAATTCAAAATAGAAATGGTACTATTTCAATGATCGTAATGTTACAGATGCTAGTAAACAGGTGGAAAGGGGAATCTTCAAATTACCAGATGGATTAAAAAGTTTAGGAATCCTATATACTCTGGACCCAGACTCATCAGATCTTGAAGGTTCACAATTAGCTTTTAAAGATAAATAAACAATAAAAGAACTGAAATATTTTTATTTTGAAAAGGAGAAAGAAATATCTTCGTAATTTGTATTCTTGTGTAAATTTATCAATTTACGCTTTGATACACATCGAACACACATATCCTCGTCGTAGTTAAAATGAAACAAATCATCATCCAGACAATCTGGACAGAGATGATAATCTGAAATACAACCTTTACATTGGTAGTAATTGTTATTATAATTGCCATTAGTACATTTGCTTCGGTCACAGATAGATCTCTTACATGATGTGCAACTAATAGCATACTCATCCTTAATACCACATTTGTAACAGGTTTCTTCTTTTAGAGGTGGAAAATCTAACGGCTCTATATAGCTTAGTGGAGTTTCATCTGGTAGATCCCTGCTCCTATTGACCATAACTCTCCATTTTTTATCTTCTTCATCTTCATGTTGATGTTGATGTTGATGTTGGTGTTGGTGTTGATGTTGATGTTGATTTGAGCTTTGCATTCTATTTTTTTTTTGGTTATTGTTGAATTCAAAAATATTTGAGAACTACCAATAAAAAATGTCTAGAAGCTTTAGAACCAATAAAAAATGTTTTTTGGCGGAAAAGTTTGAGAACCACAATACATCATTGTTTATTCTTATTTTGAAAAGGTGAAAGAAACATCTGTGTAGTTTCTATTACCATTTAAAGGTAGTACACACGGGCAATAATGGTGAACGAGGTTTTCACTTTGGGAGAAATTGCAGGCTGTGCAATAAAGAGTCAGAGTTCTACAGATAATCTTTCCTCTCATGTCTAATTCGGGAATCCATCTCCATCTCCACTTTCTATATCTTTGTTTTGAATCTAATAACAGATATCGTTTTCTTTTTCTTTTATCTGATGAAACTTCTTTAACAATTAATTTAACACTTCCATCAAATATTTGCAAAGACTTATAATCTTTCACTCTGAAATATTTATCTTGCCTTATGGTTTTCATTCTTCTCTTTGTATCCTGTAATTCTTTTTGTTAAAATATTTGAAATGAAATATTGATGATTTTTATTGGTCAAAAACAATTTCAATAAAATAAATACTCAGTTGAAAAAAAAAACATAACAAAAACACTAATAAACAATGAGAAAAAAAATCAAAAACAGTATGTATGAAGAAAAGAAAATATATCCTGAATTGTTCAACTCAAAAGGATTAAAAGAACAAAAAAAAGAACCAGAACTGACAGCAAGTACAATGCCTGAATATGTGCAATATTCTTCACAGTATAATTTCATTGAAGGACTGAGAGGAGAAATGCATGACCGTGAATTGACAAATGGTAGAATTCTTGAGATTTTAGATGGAAGAATTGATTTCCTACACAAATCTCCTTTACTTGTAGAGTTCACAAAGGAATCCACTATACCTGTAGAAGATGGGAAATTGAAAAAGCCCACGTTTTCTTTTGAAAATATCATTGGAGAAGTTTGCGAAGAATTGGGAGAAACGATGGAAGAAATGAACTCAACAGATTTACACAAAAGTTCAGGTCTAAATGAAGCTGGGTTAAAGCTCTTAACACTGTCAATTATAAAGAATATTTATTCTTCAAGCAATACTAAGGCTAAGTATTTTTCAGAATACACAATACCTAATAAAAAAAATGCCTCAAGGATTTACAAGGATAGCGTTAGGAATAGTAAATTCGCTGACTTGGTTATTGAAACCAGCGAAGAAATGACAATCATTGAATTTAAATATGTTAAACTACCATATATTGAAGGCCTAAAAAATTCCTTGAGTCACAGTTTTAATGATAGGTCTCAATTGAATAAAATGAAAGATGAACTTAACGATATGACAAACGAGGAAGTACTAGAATTAAAGATAAAAGCGTTTAAAGAGCATCAAAAAAGCAAGACAGTAAATGAGACTTTAAACATTACTTACGATGTACAATTAAAAGCTTATTTAGATTTAATGGAAAATAGAACAAACAAGACTCTAAAGGGTTTTGTAATATTTGGTATTGGTAATAGAATTTTGTTTAAATAATAATTTAGATAGCCAATAAATTTAATTAAATAAATAAGAAATCAACTTACACAAATAAATTTCTAAAAAAATGGTAATGTGTTTAGAAACATAAATTTTAGATAAAGCATTGGAAAGATTTGAAATCTCAAAGGGAAGAGGTTTATAGAGAATTCTTGAATAAGAAATAAACTTTTTTTTACTTTCTTCAACTCTAAAATGCTAAAATGATAATTTTTTAGTTACTGTTTTGCATCCATGAAACAATGTCTTGCCATCGTTGTAAAATTTGGGTTCTTTATCTTTAATTTGCTCGATCTCAATAATGTACGATTTCCTTGTCACAAAAACAACTTGTTCACCAATCATAGTTAGGAAAATACAATGGTACTTACGTGATGGTGAAAATCCATCAAAGTTGCCTACACTATATAAAATACCATTTATTGTAGCAAACTTATATTTTTGAATAAATTCATACCACTTGTCATCTATAGGTGGAACTATAACTTGATAATTGTTATCACCACTGCTACCATCTCTTACAAAAAATAATTTATCTAATGCAGATATTTTTCTATACAATCCTTTATTGTTTTTATACAAGAACTTAAGTAATTTGTTATGTATTTGAGAATCATCGATTTCACCATTTTTCATGTTTATTTTTATTACCACAACTTGGCGAAATAAACATTAAAATAAAACTTTTTATTTGAAATTTAAATCATCATTTTGAGAAGGACACACAAATTCTTATTTACTCAATTGAACGAATCCATCATTGGGGGAAAAATTAGAGTTTAATATAATACAATAACCTCTAATTCTGTTACATTGATGTTTTAACCAATTAAAAGGTGTTGTTTATTGGAAAAAATTTAAAAAAACAAAAAGATGCAAGGAAATAAAGGATCAACTAACTATAAAGATTTACTAAATTTTCTTTTAATCACTTTTGTTGGAGTCATTATAATCGTCTACTTTTATAAGTTATATAATGCAATAATTTTGTACCTGGATTATCAAATAGCGTGTGGTAACATTCATGGTTGCAATGAAACTAAATGTTACCCATATAATGATGTGATATGCAATATTGACATGACCGAGATTCTATTGACTGAGTTAGCGTTTATTCCTTTGGCTTCTACGATTATTTTTGTAGTTATAAGAGCATTATTGTTGAGATAAAAGAAATTAAATAAACACAATTAATCATTTTGCTTAATAAATCACATGTTGCTTTATAATGTTGTTTATTGGTGTATCTTTAATTTTGTATTTTAATTTAAGTGATAGAAGAGAGTATTGCATTTACATTAAACACTTCGAAATTCATTTAATTCATCATAAATTCTTATTGATTCTACGTCATCCGTTTCTTTTATATGCTGTAGCAAATAGTTCATTCCATTGTCCTTTTTATCAATGTTCACAAATCTGTTGAGAATGAAAAGTCTAAATTTTAATGATTCATAATTTTCAAATTGATTCAAAAAGATTAGAGATGACTCATCCTTTTTGATAATTCCATTTCTCAAAGCAAATCTTCTAAAATATGATAAACATCTTTTGCAACCAAGTGTAATACCCTTCCCAAGATAATATAGAATTTTCTTTGTCTCACCTTTTATTGAGTCATAATACAATACCATTTCGATTGGTGATTCAACTATGCCATTATCAATTGCCTTATCAAAACATCTCTTCATTTCCTCAAAATCACCTAACTCCAATTTTATCAGACCTAAAATGTGATAACCTTTAAAATTTTGGGTTTCCAATGCTTTATAAAGATAAGTTTGAGCAGTCTCAGTGTCATTGTTAACTGAAAAATAATAAACTGCTAACTCTAAACATGCCCTAGAACACGAAGCATCCACCAACAACGTATAATATTTTAGCATTTCTTTGTAATCATATGTTTCATATTGATGATATTTAGCTATTTTGAAGGTCCCTTCCTCATTACCAAGTTCATGTGATCTCTTGTAGTACTTCAACCTTAGTTTTTCATCATAATGGATATCCTTATAATAGTCACCAATTAATAAAGCTGAAACACCATCGCCTAAAAGACAACATCTTTTTAAGAGAGGTAAAGCTAACTCAAATTTTTTTATTCCGTTGTAATATACACCTAGCATTCTAAGTGCAATTACATGATGTCTCCTAGTTTTGATGACTTTATTCAAATAAAACACTGCTTTCTGATAGTCTTTATGTTTCATGTAATATCTTGATATTAGCAACATTGCATTATAAAACCCATGATTGACTAATCTATATAATAGCTGAAGAATCATTGAGTCAATTACTTTATTTGAAGTTTGAGTGAAACTTTTTTCAAGATAGATTTCTAAAAACAAATAAAGTGAATTAAGGGAACCTTTCACGTAAGTGCTGTGTAATTTTTTGAAACATTCCAAAAGTTTACCATCATTCTTTAGTAATAAAGATAATTCAGTTGATGCAACAAAACTTCCCATGTCTTCCATGCTCTCGAGGAAACATTTTAACTTTTTACTACTATTAAGTTTTAATTCATCCTTCAACTTAAAGAAGGCAGTGTAATAGTTTCCATTATTGTAAAGCCTCACTAAAGTTTCCTTTACTTTATCTTTACGTGCTAAACTTTCGAATACAAACAACTCTACCAAACAAAAGAGATTTAACTCATAACTATTTTCTGATATGTTAAACCCTTTGAATTTGATTACTAATGTTCTTAACCTCCATAAAGATTCATACTTTGTTGGTAAGCTTTGTTCTTCAATAAATAAAGCACATGACAAAATATCATTCATAATACCTCTTGTTTTATCACAAACATGCAATGACAAATATAACATAAGCAAATGAATTTCCCTAAGCATGTTTATTCTATTATTGACGAATTTAAAAAAATCATCATCATTCAATAAAGAAATTGACAAAAACTTAAATAACAACCTTGAGTTTTGCAAAATAAAATCGATATCATACTCAAATTTGGATAAATTAAGACAGCTTATGATTTTGAATTCTATTGAATTTCTTTCTAAGTACAAGAGCTTTAAATTAATTGTCTTTTTAGTATTTTTATCTTGGTCAAATTGTTCTAGTAATTGTTCGATACTTTCAAGTGGTGTCCAAACAACTTTGTCTTCAAACGTGTAAAACTTGTTAGCAAAAAAGTAGAAAACATTAAAACTAATTTTTTTAAAGTTCAAAATCCTGTTAACATTTTTAAAAACGTTTTCTACAGTCAATTCACTTAATTTGAGGTTGAATTGAACATTATTAGCTGATTTTTTTAATTCTGCCGGGCATCGTAACTGTTTTCCACTGGTTGTGAAGTCTATTTTCTTTACATTTATGGTGATCTCTTCATTAAAACTCATTGGCAAGGTGTTAAGAAATCTTTTTAACATTCTTTTCGCTTTTTTTTATGTTTTTTGTGGCTTTCTTACTGGTTTGTTACACTCTATGTTATTGGTCATTTTATTTGAATAAAATAAAAACGATATTGAACTCATGAGTTTTGATGAATAGAGATGTTTATTTAAATAATGATTGAATTTCTAAACTTTCCAATTTTTCCTTTTCTTCTGAGTGAAATGCTTCAATGCTAATCTTTGCATTATCATATATCAGTTTACACAACCTTTTTATTGGCTTTTTATTAATATCAAACACTAGTTCCAATCTGCCATCCTTTTTTTCTAAAGTTTTGATAATTTCAGCTTGTGAGATACTTTCTGCTATGTCACCATTGGAACCAACATAAGATATTACTTCTCTCTTAACGTAATCGTCAAAGTTTGAGAAAATACTTGGAACTTCTAAATTATTGTCTTTGTATTTCCCCAATATTTCATCACTTATTTTGCACCACTTATCATCATCTCCATTGTAACTATCTGATTGTTTAAAAAGCGAACTAATCGAGTAAATAACAGCATTCGACAATTTCTGTAGTAAATCCTTTGATAATGAAGCACACTTCTTTTTCTTCTTCTTTCTTCTTTTGTCTTTATTATCAGCTGATTTCCTCTTTCTCTTTTTCTTCTTTTTCTTACCTTTACCATCTGAGCTTTTATTTGATTCTTTTTTTCCTTTCATTCCAATCTTTTCTTCTTTACCATTTTTCTTTTTTGTTGTTTCTATTGTTTCTGTTGTTGTTGTTGTTGTTGTTGTATTTGTTTGTGGTTTCTTTTGTATTACAGATAAATCCTTGGGTAACCCATTTGTAGCTATTCCATTTTTAATAATTTCTTTGGGGTTCTTCATATCAGTTATTGTTTGTTTGTAAGAATTTATAATATCTTCAATTTTTTGACTGATAATTTTCAAATTATTCTTCTCAAGATCATCTAATCTAGAATAAAATGAGCTAACCTTTTTATTCAAGTTGGTGATCTGTTGTTCCTGTGAGGTTAGCTGTGCTCTCAATGATCTAATTTTCTCATTAATAGAGTCTGGTAATGGTGACTCCTTTATGGTAATAAAGCTCTTTGGTTTCAATTTAACTTGTAATGCAACACCTTCATTTGTAAATTGTGGAATAAGAGTTGAGAGCTCAGTAAAGCCATTATATGAAGTACCTTTGATTTTAATTTCTACGATCCTTGTATCAGTAAAAGATGTATTATTGAATTTAACTTCATTTCCAATTTTCATACAAACTACCTCTAATTCTAGTGAAGATTCTGTGTTCAAAACAATGTGATGTGATTCATATACTATATTGATTTTATTCACCAATATCCATTTATTAAAAGCAGCTACAAAGGATTCATTGTCAAATTCTTCTGTTGGATTCAACTTATCGAAAACATTTCTCTGTAATTGTAGCTGACTATCATTAATTGGCATTGACTGAAATCCACCAAAGTAATCAATTTCTTTAGTTTCTTCAAGATATGTATCATCCATTTTTTCAGGAAATTCGTCATCCGCTTCAAACATATGCTTTTCTGTTTTTTTTTTTTGTTTTTTTTTGTTTAAAATCTAATGTGATTGGACAACGATATAATTAATCTAATTGGTGGCAGATTAACCTGATATAAATGGAAATAAAAGCTAAATTGTGGGAAAGAAAATTAAAATATTATGAAGAGGACGAAAGTGATAAACAATTTATAGGTTTACCAGAAGTTCAGAACATAGTAACATCTATTTGTATAAATTCTTCCATAGATTTGAGGTCATTGTGCAAAATAGATCCAAGTATTGAGTATTTTAAAAATAAATTTGCAGCTGTAGTATCAAGAAATCCAATTGGCATTACACCAATAGGACCAACTGATCTTATATACAGCACTGGTAAAATTGTAAAAGCGGGTTCAAAAAATATCTTTCAATCACTCTACTTGACACATATTTTAATGATATATCTAGGTAATATGGATGATTTAATCTACAAATATGACAAAGATCATCAACTACTGGAAGGTTATCCCCAAAAAAAAAAGTTCTTGTGGAGAGTAAAAACAGAAGAAGGTATGAAAATTGCAAATATAGTTGCAAAGGACAAGTATGAATCTTCTGATATTGATATGGTACAGATTAGTAGAAACTTCCCTAAAGTGTGTATCTATGAACCAGATAAGTTTCCAGCAATAAGGATAAAATTCAAAGATTTAGACTCTACAATGAAAAATGGTTCTTCAAATTGCTCCGTCGAAATTTTCGATACTGGATATGTAGTATACATGGGTGTAAAATGTTTGTCTACTTTGAAATTGGCACAAGAGAGAATAAGAGAAATGATCCATTATTCGAACTCGAATATGGATTACAGTAGAATCATGTTTGTTATGTGGTATCACCGAAATAAAAATCTATTTGAATATAATTTCAATAATAACAGTAAAGTTTATGAAGAAAGTAAAAAACTTGAAGTTTACAATGGAAATAGATTTCAAAATAGAGTCCAAAAGTACAGATATTCAGAAGAAATGGCATTAATTAATATGAGAAATAAAATAAAAAAAACAGATCTCAGCTCAATTCCAAGATCTACAATGAAAAAGTATAATATTTACTTATTCACAAGGAAAATATCTCTTAATTACAGGAGTAGATTAGTTTGATAATAAAATTCTTATTAAATATATTCTTGTTTTTTCCAAATTCTTATTAAATATATTCTTGAAAAGCCAACCTATCGGGTATTGAAAAATTCAAGAATTTTGTTACCATTTCCATTGTGTCATTTGATAATGCTCCTTGGACTCCTGGAATTACAAACTTCTTGGGTTTTCTTTTTATTGTGATATCTTTAGAAAAAAATTAAAGTTAGGTTATTCAAAAAAAAACAGTTACCACAGGTATCAAATACTTTTCTTTCATCTGCACTTTCTTCAGCCAAATCTATTCCACGAAATTTTCTTATTTTAAAGGGCCATCTTTCAATGCCATAAGATTTACACAGCTGTTTAAGTTCATATCTATCCATATTAAGTAAGATACTTGCTTCGTAGACACGATATTTAAAGTATTGTGAAAGCTCTTCAAGAGTTATTCTTTTTGTATTCATTTTTTTTTTATTTTGTTACTTTCGGAAATGATACTAACCAACCAAACCCAATTAAAAACCAATTAAAATTCCGTGAAATTTCAAAATAAAATATGAAAAAGAGAAAGCGCAATGAGGAATTTTCTAACTTGAACTATCCCAAGAGAACGAAGAAAAACTATAAAGAATTACCTAATGACATTTGGGGATATATAATAGAGTTTTGTCAAAAAAGAAATTTCATGGCCAAGAAGATAAGGTTGACGTGTAAAAACCAGAGTGAAACGCGAACTAATGCTATTATCCGTCACTTAAATCTTATTATTACAGATGAAAACATAAAAGAAATTATAGATCA
>Ga0307979_1003431_pt1 | contig 10633 bp, 11 predicted proteins | sample OrgLakmetage1058_FD_201833 | JGI IMG/M metagenome (GOLD analysis project Ga0307979, IMG submission 201833) | Saline water microbial communities from Organic Lake, Antarctica - #1058 | ecosystem: Environmental > Aquatic > Non-marine Saline and Alkaline > Saline | place: Antarctica: Organic Lake... | reverse complement strand
GGGCCAGCCCATCAGCCATTCGACGAAGAGCGGGTTCAGCCGCCGCCGCGCCCGGCCCTTCAGGATGCGCCGCGAGGCGACGCGCCCATGCGAGGCAATCATTGAAGCCCAGAGCGGGCGCGAGATCAGGGCGTGCGGGGAGGATCGCTGCCCATGCGGCGTGGTCGCCGGGTCCGGGTGGGTGAATCCCTGTTCCGCCCGGTAATGCAGGATATCCATCCGGGACTTGCCATCGGCCCGCGTGACGCTGGCCGCGCTGCTGCCCTTCCAGTTCTGCGCTGCCGGCGTTGGCCACTGGTCCGACATGGCTTTCGCGATGCCCAGCGCCAGCGCTTCCGCCTTGCGGGTAAAGTCGCTGTTCCCGGCCGGATTGTAGCTTGCAGTGCCGGGATGCAGGCTCATCGGTGTGGGCCAGGATGAAGATCCGCAGCCGCTGGTGCGGCGCGCCGACTTCTGCCGCGCTGAACAGACCCGCCGCAGGCGTGTAGCCCATGCCCCAAAGCTCTCGCAGGACGGTCTCGAGCCCGAGGGTGACGTGGCCGGGGACGTTTTCGAGAAAAACCCATTCTGGGGCGCATTCGGCAATGACCAGGGCGACGTCGGGCCAGAGGTGCCGGGGATCTTCGGCACCGCCGCGTTTTCCCGCCGCGCTGAAGGGCTGGCAAGGATATCCCGCGAGGACGGCGTCAAAGGCACCGCGGAAGGGGCGGGCGTCGAAGCTGCGTATGTCGTCCCAGATCGGGGCCGGAGCGAAATACCCTGCGCGCTGGGCGGCGATGAGCACGGCGCGGGGCCAGTCCTCCCATTCGACAAAGCACCGGGTGTGATAGCCGGGCTCGGCGAGCATGAGGCCCAGATCAAGGCCTCCGCCGCCTGCGCAGAGGGACAGTCCGTGCCGGGGACGTGACACCACGACATTCAAAGTACTCCCCGCTGACGCAGTCTGTCCGCTGTCACCAGCCCACGGGTCAGCATGGCGTCGCACATGGCGTTGCTGATCATGCTGGGAGGCAGGAACTGCTCGGAGTTCACCAGATCGGCGTAGAACGCCGCCAGCTCGTCATCGCTGGGCCGCGGGCCGGTATCGCGTTTGCGCGATCGCTTCGGGTTTCGACCACTGTCGCCGGTCTGGGTGGCCTGCGCATCGCGCTGGGCGGCGCGCTGCATGACGCGATCCAGCGCCTTCGGCCCATCGGGTGGATCGGGATGCTCGCGCCTTGTGTCGCGGGCCACCTCGATGATCCGATCCCCGCAGAGGCCCAGCTCGTCGCTCCAGCGGCGCACATGGGTCCGGGCAGGCCAGCCCTGCCACCAGGCGGGCAGCGCGCCACCCGGATCGAGGCCCAGCGCGCCGAGCAGCTCGGCAAAGACCTGATCAAAATCGGCATCGCGCGCCGGCGCGCCCTCCTCCTCCTTTACTGGTTCCTTTAAAGGTTCCCTTACAGGGTTAGTGTCCCAAAATGAGACACGGCTTTGGCTGTTTTTGAGACACGGGTCGGTCTCAAAATGAGACACGGCTCCGTGTCCCAAATCGAGACACGGCTCTGGTGCCGCTTCAGGCGGCAAGTCGTTGCAGCGTCGCGCATTTTCAGCGTTGCCCCCGTGTCTCAAATCGGGACATGGGAAATCGGGCCCCTCCAGGTCGGATTGCGCCCCGTCACTGCCGTCGGAATCCCGCGATCCGGGTGGGGGAAAGTCCTGCTCGAAGCCCAGCAGATAGCGGGTGGGGCGCTGGCGCTTGGTCCTGACATCGGTCACGCGAATACGGTGGATCAAGCCACGGGCTTCGAGATCATCGAGATGGCGGTTCAGCGTGGCGCGCCCGATCTCGCAATCATGCGCCAGCCGCGCCTGCGAGGGGAAACAGCCGTAATCCGGGTTGAACCGGTCGCAGAGATGCCACAGCACGATCTTTGTGGTGGGCTTGAGCCCGCGCTGCTGGATGGCCCAGTTGGTGGCGGCATGGCTCATGGCAGAGACCTCCGCGCTTGCGTGATGGATTGGCGCTGGGCGGCATCCTGCGATACCACGCGCGTGGTGATCCCGTGATCGGCCAGCGCGCCCAGCGCGTCGTCGAGGCTGCGCACCAGCGACCAGCCAAAGCCCTGCGCCTGCACGGCATCGCGAAACGCGACTTGCGCTGGGCTGAGCCTGCCTTTGGGGGATTTCAGCTCCAGAAACAGCACGCGCCCTTCGCAAAGCACCATCAGATCGGCAAAGCCGCGATGGACGCCCATGCCGACGAGGATCGCCTGCCGCTTCGCGCCACGGGGGCCGGGCTGGGTGACTTCGTTGGCGCAGTGATGGAGGATTGCCCCTTTCGGCAGAGCAAAGCGCAGGGTGCTAACGACAGCGCGCTGCAGATCCGCCTCGGGCGTGCCACGCCGGGTCATGACGTCACCTCGGGATCGTCATCCGCGTCCGGGCGCTGATGCCGGCCGTGACGCTGCGGCGTGCGTGCGTCGACGATCAGCAACAGAACCCGTGCCTCCCTGCGCTCGTCGTCGCTCTCGCCATGGCGGGCCAGCACCCGGCAGGCCAGACGGATCAGGTGGTCCGAGTGATGCGCCACGTCGGCGATCACCGCGCGGGCCTCACTCAGCCGGTCGGAAAGCCAGTGCGGATCTTCGGTAATTGCGCTTCGGTATGGGGAGATATCTCGTGTCATTTCCGCCCCCGGCGTGTCCGGGCCGCCGGGCGGCTTTGTTCCTGCGCATTGATCCAGGCCTCGACCGAGGCGCGCCGGTAATACACCTTGCGGCCGATCCGCGTGCAGGGCGGTCCCAGCTGGCGGGCTTCCCAGCGGGCGAGCGTGTCGCGGGTAAGCCCGAGTTCACCGGCAAGCTGCTCGCGGCTGATCCAGTCGGCCAGCAGGTTCAGGGGTTGGTCCTGCGGGGCAGGGGCTGTTGTCTGCATGTCGAACTCCTCTCCAGATCCGGCGAATGCCGGTAACGGGCAGAGCGAAGCAGACGTGCAGGGGCGGAACCTAGGCAGAGACCGGAATTGAAGCGCCGGGGGCCATTCCGCCCCTTGTTTTACAAGCGATTTGTCATTCTGGCGGAAAGCGGAACAGGCGCACCGCCCAGCGCCATTCCGCCGTTTCCGCAGGTCAGGGGCAGGTCGAGTCCGCCGCCCGGCATCCCGGGCGATGCCGGGCGGCGTTCAACGGCACGCATCAGCACACTTCGGACGGCGCGCGGAAAACCCCGACCCGCTGCTCTCCGGTCATGCATCAGGCGTCAGGGCAACGCGGGAAAATCGCCGCGACGATGCGCGTCCACCATGGTGCGCAACTCGGGCGGGGCAATCACGTCGACCGTGTCACCCCACTGATAGAGGTGCCAGGCCATCTCCAGCCAGCCGCCCGCGGTGAAGCGGATGGTCAGGCTGCCATCGGCCTCCGTCTCTACCCGCTGATCGGGATGAAAGACGAAATCGCGCGCCACAGCAGCCGCCGAAGGTGCAAAACGCCAGATCACCGGTCCGTACTCCGCATCCGAGTGAAACGATCCGAATGCCTGCGCGGAATGCGCGGCCAGATCGAATCCGGGATCGCGCACGAAGGAGGTGGGCAGCAGGGACGCGCCGCTGATCCGGTCGAGCCGGAAGTGTCGGCAGGCCGCGTCATTCTCGCTTACTCGCGCGATCAGATAGCAACGCATGCCGAACAGAACGCCGTAAGGCTCCACGGCCCGCGACCTCGGTGTTGTATCCCGCGCACCGGCATAGTCGATCTCCATCATGAACGGGCCCTTGAGGGCCGCATCGATCACGCCGAGAACCCATGGATCGTACCGGGCGCGCGGACCCGGTCGGCAGGCATGGCCCCTGGCCTCCAGAATCGCCTCGGCGTCGACTTCGGCGCGCCGGGCAAGTGGCGTCGGCATTGTGGCCAGCAACCGGTTGCGCAGCGAGGTGAGCGCGGCAACCTCGGTCAACGCCCCGTCGCGTTCCGCGCGCCGGATGCCCATGTCCAGCGCCGACAGCTCGCTGTCGCGCAGGCCCTGCATGTGCAGCAGGCGATGGTCGCTCAGCTGCCACCACTTGCGCCGATCACCATCCGTGTAGGTCTGCACCATCGGAAACGCGTCTTCCAGCGCGCGGGACATGCGCTGAGCGGTGCGCAGGTTCACGCCGAAGATCTCGGTCATCTGCACGAGGCTGATACCATCCGGTCGGGCGGCGGCCTCTTCGGCCAGACGCATGATGTCGAGGGCTTTGCCGAGGCGTTTGTTGTTCATGTTTCGTCCCTGACCGAATCTGACGGGGATGCCAATGACAATTCTCCCTAAAGGCGAATAGCGTCGCCTGGTCAGCTCAGGCCGATTCCTGCTGTTCGTGTTCCGGATCCCCGGCGTGCATTTCGCCGGGCTCTCAGGACATGGGCGATGATGACGCCCTGAGGCGTGTTCAACGACCGCGATCCTGTGTCCAGGGCGCTGTTTCTGAACGCGATCCATGAAGCACCCGTCGCTGACCCGGGTGTTGTCGAGTGAAGAGAGGATGCACAACTCATGACCCTGCCACCCAGAGCTTTCTATTCCCTGACCGAAGTTTCCGAACGTTGGTGTCGTCCTGCGGCCGATATCGCCGAATGGGTCGCGACCGGTCATTTGACGCTGGTCACCAGCATCGCCTCGGTGATCTGCGGCAAGGAACCGGTGGCGGGCATCGTGGCGGTGAGCGCTGCCGACATGATGCGCATGTTCCGCCGTCACGGCCCGATCGAGGAGGAATGCCGGGTGTTCCGCATTCGCGTGCCGGACCGAGCCGAGTGGCAATACATCACCGACCCGGCAGATGGCGTGCTGATCAAGCGGACCGATCTGATGCTGATGGCCGACGAGGCGCAAAGGTTCGAGGAGGATCGCGACTTGCTGCGCCGGCCGGCACAATCGCCCGGGGCGATGCCCCGCTACGATTGGGAGGGCGTCAATATCATGCTGATCCAACGGATCAACGACCATGGCCTGCCCGCGACGCAGGGCGAGCTGGTCACCGAAGTGCAGGAGTGGTTCGCGCAGAACTCGCCGACGGGCGATATTCCGGAAGAGAGCACCACGCGAAAGAAGATCGCACCTATCTGGCGGGCGCTGCGCGAAAGGGTCTGAGCGGCATAGGGAACCGGGGCCGCTTGCGTGCCCCCATCAGGCACCCTTCCGGTCCTCGTCGGCATCGTGCACCAGCTGCGGGCGGGGCCGGAAGATGCTGGCAACGGTATCGAGCCCTTCGCGCAGCGGCGAGTCCATCAGGTGCGCATAACGCTGGGTCGTCTGCATCTGCGTGTGGCCCAGCAGCTTGCCAATCATCTCGAGCGATGCACCGCCGCTGACCAGCAGCGAGGCGAAAGTGTGCCGCAGATCGTGAACCCGAACCCCGGGCAGGTCGGCTTCCGTCTGGATGGCCTTCCAGAACCGGCGGATTTCCTGCACCGGCTGGCCGGGCGTGTCGCTGGGAAACAGCCATGGATTGCCGGATGGCACCAGAAGCTGGCGCTGGCGCACGATGGTTGCAACCTCGTTCGAGATGGGGATGCGGTGGATCTTGCGCTGCTTGGTGGTGGCGGCGGGTTTTGACCAGCTGCCGAGATCGAGGTTGAACTGCTCGAACCGGGCCTGCCGGACCTCACCGACCCGCGCACCGGTCAGCATGCAGAGCCGGATGATCCCCGCGGCGCGCTGGTCATCCGCTGCATCCAGCGCCTTGGCCAGTCGACCGATTTCCTCAGGCGTCAGGAATCGTTCGCGCTCATTCTCGAGCCGGCGGCGGAAGCCGCTGGCGGGATTGTCGTCGCGCCAGCCCCAGCCGACCGCCAGCGAGAACATCTTGCGCAGCACCTCACCCACGCGGTTGGCGCGCACCGGCGTGGGCTTTACCCCCTGCAGCTTGCGGGCCCGGTTGTTGGGTTTGGCCTTCGAGGGCCGTGCGCGACCTGCCGCGATCTTCGAGAGAAGCTTTTCCACATCGGCCTTGGTGATCTCGGTCACCAGCCTGTTGCCCCAGTCGGGTGCCACCAGCTTGTGCATGATGGTCTGCTGGTCGGCGGCATTGCGGGGGGCGAGGTGCGGGGTGTGCTCTTCCAGATAACGCGTGATCATGTCACTGATCCGTGGGGCCTCGCGCGCAGATTCGCGCAGACTGAGCGGATCGAAGCCTTCGTCGATGTCGCGCCGCAGCTCTTTCGCCCGTTCGCGCGCGGCCACCGTGTTCCATTCCGGCCAGCGGCCGATGGTCATCCGCCGCTGCCGCCCGCCGATCCGGTAATCCAGGGCAAAGGCCCGGTTGCCGGAAGGGTATATGGTGATCGAAAACCCCCGCACGTCGGTATCGAAGATCTGGTAGTCCCGCCCGAGGTTCTCGGCCTCCCGGACATTTTTCTCATTCAGTTTCAGCCTGTTGACCATGGATGGCTCCCCTTTGCTCGTCACGACATGAGGCGTGGATTCGCGCCCGTATCAAGCAAAGCATGGCGGCAGGACCGGAATGCAGGCAGAGACCGGAATTGAGGTGGGGCTGGGCGTTCCGGTTGGGTTTTGGCCGACGAGTCTTGGCTGGAACTGACTTTTGTCCCATAAGGCTCGAATGACCCTGATGCGCAGGAAGTAGAGTTGTAAAGTTGCGAAACGTGGTCGGCCTTTCAGACACGACTGGCCCTGAACAGGTGCGAGCGCAGCTCTGGGATGCTGCGATGAGGTTCGTCGAAACGGCCATTCGCTACACCCGTAAACTCGGGTTCAGGACAAATTCACGCAGCAAAGACCGAGTTGACCGGCATTTTAGAAGGTCATACTGATGGGAAGCAGAGGAGCAGCTCACAAGTGACGGTTGTCAAAAATTCGGTTTCAATTTTAGAGTCTTTTGGAGACACCGACGGAAGTGATTTTCTGCCGGAGGCGTATTGATGGACCCGATTTCCGATGCTTTCTATGCTAAAGACTTCCAAATCGCCTTCCTGACGAAGAAGGGAACGGCATTCCAGGACTGGTTTGCCGAGCTTGCTGGGCTCGCTCTCGGAAGCGACTTTGAGGCTGTGCGCCCCTATGGCAATCAGGGTGACTGGAAGTGCGACGGACGCCGGCTGAGCACCGGGACGATTTTTCAATGTTACGCCCCGGAGTCGGCGAGCGATCGGAATACTATCACAAAGATTGACATGGACCTTGCCGGTGCGGTCGAGAAATGGCCGGACTTCATCAAAAGTTGGGTGTTCGTTCATAACGATCCGCGGGGCGTGCCGCCAGCGGTCGCTACCCATCTGGACGTCAAGAGAGCGGAATATCCGGATGTGGAAATCGAGATTTGGCTGGAACCAAATCTCGTGAAATTGTTTGGACTAATGACGCCGGACGCTAAGCGTCTGATGTTTGGCATTGCGCCGACTCAAGGGACTGTCCATTCGATCAGCCTCTTCGACCTCGAGCCGGTGATCTCTGCTCTTGAGAACCGCGAGCCGGACCCTAGCGACGACGTTCCGCCTCCGCCATCATCGCAGAAGCTCGAAAAGAATTCGCTCTCTGATGAAGCGAGCGCGCTTTTAAGGTTCGGCCGACTGAAAGTGAGACTTGTTGAAACATATTTCGCCAAGAACGTGCGCGTAGAACTCGGCGAGAAGATCGCAGAGGCGTTCCGAGACCGTTATGCAGAACTCCAAGCCCTCGAATTGTCCGGCGACCAAATTTTCGCGTACCTTCAACAATTCGCCGGTGTGTCGGGCGAGCCAAAGCGTCAGGCGGCGGCTATGGCTGTTTTAGCCTATTTCTTTGATCGCTGTGACATTTTTGAAGACCCCGAAGAGAAGGTGGTCAGCACATGATTCTGCCGACGAAACACGTCAGAACGGAAAGGGCGCTCATCGGTATAGGCGGTGAGCTGCTGGACCTGCTGCGTGAGCCCATGACGGTATCGCGTCTATGGGACGAGGTCCGCGAGCGGCGAACGGTCGCCGTGCCGGCCGCACCTATCGACTACGACTGGTTCGTGCTCGCGCTCGACTTCCTGTTCTTGGTTGGCGCGGTCGAAAGCAGGCGGGGCTTGGTTGTGAGGGCTGAGCCATGATGCGAAGGATCAGCAGCGACCTTGCATCTTTCAAGACCCTCAGGTTCCAGCCGGGACTTAACATCCTTCTGGCGGACAAAAGCGAGGGTGCGACAGATCGCCAGTCGAGGAACGGGGCAGGGAAAACCAGTCTCGTAGAACTTGTGCATTTTCTCTGTGGTTCAAATGCTCCAAAAAATAGCATCTTTCGGACGCCAGCACTGATCGACTCGGAGTTTGAAATCGTCATGGACGTCGGTGACGACGAATATTCCGTTGCCCGTTCCGGCAAGAAGCCAAGTACCATTATACTCAACGGACCGGCAGATGAGCTACCGATCCAGCCGAAGTTTATCGAGCGTGATGGGCATTACGAAATTTCAAATGAAAACTGGAAATCAAACCTCGGGGCGTGTTGGTTCAATCTGGAAGCGCCTCCGAATCCCGACGACAAGAACACCCCGACATTCCGGTCACTCTTCTCGTACTTTGTTCGCCGTCAGGGAAGCGGTGCATTTCAGACGCCAATGCAACACTCTAGCCAGCAGCAGCTATGGGACCAGCAAGTCGCCATTTCATACTTGCTCGGACTCGACTGGCGTATTGCCAGCGATTTGCAGAGCCTGAGAGGCAAGGAGAAGGTTGTCAAAGAACTTGGACGGGCCGCGCGATCTGGCGACCTAGGAAATTTCGTCGGGCGAGCGGCCGACATTAGAACGCGCCTAGCCGTGGCCGAGCGCAAAAGCGAGCGGTTGTCGTCTCAGTTACAGAACTTTCAGGTCATTCCCGAGTATCGCGAACTCGAGGGTGAGGCGAACGACATCACGGCTCAGATCAACAGCCTTGCCGAAGAGAACTTCATTGACAGAGGCCTGATAGGCGACCTTGAAGCATCACTTGTTGAAGAGCGGGAGCCAGACCTGTCTGAACTTGGAAAGCTCTACCAAGAAGCTGGCGTCGTTCTACCGGATATGGTTCGCCGCAGGTTCGATGAGGTGGAAGTATTTCATAGGGCGATTATCGAAAATCGGCGCTCACACCTTACCAGTGAAATCGATTCGGGGTCTCAACGTATTCAGCAACGGGAACGAAAACAGTTGGGTCTCGATGCGCGGCGGCGGCAGATTATGGGCATTTTACGATCCGGCGGTGCCCTGGAGCAATACACGGCGATGAGAGAGGAGCTTGGACGCGCAGAGGCAGAGCTTGAAAGTCTACGTCAAAGGTTGACAGCGGCGGAAACGCTTGAAAGCTCGAAAGCTGAGCTCGAAATCGAACGGGCACGGATCGCCAAAGCTCTTAGAGATGATATCCATGAACGGGAAGATATTGTAAACGAGGCGATCGTAACATTTGAAGAGCTTTCGGAAGCCCTGTACGAAACCGCTGGCAGCCTTACCATCGACGCAACTGCGAACGGACCGAGTATGGAGGTGAAGATCGAGGGTCAGCGAAGTAAAGGCATCACGAACATGCAGATTTTCTGCTTTGATCTGATGCTTATTGAATTAAGCAGTCGGCGTGGGAATTCGCCGGGCTTCCTGATCCATGACAGCCACCTGTTCGATGGCGTTGATGAACGCCAAGTTGCGAAGGCACTCCAGCTAGGCGCGGGTCGTGCGGCCGAGCATGGATATCAGTACATCGTCACCATGAATTCCGATGTTCTGCCGGAAAACGGTTACCGATCGGAATTCGATGTAAATTCCTACATCTTAGATGCGAGGCTAACAGATGAGACAGAAACAGGTGGCTTGTTTGGTGTACGTTTCTAATCGGCCTATTCAATTCAAAAACTCCACCATGTGAAAATCACGTCGGAAAGTTGGAACGCCGTTCTCACCACGGTTCAAATGGCAAACTCTGTTTGAAAAAAGGGGCTTTCGCGGGAAGGTATTCTGGTCATCCGGGTCGTTCGGTATAGGAGATGGGTTTTTCAACAGAACGGGCCGACCGCGGCCTCGCTGACCGCGCGGCGATTATTTGTGGAACAGATCAGTGCGTTTCACCTCAACGCCACCTCAACCCACGTATGCATTTTTTGTCCCGTTCCAACCCGCTGAAACCCTTCAGAATCCGTCCGTAGCAACTGAGTGTCGCCCATTATCGTTTTTGATTTCAGAGGCTTGTCAGCTAAGCTATTGTATTCGAATGATAAGTGAAAATCCGGATGCTTAGGCTCATAACCTGAAGGTCGTTGGTTCAAATCCAACTCCCGCAACCAAATTTTCAAAAAATCAGATACTTAGAACCCGATTTTTTCACTTGTGTATGAGCGTGCGCAATTCTGGTCAACACCTGGTCAAGATTTGGCGAGTCCCCCTGAGCCACCAGGCCAGACACGTCGTCACGCGCCTTTCACATTCGTTGCGTGGCGCAGCATGAAATCGCGACGGATCGCGTTACGACGCTGAGTTTGAAAATGGTGCTTTATGCGCATGGACGAAGCCGCTCGCTCGGCGTTCGCCAATGCGGTCGCTCAGGCAAGGCGCAGCGACCGACTGCAGCCAGCCTATTCTGTTGAAAAACTCAACTCCGCGCCGGAACGGCCCGGATGACCAGCATGCCTTCCCGCGAAAGCCCCTTTTTCAGAACAGGG
>Ga0307979_1003429_pt1 | contig 10638 bp, 14 predicted proteins | sample OrgLakmetage1058_FD_201833 | JGI IMG/M metagenome (GOLD analysis project Ga0307979, IMG submission 201833) | Saline water microbial communities from Organic Lake, Antarctica - #1058 | ecosystem: Environmental > Aquatic > Non-marine Saline and Alkaline > Saline | place: Antarctica: Organic Lake... | reverse complement strand
TTTCTTTTTCTGCGCGTCTTATTATCCAGTGAATTCTCCTCAACGCTAGGCTTGTTGCATATTTCTTCCTCGATGCCACATTCATCTGCACCACTTTTCTCTGCTATGGTGCTTGTAATCAGGTTATAAGGGGGTCAATCACAAGAAATTACGGTGCTGCCAACGATACAGCCATCGTTTCTGTGCACGATGCCTCGTTATCTCTGGACGGCGTGGTCTTCACCCAGAATGACGTTTCCAACAACGACGATCAAAGCAGTCACGGAGGAAGTGGGCGAATCGTTGGAGCTACCCATGGGTCTATGTTAACGCTCACGAACTGTCAATTTGAGTCGCACTACACTCCTTTAAACAGTGCAAGTACAGCTAGCGGCAGCAATATTGGGAGTGCTGTGGGTAGCATCTGGGTGGGGAGTGGTAGTTCACTCTGGCTCAGCCATGTCAATGCCTCTGGATCGCATAACTTCAATGGCCCCGGCGGATTTCTTGCCATGAACGGCGGCGGCGCCCTTACTTTAAATCACTTACGTGCAATTGACAATTCGGCAGCTGGTATTGTGCAAATAATTGATTCTGATTGCGTCTTTTCTCTATTCCGTGATTTTGTGTACTTGTAGGATCACTTTCATAGTATCCTGGATCCTACAAGTTTTTTTTTTTTCGTGCATTCATCTACCTCTCTGCGCTTGATCACTTTTCAATTATGAAATAGGTGCTGGAGGCGCCGTTTGGTTGTCAGGACTGGCTTCAGTCTCCATATCAAGCTCGGTATTTTCTGGCAACTACGCAGGATACAGCGGAGGTGGCCTGTATGTAGAAAAATGTGGTTTCGTGCATCTCATGGATTCCTTCTTCCGCAACAATTCAGCCGGAGTTGCTCTTGACTCAAGCAGCACTAGTGCCAGCAGTACTCTCGACAGTGGCGAAATACTCGGTAGTGGTGGAGGAGTAAGCAGCGGAGGGGGCAGCAGCATCCTTGCTCAACGCTGCCATTTCGAACGCAACCGCTGCCGCGGAAGTGATAATGACATTGACGGCGACGGCGTAGAAGAATGGACATTTGACAATTGCCTGGGGTCTGAAGTTGCCGCTGCCGAAGACGTTATCTTACAAGCTTGCAATCTTTTAACTTCAGGCAAAATCACCGCAACATCCCAACCAGCATCTGTATCTTCGCTCGTAAGAGGACAACGAGTTGCTCTGGATGGCTCATTTCTCGTTGTAGACGATGAAAACGATGGCAGCAGCAGTGGTCACATGACGTACGGAGTCAGTTTGGCTTTAGATTCAACGCTCAGTGGATCACAAACGACTCCTTCTTCCTATGCCCTCCTATCGAGGAACTCGCCACAGTTGGTCAACCTTGGAGTTGTCTCTGACGTGAACCAATACGAGCTAAGTGCTTGCACTGGAGACTGGTATGCGATCAACGATGGAAACCCGTTCAACCTTCGCAGCTTTGGTGTTGACTACTCGCCGGTATAATATGAATGAATTCTAACAATTTATGCACGCATCAAATTATTTTTTTGAAGTGGTTGAACATTTCCTTTTTGCGTTGAGCCGTTATTCCATAAATACTCTTCACTTATAAAGGGTGTATTAATTTGTTTGTTTCGTTTCATTCTTTTGTCTGCCCATATCGTTGTCGTAGGCTTGCCCTTCCGTCGCTAGCTGTCAATGGGCCAACCAATCAACCACCCTGGCCTGCACATGTAGTTCAGATAGCGCTTACGTGGCAGATCTTTACCAGGTATTTTGTGTCCATGGTGCTACAGATTTGACGTCATATATTTAGGGCTCTAGTATGAGCTTTACTTTTTAGCGTCACTTGCATCCTCCTGGCGACACCACTTCGTCTCTTCCGTCGAAAGATACTTTCTTCAACTCGCATGAGTTTGCACCCTTTATTTCTACGATTTTTTTCTTTCCTTACTCGAGTTATGACGTCCACATTTCTTTCGTTTTGGTATGCGGCCCTACTTGAAGGGTTTTGCGGAATGCAGCGGAACTCCTGGACCAACTTTATCTCCCTTCCCCACTTCCCGCCCCTCGCGAGCTCCTTCTAGAGGACCGTCTCAGCTGCCCACTTGGGTTCCGAGCCCAGTGCCGACTTTCTTGCCGACCCTCGACACTCGGAACTGGTGAATCTTTAACATTTTTTTAAAACTTACGAACTTTAAGCGAGCATAATATTGCGTCGGTGGTGGTTTTGCAGCCACTGCTTTAAAACTTTTTTGCTTCCTTCTTTTCGCCCTTTTGTCTCAAACACAACATTCGCCTTTCTGTCAATTTAGATACATAATTTTTATGTCCGGATGCTGTTTTTGGTTGTTTTTGCACATGCAATAGGTTTGAGAAGTTGTTGCCCTCATCCAATGACGCTCAAGCTATCGTGCTTCTGAAAGCTGCTTCGCGAGACAACCCCATCGCGCTCATTGCCATCAGCTTCGCCGTGCTTCTAGTCCTAGGCTATTGCTTCTTTCGCTGCTGCTGCACGGCGCTAGTCCTGGAAGTCATCGATGACAACGTTGGCTGGTGCGTCCAAAGTTTTCTTACTAGTGCACTGCCTCAAGATCTAACATGAGAGGAAGTTTTTCTCCTTCCTTACCATCCACTCCCTTTTTATATTTGTTTTTTTTAAGTTTCTTGTTGTGCACGCCAATATGCTGATCTTCCAAACCCTCAACCAGGTGCTGGCTATTTTTGTTCCACCACCAAGAGCAAAAGCAAATGAATGCTCGTCTAACGGATCTCAGGCAACAACGCTTAAAAGATTGGGAACAAGTAAGACGAGGAGTACTTCGCTTACTCCAAACCTTTGAATAGTTTTTGCATAGGCACCCACAATACATACTCTTACCTACACACGAAGGCACACATGTATTTTCTATCGTAGACACGTATACTCCCCAAGAAGTATGCATTTTTTTCAACGTTTTGACCTCTTTCTTCAACCTCTTCTTCAATCTGCTGCATCTCAACCGCACCAGGAGCGGCTGCGGCGCAAGCTCTTAGGATTGGGTCCTCGCGGCGGCGGTGCCTACAACCACACTTTCGGGGGCAATGCCGGCGGGAGGAGTTGGAACAGCAACAGCGGCAGTGCGAGCAGTAGCAGTAGCGTCCTCGCCAGCCTGCACACCAGCAGTAGTATATTAGCGCAACAAGCGGCGAGTTTCATCGACAGGTGCGTTGTGCCGCTGTGGGGTTCTATTTCGATGCGATAATTTCCATTCCTCACTTGATTTTATTTCTTTTTGCCCTCTGTACTTTAAGTAGTTTTAGATTCGACTTTTTGGCCAAATTACGGTACCCTTGGTCTTTTCTTCCTGTTTATATTGTATTTGTGCCCATGCACTCACCCTACCATGCCACCCACATTCATTTACAATACAGCGGCCGCCTCCCCGCTGCCCACGAACTGTTGACCCAATCTTTGGAGCGCAAACCAGGCGACATTGACCTGCTGTTTCAGTTAGGGAGAGCTCACGAGCAAGGCGCAGACTATGAAATGGCGCTACAGCTAGGGTATGGAAAAGTGCTGATGATGGAACCGACCGATTGTGCGGCGTTGGCGAAGGTGATACCTATAGAATAAAAAGATTATGTATATATCGATGAATTCCATCAAATTTTCCCATTCTATTGACTTTTATTTCTATTGCTCTGCCCTTTTCGATTTTGTGCTGAAATGAATATTTAGTCTGGAGTATGTCATGAAGAGCTTGGAAACGATCGAAAGGCTATCGATCAGTACCGCACAGCTCTCAAGCTCTTGCGAGAAGTAGGGGAAGCAAAAACGGAAACGAAGAAGGCCAAAAGAGCGAGGGAAAAGAAGGAGAAGAAGGAAAAGAAAGAGCGCGAGAAGAAGGAAAGTGCTGGGATTGAGGAGGGCGACGATGATAAGGACAAAAACGAAGAAGGAGAAGGCGAGTCAAATGACTCTTCATCATCGTCATCGTCGAGCGAGGAAGAGGACGATGAAGAAAACGAAGACAAGTTAAACCAATCTACCAGCAAGAACGCGTATTTGACCCTAGAACAAGTGAGTTTATCTTCTCATCTCTCTCTTCTCCTACGTGCAACTTCAATTCAAGATAAAAAAATGATACAACCGCGAAATCTCTTCCTTCGTTTTACTATTCTGGTACCTCCACTCCCCCCCTGTAATTTATATTGCCCATGTACTAGGTCAAAGCTCTGGCGAAGTACACGTTGTTCAACCTGGGCCGCTGTTTCGAAGGCGCTAGCTATTATCAGGAAGCAACGGCGACCTACACGCAGGTGGTGTCCATCTCCGAGAAAGAGCTGGAAGAGTTGAACCATCTCGACGTGCATGACTTCCGCCAAAAAGCCAACAAAAACGACAACAACAACAACAACAGGTGTGGCGAAGTGTGGGTGCTATAGGGGTTTGCAAGCCTCGAGTGATGCGGGGAGATCTGGTTCATTGCTATTATTCATCTTTTCTTCTTTCTTTAAGCATGTAAGAGTGCAAACACGTTTTCTCAATGTCTTTTTGTTATCGAAGGCTGTGAACAGTTGTTTTTTTTAATTGTGTACCGAGAAGATATCGTTGACATCACGAATACATGAATTTGACTGCCTGTATTTTCTATTTACATGTATAGCCGGTACAACGGTCGTACCAGCAACAGCGCCAGTAGCGGCATTGAACTCACGCGGCTACGACAGCAAAAGCGACGGCAGAACAGGAACAATGGCTCAGAGGGGGATTCGAATTCTTCCGAAGAAGAAAAGAACAATTCCGACGGAAACAGCAGCGGCTCCGGGTATAGCCTATGCTATGCATAAGATTGCTAGTATACGACATACGTTATTGCTTCCTTCATTGTTCAATTTGGGTATTGGTGCTGTATCATTTTGTCACTTGATTCACAAGTGACATTCTTTTCTTCCACCCAATCCGTCATTTTATTTCAACCAATTCTTCTCCACCTGTTGTGTTTTGTCGCCCCTCCCTATTCTAATCTCACCTATTATGTATATTCGTAGGTCGGACGTTGAATTGGCGCTCGGGAAATCAGCGGACGAACGCGAAGAGCTAGAAACAGCTGAGAGGCTCATGCTGGCGTACAAAAGAGACAAAGAAATTGAAGTCAAGGTGCCTTTGGGTGAAGATATCTGTTAAACACCATCCGATCCATCCTACCCATTGATTACGAATGAACTCTTAACATCCGAGTCTAATCATGATGTTTTCCTAAACATCTATTCTCTTGCGCTTCCTTCCTTCTCTGTCTCTACCTCCGTTCTATCTCTTTTCCCTTTTACTCCTTCAAGAACGACCTCGGCGAAGCCCTCTATCACTTGGCGCGCTTGCACGCAAAGCGCAAAGACCCGCAAGCGTCCGCGCACGCCCTCCAGAAGCTCGTTGACCTCACGCTGCGGCAACCCAGCGCCAATGCTCGCAACGGCCAAAGAATCGACCCCAGTGCCCTGGAAAACATGAAAAAACTGGTGAGAATGACATGCGCTCAACAATATATCGGTGAACTCGTGCGTTTGCGGCACTATATACGTAACAGATATTGTATAAATAGGAGGTAGTGTTTGCGATGTCTCATTCTTGCATTTGCTTCCTTACGCACTATCTTTATCTGTTATTTTCTTCAATTTTTAACTTGATCAACAATAGGCGCTCGCGTTAGCCGAATGTGGAGGCGAAGCAAACTTCAACCGCGCCGCCGCGCTATTTCAAGAGCATATCATATTAGGGCAAGAGGACGACGAAGTGAAGGACCCCCGCAATTACTTCGAGCTGGGACGCATCTTGCAAAAGAACCAAAAAGCAAACGAGGCGATCGATATTTACAAGGTACTGCAGTACATGTATATTTAGCCCACCTAGTCCATGTCGCTGAGAAAATTATGTTCTTGTTTCGGTCTGTTTTCCCACATATTTTTCCCTTGTCCTTGTGTCGTTCTGCTATACTCTTTGTCGTGTTTTCCATTCTTCTTGAATACTCACCATTTATTATATCGTTTGTTTTTGCCTTCTTTCTGTGTACTCACAGAAATGTTTGAGTTTAGACCCCCTATACCCCAATGCCTTGACCAATTTGGGCTTGGCCTACGAGTCCGTCGGGAATTTGTTGGAAGCCGAAAAAGCGTACAAGCGCAGCATGAAAGTGACGCCGCGGGACGAAGAGACCCTGGAATTGCTCGCCCGATGCCACTTAGCCCGAGGCAAACACCGTGATGCCGTTACGGCGTTTACCAAGCTTCGCGACCTTCTGCCGGAGGATTTAGAGGTACGTACACGATTTGGAAGCCCCCCCCGTTTGCTTATCTATTTACTTAGTAGCTAGAGTACGTTTATAGGCAATGTCTGATGGCCCAAAAATGAACTTCTCGTAGTACTTGAGCAAAGCGTTGTGCGTATAAAATTCACTGGGCTTGTTTTCATTTTGAATTTTTACGGTAATTGTCCTTACCTCATATTTGTTGGGGGGGCATTCGAACGCATTGAACGTCAAAAGGCTTGTCTCATCTTTTAATTCTCATGATATCAAAAGGTGCAACGCCAGCTGAGCCGCGCGCTCCGCAAGGGGGGAAACGTGGAAGCGGCTTTAGACACTTTGGAGAAACTTTTGGACGAGGACCCCGACTATTTGCCGGGCCTGGTGGACTATGCATGGCTCCTCGAAAAAGTGAGCGACTTCGTGTACGCTCGCTATTCGATGCTCGTCAACCTATTTATTGCTTTTGTGCCAGATCTTGACTTCCGTTCGTTCGTTCAGCGCTTTATTCATGTTTGAATGAATTGTTTAAAGATAGTTAAACGGAATTGTACTACATGGGTTTATCATTGACATTTTTCTCTTTGTCCTTTCACGATGCCTTCTGTTTAGACCCTAAGCTTCGATGACGCTCTCGCCGCATACGCCGATGCCTTAGCTTTGGTCGAATCCGACTCCGATCCGAGGCCACGGCATGCAATCGTGATGGCAGTGAAGCGATGCGAACACGCGCGGGATAAAATTGCCTCGAAAGGTAAAGCAGCGGGTCTGAATGACCTGGAAGCCCTGATGAGCGAAGAGGCACTGCGAGAAATCATGGAAGGAGACGATTCGTTTGAAAACCTTTTCAGCAACAGTGGAAGCGGCAACGGTGGGAAGCGAGGCAACCACAGCAGCAGTAATGGTGGGTTGTTAGCGACCCTCGGCGAAGGCGATGAAGAAGATGACGACGACGAGGGTGTGGCGGGCACGGGTCGACTGCGATGGGGAAGCAACGAGGTTGGTGCCTCAATAACTTTGATTATTGCTGTCTTGAAATTGAAGATGAAGGGTGCGATCTTACTTAATGAATCCCTGTTTGTATTTGCACCTTAATGATGCTTTAGTATTTGTTCAGATTCATAACTCATACGCATGAATTCATTCTCCCATGGCCACAGGTAATGCGAAGCGAAGATGTCGACGAGCGCGTCTCCAAAGAACTTGGTTCGCGCAGTGGCGACGACAGTGACGACGACGACGACCATCGACCCAAAACGCCTTCTTGCAAAGGCGGTCATGGCCTCAAGCCGTACACGGCGCCTACAGACGCGCTCAAGTGCGACAAGTGCAAAGTGAAGATGTCCAAGGGCGCCGATTTCTACGGCTGCAAACCCTGCGTAGCCACGGTTTGTGTGGCGTGTTTTACTGCAGGCGGCGGCGAAGTCGAGAGGTAAAGGATATAACAATTTCAAAAAAATAAAAAAACTCTTCATGTTGCATATTTAGGATTGGACGTACAAACACTTCAGTGCATTATTTGTTTGAATGTAATTCTTTGTTTGCTGGGTGCCACAGCATCTGTAGTGACAAATCTTGATATGTTTGTACTTATTTTGTCTGTTGATGAAATCAAATTGAATAGGGAGGCGAACTGCGCCGGTCAGCACGGCCTTCGCCCTTACAAGGTGCTTGGCGACCACTTCCAGTGCCAAGGTTGCACCACGTATATGCCACGTGGCACTCCCTTGCGCGGCTGCAAGACATGCGACTACAACTTGTGCATCGTATGCTTTGAGGTGCTTAATATTCCTTTTAAGCATGTAGAACAGTCAGTCGATGACGCTTTGGTGTTCATAGAGATTAAAATGTATGCGTGCATGCAATACGTTGGATTCTAAGTACGTGTGTATTCATGTAGCTATCATGTTCTTGCATACGAAGAATAGGCCATGTTTTCTATTACCCAAGATATTTATCACCGAAACATACAACTACTTATTAACTACGCAGGTGCCACCCGAGAACGTGGCAACGTCCGAAAAAGGCAAAGGAAGTGACGCCGAGGGTGCCAAGGCTAACTGCCCGGGCAAACACGGCCTGCGGTCCTACGAAGCCCCCACCGACAGTTTGTCGTGCGGCTCGTGCGCCAACCGCATTGCCAAGGCTGAAAACATGCACGGCTGCAAGACCTGCCGCACGACCCTGTGCCAGCGGTGCTTCGACAACCCCGCCCATGCGTCAAGGCCTACGTGCCCGGGAAAACACGGCTTGCGACCTTACAGCGCTCCCAATGACGCCATGGCATGCGATACCTGCAAGAAAAACCTAAAAAAAGGGGATGGAATGCACGGATGCAAGCAATGCCAGGTTACAATTTGTGCGAATTGTTTCTCTGCTCCTACAAGCCCTAGTGTCAATTGCCCGGGTAAGCATGGATTGCGTACATACAACTCTCCGAACGATACAATGGCATGCGATACGTGCAAGAAGGGGCTGAAAAAGGGTGATGGAATGCACGGTTGCAAGCAATGTCAAGTTACGATATGCCGTGACTGCTTCAAGGCATCTGCAGTTCAGAGCTCGAATGAAGCAAATTGCCCGGGTAAACATGGCTTACGCACTTATAACGCTCCGAATGATACAATGACATGCGACACATGTAAGAAAGGTCTCAAAAAGGGTGATGGAATGCACGGTTGCAAGCAATGTCAAGTTACGATATGCCGTGACTGCTTCAAGGCATCTGCAGTTCAGAGCTCGAATGAAGCAAATTGCCCAGGTAAACATGGATTGCGTACGTACAATGCTCCGAACGATACAATGGCATGCGATACATGCAAGAAGGGCCTCAAAAAGGGTGATGGAATGCACGGTTGTAAGCAATGTCAAGTTACGATGTGCAGGAACTGTTTCAAAGCTACTATGAGTACGACTGTAGGCAGTAAGAACTGCCCAGGAAAGCACGGACTTCGCATCTACACTGCCCCAAACGACACGATGGCGTGCGACGTTTGTAAAGCAGGCCTGAAAAAAGGTAACGGAATGCACGGATGCAAGAAGTGCCAGTTCACGATGTGCCGCAGTTGCTTTGAGACTCCTTTACCTGAAGGCACAGTTGAGACAAACTGCCCCGGGAAACACGGCCTACGCAATTATACCGCGCCGAACGATTCAATGACCTGCGATACGTGCAAGAAGGGCCTAAAGAAAGGGGATGAGATGCATGGTTGCAAGAATTGCCTAGTTACGATGTGCCGAGAATGCTTCAAGAATCCAAAGAAAGCGTCATCTGAGACAGCGAATTGCACAGGAAAACACGGCTTGCGGACATACAACGCCCCTAATGATAGCATGTCGTGCGATACCTGCAAGAAGTGTTTGAAAAAGGGTGACGGAATGCACGGATGCAAGCAATGTCAAGTTACGATGTGTAGGGACTGCTACATTATTTCGCCTCCAACTGAAAATGTCAACTGCCCTGCCAAGCACGGACTTCGCCGATACACCGCTCCAAATGACGCCATGAAGTGCGACTTTTGCTCGAAAAGCATGGCTAAGGGCGATACCTTCCGCGGGTGCAAGAAGTGCAGCGTTACTTGTTGTGCGGAGTGCTATTCACAGGGTGTGCAGAATAAAGAGAGCAAGTCAGCTTTTTCGATTTTATCACCTTTGTCGCTCCTTACTTCGTCGTCGGGACACAAAGAAAGGAGCGAAAGCTTTGACTTCGATTCAATTGGTGGGAGTGCGAAAACGCTGCGCGAAAAGCGCGAAGAGCGTGAAGCTGGCGACAACCTCGTCGACGAAAAGCCTTCGTTTGGCATGGATCCTCGTGAAATGACGGGCCTCGGAGACTTGTTTGGAGCGCAAGCGAAGCCGAAACAACAAGAAAAGCGTACCTCAGTTGGCCGAACTTGCCGCGGAAAGCATGGTCTTCGGCCGTACAAAACTCCTAATGCCAGCATCGTGTGCGATGCGTGCAAGACCAAATTAGGACGCGCCGTGGATTTCAAAGGGTGCAAAACTTGCGGAGAATCCTTTTGCCTTGCATGTGCTGCTCAACCGCTACCGAAATCGGATGAACGAAACTGTACAGGGCAGCATGGTAAGTTATATCTCACGCTTTTGTGTATTTCAAAGGCCCGTTTCTAATGCAATCACCTCTACTCTTAAACCAACCTAGGTCTTCGGCCGTACAATGCACCTAACGATAGCATGGAGTGTGGTGGTTGCAAAGCTAGTATGAAGAAAGGCGACCCTTTCCGAGGCTGTAAAACATGTAAAGAGTTTTTCTGCGCTGCATGTGCTTCAACGCCTGATACTGCTACAGAGAAGGAGCGCAACCCAAGCAGCTTCTTCGAGAATGTGTCACAATCTCTTGGAGGAAGATCGGGCA
>Ga0307979_1003421_pt1 | contig 10655 bp, 10 predicted proteins | sample OrgLakmetage1058_FD_201833 | JGI IMG/M metagenome (GOLD analysis project Ga0307979, IMG submission 201833) | Saline water microbial communities from Organic Lake, Antarctica - #1058 | ecosystem: Environmental > Aquatic > Non-marine Saline and Alkaline > Saline | place: Antarctica: Organic Lake... | reverse complement strand
TCTGATGATCATGGGATGCAATAGCTGTAAAAGCATCTTTGTAGTCTTGAACGACTTTGAGTATCTTCGCAGTGGAGGAGTCAATGGCTGCGCGGTGCTTCAAAAGGACAGCGCGGGATGCATTTGGGCTCTCTACCATGGCAGAACGACACTTCGCCAACGTTGCCATTCTCATTACGATACCGTCACCCGCTTCAACTTCGCCTTCGCTGTCGTCTTCTATCGATGCTCGAGTAGCTGCAGCACCGCAGTCTGTTCTAACAGAAAGCGCGGCATGTGAGTCAGCTTCATCATCCTCACGCTTGCGCTTCGCTGTCGAGCTGCTCGTGGGCTCTTGAGCCATGCAGCAGCTAAAACGTCTGCTCGTGTACTCTCTTTTAGCTAATGGTGATAACGAGTGCAGGCACGAAACGTTGCTACGCAACAAATAATAAGAGCTAACCTACTACACGATAGCTTCTATAGCTAACTCAGCTAGCTACGACGGCAACAAAGTTCTGGGCAGTGCAACGCAGCCAAATCACTCGAAGTAACCCACGGTATCCCAATGTAAGTGAAACTAGAACGGCGACAGCTTCTTTTGAACTTATGAGGCTTCAGGCTTCAGCAATGCTTCTATCTGAAGCTATTACACTAAGTTACTTACTGTAGCTAGTAGCTAGCTAGCTAGCTACAATAGTAGTCTGTCTGTCTGTAGTACTTAGCTCTAGTAGGCCTTCTTACAAAAATACGTCAGAAATTTGATGCATGACATACGCCGTATATACGCGTATATTTGATATTTGATATTTGGCGCCGTGTTTACGATGACGATGCCGTCAGCAGATATACGCCGCGACGTATTTGCCTTATATTCGGAAGAAGATACGTCATATGCTTTATTTTGGGCCCTATCGTGTCGATCTCCAGAAATACCCGTCGTCTTCGGCTCGGCTCCAAAAACCTGGGACGTCTCTTGCTCGGCGACATGAATCCTCGGCGTCTTCTGAGCCATCCTGCGCTGACAAGCCTCCCCTTTCTGTTCCGCTCCTTGGCTCGTGCTGACGTTTTCTGCCTGTAACCCGTCCCGGCAGTGCAATTTCTCGTCGTCCCGACGGCACGTGGATCGTTCTCCATAGTTCCTGCACCAAATGGCACATAAATTGTTGCGCTTAATTTACCCAAATTTAGCACACCATAATCTCAGACTGCGACGTGAAGTCGCGTTTACTAGGGCCCACCCTGCCGGTTGTCCGGAAAGAACATAACCAAGTTTCTTTTTTGTCTTGCTTTCTACCCTTCCTTGATGGAAACGCCCCACAAAGTCCACAAAGGCTATCAAGGCATCAAAGGCGCATCAATGACTGTAACATGTAGAGCGAAGGCATCAAGGATTAGCACAACACCATCCCAACTGTGTTGGATAAAAAACTTCGTTAGGAGATTGCCCTACCGGGGTGTTGGGCCATTCCATTGGACTACGCACAATTCAGCGACCACGCGCCACTGGGTAAAGTAGAAAGAAAAGAAAGAAAGCGTCGTAAATACGTGAAGATATTCGAAACCGTAGACCTGGCGACGTTGCTTCGCAGCTCGCTTGCGGTCAAAGCACTCTATTCCTTCGTAATATCGAGATATCACTCGAAAAGGGACACAACTCGAAACTGGCACCTCTGTTGGGCATGGTCCAGAGCCGATTTGCCTCGCTGTAACGAGAACAGAGCATCGTGATAAGGAACAATCGCAGGGATACGACAGAGAAGAAGCGAACTAGCTAAAACAATTTAGGTTTCAGAATCTAAAAGGTCTCAAAAAAGGAGCACAAACAAAAGGCTTTAAATACAAAGAATAAATTAGACGAAGGCACATGAAAGCATGCGTGGAGGAGGCTTGACTGTAAGCACACAAGGGCAGTCCTTTCGAAAGTGCAAATGACTCACGTTATCCACCGCATCTTTGTTTGCCCCTGCTTCCAGGAGAAGCTTCACAGTCATGTTTTGACCCTTAGCGGAGGATTTAATTAGAGATGTGCTGCCAAGCTGCCATGACAGTTGAATGAATGTAGATTTGCTGAGAAAGGTAAGTGCGGACAAGGATAGAATGCACTTGTAGTCTTCAAGAATAATTCCGAGTCATTCATGGTTTAAAAAAAATTGTGTGTTATGAGAAACTCACCCGATCGGTTGCATCTTTGTTGGCGCCAGCTTCAAGAAGAAACTTAACCATATCAGTTTGGCCATTTTCAGACGCACGAATAAGCGCTGTCGCACCGCTCTAAATGAAGAAAGCAAAGAAAGTAGAAGACGGTGCAAAAAGACAACAATGATGTATGGTCGAGAACGCATGCACGGAGAAATACAATTGCGTTCATACGAGTTTGAATTTCATAACATCGCTTTTGACCATCAATGTTCTTGATTGCTGCAGTACGATGCGCTGCATCTATAGTACAACGTAGTCAATAGGTGTGCATGATAGTTTTCTCACCACGTCTCGGCCCTCAATGTCAGCACCAGCGGAAAGGAGCGTTTCAACTGTGGCGATGTAATTCTTTCGGCCGAGAGAGGCCGCCACGATTAGACCTGTTTCACCATCCTTATAAAAGGGAAGAGAATGCAAGTTATAGAGCAATGGGCAACAGAAGATGAGAAACTAAGCTCAGGCTTTACACGAAATGTCTCGTTTTATGAGCCAAATTCCACAGTGCGGTAAGCAAAAAAATAGACATAACTCACCCTATTTTTGGCCTCCATGTTGGCGCCATTTTCGATAAATAACTTTGCAATAGCAGCATTGCCGCAAGCGCAGGAAGAAATAAGCGGTGTGTCCCCGAGCTATAAAAGATTGAGCACAAGAAACGTAAGAAAAATGTGCAAAGTTTCTGAGTAGATGAGAGAGGGAAGAGACGCTTACCGAGTTCTGAATATTCATATTAGCTCCTGCTTCAAGGAGAAGTCGCACTATGTCAGCGGGGCCATTTGATGGATGTAACGTTGGCTCTAAAAATGGCAAGGTCCTCACAGCAACAAAACCGTCGGATATGGCTTCTTGGAGCGGCATTTCATTCCTCTGCAAAGCAAATAATATAGGTTGTGAACTGACAATTCGAGCAAGATAGTTCAACGGGTACATAAGTGAACCCCTAAATTAGACACGTACGTCGCTTTTGACTTCTATTTTAGCTCCAGCTTCCAAAAGAACTTTTAAAGCCACGAGGAGCGGTGTACGTTTGTCCTTTCACAAAGAAGATGAGATGAAAATGATTAATTATAAACGGCAGCGAAGCATGTGTTGGAACAAAAAGAAGTAAGTGTATATTGGATCTATTAAGTGACGACAACTATTCGATGTTCTTGTCCACTGGCTCCATGTACGTACTTTATCCCTGGCCTCCTTATTCGCGCCCGCTTGAAGGAGAAGCCTTACGACACCAGCACAATTGTAACTCGAAGCCACATGGAGCGGCTTGTCGTCACCCTGATGCGAGGGAAAGCCCGAGCAGTCAAATTGGGCAGAAAAATATAAGGAGATATATGGAAAAGATGCTCGAGCCCCGAATAGATTAAAGTACCATATACAGCCTGTATGTGCGCGCTTAAGCGTTACTCACAAAGTCTCTTAACTCAATGTCGGCGCCAGCTTGAAGCAGGAGCTCCACCACAGCCGCGTGGCCTAATTGTGAGGCCATACTGAGTGCAGTGCGGCCGTTCTAATGTGGAAAGGGACAAATGTACACAGTGACCAAAGAATGCATCGAAATGAGCATAACTGCTTAAAACACTGCATTGAGAACGATAAAGCGAAGCAATGGAGGATGTGAGCGGAAAATGCAAGCGGCGTGCGAAAGTTAGAACCCTAAATGGAAAAAATCACTCAGATATACCACGTGCTAGTTCAAAGTTCATCGAGGCACGCATGAAACCAATTGGAACGAAGTTTGCATGAACGGGTTCAAGAAGCATCATAGCATGAAAGGTTGTTACTGGCAAGAGAGCTGAGTAGGCAGTATTTGTATACTTTTGGAACCGTTGTGTACATCATCTCTGCACTTTTAATGCTTGAAGTATCAACTTACATAATTCTCTATAGCATCAACTTGGGCGCCAGCTTCAAGAAGGAGCTTTACGACGTCAGCATGGCCTTTCATTGAGGCTCTCATTAGTGACGTTATGCCGTCCTTTGGAAAAGTGAGGATCAAAGAAGAATGGCAATTAGAAAACATATGTTAAACACCGACTGTGAAGGTGTCGATAACCTCAGCGCTACGTAGTAAGTCGTGTACCTCGTCTATAGCCTCCGTATTAGCTCCCGCTCGAAGGAGGAGCTCCACGGTAGCAGCATGACCCTTGACTGAGGCACCCACGAGTGCAGTAAATCCCATCTTTAAAAAACAAGAGTCGATGTCATGAAATTTAAGCAAAAAATAAAAGTCATCGTCTGTCCTATTCAAATGTTTCACAGTCGCTACTTTTCAATATTTCGACATGGAGCGTGTATTTATTGCTTACCCTATCTTTATTTTCCGTGTTGGCGCCAGCTTTCAGGAGAAGGTCTACGACTGCAGAATACCCATGCTCTGAAGCGTACATGAGGCCTGTTTTGCGACTCTTTTGACCAGAATTTTCGAGGTATTGAATCAAGAGCGAGAGGAGGTAAATTTATTCAAAACAGCCGACGAAATTATGTTTCAAAATAAAACGAATAATGAAGCAGTTTGATTGTGTTACTTAAAGACTAATGCCCTCTATCAAATCACCTCGTCTTTGAGTTCGGTGTTGGCGCCGGCTTGAAGAAGTAATTCCACGATGTCGGTGCAACCATTAACTGAGGCTGAAACGAGAGCAGTGCAATTGTGCCGCGATGAAGAACCCAATAACGTGTCACTAACCTTGATTTCCGTATCTACGCAGGCACCCTTCGAAATGTACTTTTGAATGAAGCCTAATCTGTTGAATTTCAGCTCGCATTTTAGCTTATCCTGAATACGGTGAAGGAAAATAGACAGAGAAAGTAAAAATGAACGTGTGATCGTGAGAAAGGAGATTCACGCGATGACTTGGCTGTATGGTACATGAACAGTATTTTGCTCACCGCGACAGCTGCCTTGAACATAGCACACACCCAAGCGCGTGCTTGAAGTGAAGTGCAGTGCATCGAGATATGTAACGACTCTCTGCGCGTCATGTTCCCCATGAGGTACTCCAAGACATCTCCAGCACAATCGTCAGGTAATTCTGAGTACGGATCTGAATTTGTTGCAAATACAACCATGAAAGCATCTCTTGCCCACGTAAACACCGCAGTGCGAGCTTCATAAGGAGCCCACAGGAAGGATGGATCGTAATGATATCCACTCAAGTTCAGCTCTGTGTCGGTCACAAGAGCACTAGAAGATGAAAGAGCACTAAAGTGCGCGATTGCTGCAGCAACGAGTGCGGCTGGGTCTTCTTCAAGGGCAGTGAGCACAGTCTTGTGATGCACGAGGAGGTCGCGGCATGCATCATCGGTCGCAAGGTCGATTGCATTAAACCAGTTCTACTCAATGAAACCGCAAAGCGCATTTCATACAAGGACCGAATGTGAAGATGTTGGCGTGTTGTTAGAGAGGCAAGAGTGATAAAAAGTATTGCTGCATCACTAATGTACAACAACTTTTTAAGATGCATTTAGTAGGCTATGGTTGCTTACATAGTCCCTGTCGTCAATTTCTGCGCCGGCACAAATCAAATACTGAAGAGTGGCGTCATCTCCACGCCGCACGGATTCATGAAGGGGGGTATGCTATATAACCAGCGAAGATACGAAATAATAGGAGTAAGCCGATGAAGATGCTGCCTAGTAACTGATTCAACAAAAAATAACAGCAACTACATCTTGTAAAAGGTTGCTAATGGATTTTTTTTTCACCTCATCGTTGTAATTTCCAACGACCTCGAGTACATTCGCCAGGGTGGGGTCAATACATGTGCTGTATTTTGATAAGGCGACACGAGATGCAGCCGGACAATTTATCACGGCAGCACGGCACGCCTCTAATACTTTTGGTGAAACATTCTCAGCCACTATCGCTGGTTCATTTGACACGGACAAGGATAGAGCAGATGCATGCCTAGTTCTTGAACGGAGTACTGGCCCGACGTCGTCAGTATTGGAGGCACACAAAAGCGAGCTGCTCGAGGTGGGCTTTTTCCCGCGCTTTCGCTTGGAAGGCACGATTGACGCCATTGATTGCCGGGTGGATATAGACGTGCTATAGCAACTGTTTAAGCACAACTATTACTAGTCGAGCAGCTAGCTAGATAACCTGTTGGTGCTGAGTGCTGGGGGTAGGGGAGCAACTTTATGCAAGGCACAAACCATAAAAGCTCTTTGAGAACGTCTGCAAGAAGCTGGAAAGCGAATTTGCTCTAGACTCAAGCTATAACAGTAATTTGAGAACTTCTGCAGGATGCAGCCTACCCACTTCTGAAATTGTGGACTGCGCACTCGCTACTCGCTGATCACTGCAGCACTCCAGCGTCGCAGTAGGGTTCGTAAAAATAAGTAACGGTTTTAACCCAAATAAGTAAATAATTAAGTAAATACGGTATATACGGTGGTAAATACCATATAATAGGGCAATAAAGTACCATTCTTGGAATTCCGGTTTTTTAAGGTCCCATTTTTGGGGAAAAGTGGGAAAATCTGTTACTTATTTACTTATAAAATTACTTATTAAGCACCAAAAATTCGCATATATAGGTAATACTTATTTTTACGAACCCTACGTCGCAGTAGGATCCGCAGCCTTCGGCATTCGGCATCCTTCGTTTTGATCAGATACGCCATTTAAATGACTAACATATGCCACCTTAAACATCAGTATCGTAAAAAATATAGTCCTGCACTTTACTGTACTATAGTCTATAGTACTTAGTACGGCGAACTCGAACTCGAACCACAGTAATACAAACCCAAATGACACAGAGGCCAATTCTACGGTTAGTAGTGTACGCGCGTGCGTTGTGCACAAATCTGAATAAGAATAAGTTTTTTCTGCGTCTGTTTCTGTATCGTAAAAGTGTAGTAAAAGTAAAAGTAAAAGTTGTGCGTATCACTTCGAGCATTCAGCATGAATTATCCTTTGCGCTTGATAATGGCCATGCCAAAAATAGGACATGATCACTCTCTGTGGTCGGTGGTGGAGTGCGATGTGCCGTATAAAGCGAACTGTTAGTGGCGTGTTATTTGCATCGCCAGGGCATAATTTGAGCTGACCGAGCGAGCAACCAAGTCAAGAAAAGTGGAAACTGTTGAGCAACTACAACCGGACAACAGCAAATAGGAGCTAAGTCAAGCTACGCTACTTGACAAGATTTGAATCAAATGAATTTTGATGCCAGTCACCATTTCAAGGCCAGCTTGAAGGAACGTGTGATTTACCCGATTTAGCCCGCAAGAACCACATTTGAGGTATGTAGCAGCAAAGCCGCAGCTGGTACCTTTACCTCAACCACCATTCATTCCGCTTTATGGCTTCAGCGCTGAAGCAGTTCAACCACCTCACTACAGTGCCCTTCCCGTGCGTAGTCCAAAGCTTCCTTGCCAATCTGCCGCAATAGAGAAAGAGGCAGAAAAGGATTATAAATAAGTTCTAGGTACAGTTTATGGCATGTAGAGATATTTTGAAGTGTACCTACATGAAGTTATACTCAACGAAATCATTTGGGTCACAAGAAGAGGAAAGAAATATACAAGTTATAAAGGCGGCAATGCAAGCAAAGAAGGGTCAAAGAGGGAAGCATGCGTCGACTTGAAGGTAAGGTAGATACGATGAAGGCAGTTGTGTGAGGCACGGTGAAGAGGGTGGCGACTTAGAGTCCCGCGCAGTCGAAAAGATGCCCATGTAAAATGAGTTGACTCACGTGATTCATTGCGTTTCTATTGACGCCTGCTTGAAGGAGGGTCTCTACGATAGCTGCGCTGCCTTCTTCTGCGGCTGTGATGAGTGCTGTGTAGCCAAACTACGACGTAAGCATGATTTCGAAAAATGGATGAAGGTTGTGTGGAAGAGAAGCAAAATAAAGAAAGCACATGATACACAGGAGTGAACAAGTACTTCACTGTCTCTGTTGCGTCACGTAGTGTAATTTGCGTCTATTACTAGCTGCTCACCCTGTCCTTCGCTTCCTTATTGACACCCGCCTGTAAGAGAACCTTCACCACCGCAGCGTTGGCATAGCGTGCGGCACACATGAGAGGCGTTTCGCCTTCCTGCACATTAGACGCAACAATGAAGTGAGCTTAGGTATACACAGCAAAAAGAAAGAGGCTTGATGGGTCAAGCGTAAGTCCAAACTCAGTGACTAAATCGAGAGATGGAAAGGGACATTTGAGCAAGAGGAAGATTCAAACAGCTTGTTCACGCTTTCATGAACTGCAACTCCCGTGCTGAATGCAAATGGCGAGAAACAAAAACATGTATGCAGGTAACACGTACCGAATTTCTGGCTTCTTTATTGGCGCCTGCGTTTAGCAAAATTTCTACAACAGCAGCGTGGTTGGTCCGGTGGCCACCACACGAAGCGTCGATGAGAGCAGTATTGCCATGCTGCATCATACAATAGAACACGATAGGAATAAACGACGCAAGATCTTGCCAGAGGAGAAGAAAAGAAGTGAAAGCCACGAATACGAATGGAAAGTTATCCTGGAGTCACATCTACCGTCCTACTACCATGTTTGTGCAGGTAGAAGGTGTTTGCGACTTCAACTTACATTATTCAGAATCTCCATGTCAGCACCTGCGTCCACGAGGAGTTTCGTTTTGCTGGCATCGCCGAGATGGCAGGCCCAAAAGAGGGCTGTGTAGCCTCGCTATTGCATCATGGATAAAAAAATGAATGTCGCTATAAGAAGGTACAAAAAGTTGAATAGAGAAATACACAATATGATTTGCCTCGTGTGTCTTACCCTGCCCTGGGCATTCACGTCAGCACCCGCTTCAAGAAGGGTCTGCATAATTGCAGTGTTGTTTCTGATCGAGTTGGTTGTTTTTACGAGCGACGTATCATTACCCTAAGAAAATGAAGGTTGTGAAAGAATAGAAATGATGATGGTACATACCACTTAGTCACTGCGGTGCAATATCATTACGCATGGGGCCTCACTAATCATACATGTTGAATACAGTATCGTGATATTACATGAGACGTCTTTAAAAACACACCACATTGTCTCGAGCCTCTAAATTCGCGCCTGCTTTGATAAGGAGTTTCAAAGCATCGATGTGCCCGAATGCCGACGCTTGCATTAGAGCTGTGTTGCAATACTGTGGTGGCAAAACAAGCCCAGATAGCATAATGAAGTTCAAAAAGGCGCGAAAGGGTGAGAAGCGATACGCAATCAATTGAAGGAGGGGGGCAATTCTTGTTTATTGTTGGCGTGGATATTGGATTAAAACTAACAGACATTATCTTTCGCCTCAAGGTTGGCACCAGCTTCAAGAAGCAGCTTCACAATTTCAGTAAAACCGTCCTGTGACGCAAAAATGAGTGCTGTTGAGCCGTCCTGTCATTGAAGGAAAGCGAAGAAAACACAATTTGAAGAAGCATGACCAAAGTTGATAATATATGATAATATATTGAAATAGAGTACAGCCCCCCCTCCCCCTATTAAACGAAATTATAGTTAAACGTGAATATGTGAGTATAACATGTACGTGTAACACTTACATCAGCTGTAGCATCCTTATCGGCACCAGCTGAAAGGAGAAGCTTTACAATTTCAGTGTAGCCTTTGAACGAAGCAATAATTAGTGCAGTGTATTCGGACTGCCATGAAATGGAAGCGAAGGGGGGTACACATTACGCAAAAAAGGTGCAATAGAAAAAATTGAAGAACGAAGTAAAAAAGTTCCGGCAGACAGATCGGGGGATTAAAAAGTGAGAGGCCATGGTTGTAACAAAATTGCTATTTATAGGTCCGCGAATACAAAACAAGGAACGTGCTGAGCCTTAGATAGAGGCCCATTCTCAATAAGTGGGTAATTTAGACAAAGATAAAGCGTACATCATCATTCAGAAAGACGCCTTGATTGCACGGAAGAACGCCGTAGCGTTATAAGTAGGTCACAATTCATACCACTTCTTGCGAAGCTCCTGTGCCAGCGCCGGCTTCGAGAAGGAGCTCCACCACAGCAGTGTGACCTTTGTACGAGGCATCGATGAGGGCTGTGCAGCCATCCTATTTTTAAAGTTGCGCCAAATGAGAAGGATCTACGAAAATGTCAACCGACATGGAACAGCTCATGCACTCCATATTCAACCTCACTGCTTTCTATTTTCTTTTTGTAAATTTATCACTCGCCTTGTCCTTTGCCTCCTTGTTAGCGCCCGCTTCAAGAAGAAGCTTTACAATTGTAGCGTGGCCGTACTTCGAGGCATGCATTATAGCTGTCGAACCCATCTTTGAAGCGGAATGAATAAAGAAGTACATTCGAAAAGAAGAAGTTGACATGGCATGGAGCAGATGTGCGGAATTGTAGGATGATAGGATAAAAGAAATGTTTCATCAAGCACAGGCTCAATTTGAATTTATCAGCCTCAATGAACACATACAAATGTTTCATCAAGCACAGGCTCAATTTAGATTCGTCAGCCTCAATGAACACATACAAATGTTTCATCAAGCACAGG
>Ga0307979_1003419_pt1 | contig 10657 bp, 12 predicted proteins | sample OrgLakmetage1058_FD_201833 | JGI IMG/M metagenome (GOLD analysis project Ga0307979, IMG submission 201833) | Saline water microbial communities from Organic Lake, Antarctica - #1058 | ecosystem: Environmental > Aquatic > Non-marine Saline and Alkaline > Saline | place: Antarctica: Organic Lake... | reverse complement strand
TTCCGAGTGTACCGCCGTCGCCTTTACCATCTAATTTACCAACGCCGCATCCGAGTTTGAAGCCAAGTGCGCTGCCTACATTGACTCCTTCAGCAGTACCGACTGCCCCTCCTACCATCCTCCCGAGTGTACCGCCGTCGCCTTTACCATCTAATTTACCAACGCCACATCCGAGTTTGAAGCCAAGTGCGCTGCCATCTCCGATGCCCTCATTCAAGCCTTCATCTGCGCCAACCCTGTTACCCTCACCGCTGCCTTACCCACTACCTTCGACGCTGCCTACAGCATTCCCTTCAGCAGCACCGACTCCAGATCCCACGCCTGACCCTACTGAACTGCCCTCTCCAATGCCGACTCTGATACCGTCAATGCTGCCTACACTTGTACCAAGCTTGGGACCCTCACCAGCGCCTTCACCGGTAACGATTTCACTTAAATTTTTAAAATACTTATATAGGCAACAGCTGTTACACCAAGCTTCAATTACTTATTGGATGACGTATCATTTAATATTCTGCATTCTATCAGGTCTCTACTCCCCTTCCAACTCTATCGCCCACTCCACTCCCGAGTTACGTGCCGTCAACTTTACCGACATTGAGTCCATCGTCTCAACCGTCATCTGCGCCCACTTTTAATCCGACGTCCATTCCGACATCTTTGCCGACCCCACATCCAACACTTCTTCCAAGTCCAACCCCGTCGTTGCCACCAAGCTCATCTCCAACAGCCAGGCCAACCCTTCCGCCGTCATCTTCGCCCTCGCCAGTTCCTACTCCATTGCCGACTCCAGCACCTACACCTCTGCCAAGCCCTTTGCCATCACCTGTGCCGACTTTAAAGCCATCACCAGTGCCGACCCTTCAGCCGTCACCAGCGCCCTCACCATTACCGACTTCATTGCCGACACCGGCACCTACACCTTTGCCAAGCCCTTTGCCATCACCTGTGCCAACGCTACAGCCATCACCGGTGCCGACCCTTCAGCCGTCACCAGTGCCCTCGCCAGTACCAACTTCATTACCGACTCCAGCACCTACACCTTTGCCAAGCCCATTGCCATCACCTGTGCCAACGTTACAGCCATCACCGGTGCCGACTCTTCGGCCGTCGCCAGCGCCCTCGCCAGTGCCAACCCCATTGCCGACGCCGGCACCTACACCTTTGCCAAGCCCATTGCCATCACCAGTGCCAACGCTACAGCCAACACCGGTGCCGACCCTTCAGCCGTCGCCAGCGCCCTCGCCAGTACCAACTTCATTTCCGACTCCAGCACCTACACCTTTGCCAAGCCCATTGCCATCACCTGTGCCGACACTGCAGCCAACACCAGTGCCAACTCTATCACCTACACCTTTGCCTTCGCTATTGCCAACCCCATTGCCGACTCCGGTTCCTACACCTTTGCCAAGCCCATTGCCGTCACCTGTGCCGACTCTGCAGCCAACACCGGTGCCGACTCTTCAGCCGTCACCAGCACCCTCGCCAGTGCCAACCCCATTGCCGACGCCGGCGCCAACTCCTTTACCAAGCCCATTGCCGTCACCTGTGCCGACACTGCAGCCAACACCGGTGCCGACCCTTCAGCCGTCACCTTTGCCTTCGCTATTGCCAACCCCATTGCCGACGCCGGCGCCAACACCTTTGCCAAGCCCTTTGCCGTCACCTGTGCCGACACTGCAACCATCACCAGTGCCGACTCCAGCACCTACACCTTTGCCCTCGCCAGTGCCAACCCCATTGCCGACACCGGCACCTACACCTTTGCCAAGCCCATTGCCATCACCTGCGCCGACTCTGCAGCCAACACCGGTGCCGACTCTTCAGCCGTCACCAGCACCCTCGCCAGCGCCAACTCCACTGCCTTCGCCCTTGCCAACCCCTTCACCAAGCCCATTGCCTTCGCCTGTGCCGACACTGCAGCCATCACCATTGCCAACTCCGTTGCCGACGCCAGCCCCCTCGCCATTGCCAACTCCACTGCCGACGCCGGCGCCTACTTCTTCACCAAGCCCTTTGCCTTCACCAGTGCCGACACTGCAGCCTTCACCAGTGCCAACTCCGTCACCTACACCTTTGCCCTCGCCAGTTCCTACTCCATTGCCGACTCCAGCACCTACACCTCTGCCAAGCCCTTTGCCTTCACCTGTGCCGACTTCGCAGCCAACACCGGTGCCGACTCTTCAGCCGTCACCAGCGCCCTCGCCAGTGCCAACTCCACTGCCTTCGCCCTTGCCAACCCCTTCACCAAGCCCATTGCCTTCACCAGTTCCGACTTCGCAGCCAACACCGGTGCCGACTCTTCAGCCGTCACCAGCGCCCTCGCCAGTGCCAACTCCACTGCCTTCGCCCTTGCCAACCCCTTCACCAAGCCCATTGCCATCGCCTGTGCCGACCCCGCAGCCTTCGCCTGTTCCTTCGCCATTGCCAACTCCGTTGCCGACGCCAGCGCCTTCTCCTGTTCCCACGCTCGAGCCTACATCGCTCCCTTCTCCTCAGCCTTCGCCCTTGCCGACCCCTTTGCCAAGCCCCGGACCATCAAGTGCCCCTACTCCAAGCCCAACCCCTTTCCCAACACCTGTGCCCACAACCCTCGACACTGTCGCAATAACTTTGTCCTTGTCATTTATTGTTCAAACTGAGGAAGCCAGCGAGTGCATTACGGAATCGACTATGGTGTCGGCACTTTCTGGCCGACTCGGTGGTGCTGATGCTTCAGATCCTGCCACAATTCGAAACTTCCTTATGGTTTTCAGTGTATTCGTTCCAAGTACGCTTCCATCACTGTCACCGACGTCGACTCCAAGTGTGATACATTCCACCAATCCAGCCGCGCCGAATTCTCTTGAGAGTTTGTTGACTCGCAAGTCTTTCTTGTCACCGGTATCAGCTGGCAAGTCAACATTGACGCCGGCCCTTAAACCGACTTCGCCCTCTCCAGACCAGCACCATTCCATGCTGTCGCATGAAGACTGGAATCGGCGGGACCTCATAGAATCGTCGAGTTTGAATAATTCCATTGGTAGCGCGGATGTCACTCTTGATATCATCGGATCCCTTTCCTTGCTTGGTTATCAAACTGCTGATGCTTTTCAAGCAGCTCTCGATGCTGATATGAACGAAGCTATAGTCGACGGGTCTTTCTTACAGAGCATCGAACTATCGTGCGCATATAATGTAACGCTTGCTACGGTACAATTGTTGGCCAAACGAGAATTTCCAACTTTATTTCCGACTCCATTACCGAGCCCGGTTCCATCGCTACTTCCATCCCCAGTGCCTACGCTCATTCCTTCGCCAGCACCGACGCCACTTCCATCTCCTGTACCTACTTCAAAGCCAAGCAGTCTTCCAAGTTCATCTCCGACATCCATCCCGAGCAGTGTTCCTTCCCCTGTACCCACTTTTTCGCCCAGCCCACTACCGACACTTACCCCAACTTCTAGCCCGACAAGGACGCGCTGTCCGCCTGGACAGTTTGAAAATGCTTTGAGTTTTGACTGCAATTTTGGCGCAGACTTCTGTTCATTTGAAAACACCGGAACGAGAGACTGGAAATTAGTGTATGCCGGCGGCGATCATGGTCCAAGTGAGGATCCAATTTCAAGTGACAGCGCTTTTGCGTATGCTTCAGCAAATAGCACAGGCAATATTTCCCACACTTATAGTTTAGAAGCATCGCTTGGGGGCAGCGTGGGCAGAATTTTTTATTCTTATTTTATTGGCAACTTATGCAACTCCAACAGCAGCAGCCTTGTCCTTGAAAGCTTTCAAGATGGTGATTGGACACGTTTGTGGAGTGCATCACCCAATACCGACTTTGTTGGTAAATGGATAGAGAGTAGCCTTTTAAGGGTCGACGATTCAATGACGAAAATTCGCTTTACTGGGATTTTGGCAGCTACAAATTGCACAATAGCTCTTGATGACATTTACGTTCCAACAGACTGTAACAATTGTTCTTTGGGCAAATATCAGAACAACATCGGCTCGAGCGAATGTCTTGACTGTAGAGCTGGGTCCTATTGTGGATCCACTGGGCTTATTGAGGTCACTGGACCATGCGGACTTGGCCACTATTCTCTCGCTGGTGCGGCATTTTGCAGTTCATGTGCCACCGGCCAATACCAAGATTCTGTAGGTAGAACGAATTGCAGCCTGTGTCCTGGGGGGCGCTACTTAGATGAAACAGGTAGCGTATCGATCTCAGCATGCTCTAGCTGTCCTACTGGACGCTATTCGGGAGGTGGCCTAACTTTGTGCACGCAATGTAGCCCCGGATTTTACGAAATTAATACAGGCTCAACTTCGTGCACTGGTTGTGACGTAGGAAAGTACACTTCGAGCTTTGGTTCGACATCGTGCATCTCTTGCCTTGCTGGTCATTATAGTGAATCAACTGGCGCGTCAGAGTGCACTCTCTGCGAGGGTGGATATTATCAACCAAGTGCAGGGCAAATCGATTGTATTAGATGCGTTTCAGGGAAGTTCTCTACGGACGAGCGTACGGATTGCATCCAATGTGGCTCAGGAAGATTTGTTCGAGACAACATCGAGTGTGAAAATTGCCCTGCAGGCCAATATGCACCAACAGCCGCTTTTGAAAAATGTTCGGTGCGTATTTTCAAAGTACTTTTCGTGATATACGGATGTATCCTTGATTATTGTCATGATTCTTTAAATCATGGCCTCTCTTTATTCTTCTTAGTAATACGCCTGCATTGCTACGTAATTAGTTATGCATCTCGTGATAATAGTGATGCGAATGTCTTCATGCTGGAACTCTTTATTTTCACATTTTTACGGGTTTTGTCAATGGTGCGTAATCTTACAGGACTGTGGCCAAGGCTTTTCAACAGCTGGCGTTACTTCCGGTGCATCTACATGCACAGCGTGCTCTGCGGGCCAATTCAGCGAATCTTTATCAGTGAATTGTACGGATTGTGCTGCAGGCCGGTACAGTGGAAATGCAGCATCTACTTGCATCGATTGTGCTGCAGGAAATAAAGCTGTCTCCGAGGGTACAGCTGTATGTGAAGATTGCCCTGGCGAGTCATTCAGTCGCCCGGCATCGACAACTTGTGATCTGTGCATTGCAGATTACTATTTCACCCATAATGGCGATCCAGACATGTGCGGTGTGGATTCTTCATGCTGCCAATGCCCAGAAGGAGCTGCGTGCCTCTTAGATGGGGGGTCAACTCAAGAAGGTTTATTCATCAGCGAAGGCTATTGGCGGATAAATGCCCTATCCATAAATGTTCAAGCATGTTCCTGGCCCAAGGCGTGTGCTGGCGGGTTGAACTTTACAGAAAATATTGGAGGCTCCTACCTACAATATTGCAGTGAAGGTTATCAAGGCCCCCTCTGTGGAGTGTGTAAGCCTCTTGAGTACTACTTTGACATAACTACGACTGAATGTGTGCCGTGTGGAAAGCTTGAAGACCCTTGGCTGACTTATTCAACTTCGCCTACCCTAATTATCCTTTCGTTCCTCTTAATCATGGCACTATACTTCATTTACCTTTCGCTGTGCACGATAACTACAAGCGGAAATACTAGTATTGCCAAGCAAAACGAAAGGGTACGCGAAACTCGAAAGATTGCCAAAGTTGCTGAACGGATGAAAGAGCACAAAACAAAATTCAAGGTTCGGGCTACGAATTTAAATGACTGATATATGATGAGTATTATGTTTATGAGTGAACCGATTTTGGACCGTATTTAAAGCGGAAGATTTTTTTAATTCTCAATCCTTTTATTATTATTTTTTAGGCCCTTACATCTTTCGCTCAAATCCTCGCGAATATTTCGTTCAACGTGGGCGTTACTTTCCCCGACTTGGTACGACTCAAACTTGATTCAATATATCGTTTCATGTGCCCTCTAATAAGCTTTATTCGAATTAAATTCATTATATTACTGCAATTTATTTCTGTGCGAATCTGACTACCCTGTTTTCTCATTGCGTATGCCTCGTGCCACTCAGTTTTCGAACATTTTGAAAATTTTGGGAATATTCAATTTGGACTTTATTCCCGCGTTGGGTCTTGATTGCCGCTTTGGCGGCTTCAGCTATTTGAATAAATTGGTCGTTGTGACTCTCATTCCTGTGGCAGTTTCAGTTATTCTCTTATGGACATACATTTCAATGTCGTTGTACGCCCGAAAGAAAGGTGTACCGTACGAAAAAGGCGCCACCATCATTTACCTCTTCTTATTCTTTACATTCATGATTTTGGTAAGCTGTAGTGGATCAGTCTTTGCCTACTTTGCTTGCCAAGACTTTCCGCTGGCTCCAAATGGCGATCTAAGTTACAATGGCGTATTTTATGGCAAAGAACGGTACCTACGAGTTGACTACAAAGTGAACTGTGACAGTAAGGAGTACAATGCCATGCTGCCTTACGCATTAGCCATGATATTCGTGTACCCTCTTGGTATTCCGTTGATGTATGGGTCACTTATCATCCAGCATGCACCAACTCTACGCGACAAGCAGAAATTATTGATTGAAGCTGCCAACGAATTCCCAAATGTGGGGCACGTGCTGTTTCTTGTCGAAGCATGTAAGTACATGATTTTTTATAATTTTTGAGTGTGCAATCTCACTCTTACATATTAATTCTTCTTTTTTTACTTTTGAATCCCTCGCCTCTTTCAGATCGGCCTGAATTCTACTGGTTTGAGGTAATGGCGACGCTTTATTTATGGTGACTTTGGTCTGCACGTATCCACGCACCTGAAGAGGGCATCATCCTACTTTTTTTAATTGCTTCTTTTACAAAATTGTCGTTTGCTATTTCAGGTTCTCGAATGCATTCGTCGACTTTTGCTCGCTACTGTCATTGGCGTCTTAAATTCTGAATCTCTAGCGAGTCCAGTAGCAGGCATTGTAGTTTGCTTGGCATTCTCCCATGTTTTTGAATATCGGCCGTTTCGCAAACCAGAGGACAACTCGCTTGGAATTATCTTGTCAAACAGCCTGTCACTTTTCTTTTTGTCGGCCATCATCATAAAAGCTGAAGAGAATAACTCTGCTAGCTCACTTGGCGGCGATCTTGAGCAACAGGTTTTTGGGGTTGTTCTCATTGTAATTTTGTTGGCAGGGCCTCTTATACTGCTCTTCCAATTTTTGACCACTGCTCGGCGGTGGCTGACTGGGAAGAAAGTAGCGAAGTATGGTCAGAGTACTGTCATTAAGAAAGTGAAAAAGAAAAAGAGGGCAGCAAAAGTTGAAAGAAGATCAAGCGCGACATACGTTGATGTAGATGCTGTGTTTGATGCTGTCAAAAAAGGAGTGACTCTGCAAGACGCCTTAATGCACCCTGATCAAGGCCTCAAAGTTGACGAAACGCTTGAATCGAAGTCAAATGCAGAGAGTAAAATCAAGCAGCGACTAATGGACAGGGCTGCGCGCTTTGCAGATGAGCTTGAGTCTCATGGGCACGTTGAGACAAAGACTGAACCTGACTCAAGCCTTAAGTGGCCCGGAAATTCTGGAGATATTCACCGTCGAAATTCCTTCAAGCGCTACCCCACAAGCAACAAATTAGATGGCGACAAACTTGGTGGTACTAGAAGCGCAACTGTGGACGATGACAGCGAAAACATGAGCCTTTGGATGACCATGACAAGAATGGAGTCACAGCACATGTCAGAGAATACGTCTGAAATTACTGACAAAGCCAACGTCTTCAGTGGGCCACACCCACTTCCCGTAAATTCTGAGAATAATTTGGAGAGGCCAGACCAGCAGCATTCACCCGCTGTTGATGCTGCACCGAATGAGGTATCTGCTACTAGCCATGCTTTTGATAGCAGCAGTAGTACTGCCCGCCTAGAGACACTTGCTGGGCGAAAGAGGAGCAGCCAGGCGCAGACGTTCGAAGAGGATTTAGCTGAGAGCGTATCTCTGCTTGAGTCGTTCTCAACAAATAAAGCAGAGAGTGAGGAAAGTCGACTCGAAAGCGTTATAGCCCAACGGCGACGCCAGAGTGATCTGACACGGCAGCAACGAGCGAGGAGTATAGGCGGCGATGAAGGCATTTCCATCGACAATAATCATGGCCGGCGCCGAGCGGCGTCGTCTGAAAACGTCGAGAATTACTCAGGGCTTCCTCTTCGTAACATGATTGCGATGCGGCGGGGCTCCGCCAGAGATCTTGAGGCAACGCATTTGCCGGTCGTAGAACGTGGCACCGGCCTTGATGGATTATTCAATAACCCTCATGGGGCTAACCAAAATAGTGGTAACGATAGCGACTCTAGTAGTAGTACCTCAGTGGACTCTGGTGATTTGAATCAACGGCGCAGTTCTCACCGCAAGTCTTCTAACAGCAGTGCCTCGAAATCTTCAAGATCTTCGTCACCATCCCATGGGTCCGGCCCTTTGGATGACGATTTCGCTGCATTTGGTGGGACGGAAGTGCGAGATAACAATGGTCAAAGGCACGCAGATAGTGGCAACGATAGTGAGAATGATGAAGACTGCAAATTGAGTTTGGTGGCAAAGAGAAAGATGGCTGGTTTGGGCTTCAATGTGATGCCTGAAGCAGCAGCAGCTCGGAGCGAAGCTTTCAATGCGGCCACCATGTCTCTAGCTGAGCGTGTTGCAAAGCGCCGCGGCTCCTTTACGCGAGACTTGCCACATTTGGACTGGAATAGTATCGGTGGTACTGGCCTCGACATTGCAGCCGCCCGTGGTGGTCGTGGTGGTGACGGACGAGACGATGGCAGCGGCGATGTAGCTGGAGCCTCCGCAGCCGAACAATCTGCTACCGCTGCAACGAGAAGGAGCACCATCGAAACTGACGACAAGCCTGCCACTCGTGGCAAAAAGAAGAAACCCCCAAAGAAGCCCAGTAAGCCACTGTCGAATCGTGGCACAAACCGGAGGCGTTCCTCGAGGATGAGTTGGTTTGGGCCAAGTAAAAGTCCCACTATGTCTGACCGAGCGACTCATCCTGCCGAAAGCGATAGTGCTGTCAGCAAAATTGCATCGGAACCTGAACCGATTAACGACACTATCGAAAGTGGCATCGTTGTCAATACTACTATTCAAGTAGAACACGCACAGCTCGAAGTACCAACTTCTCAATCTTTTGCTAAGGACCAAGTTGTTGTTCAGGAGGAAGACGAAGACAACCCATTTTTACGCGGCAGCTTCGATGATGACGTGCCCGAGGCTACAGCTCCAACGATTGGTCCAATTGCGAAGACTCCGAACGAAACCTCACATCTTTCTGGAGAGCTCAATGAGGATGCTCCGAAGGCTGGCCCTGAAATGCCACAATCTGAAGCTCTTCTGGAGGAGCCCTCTTTGACTGCACTTAAGACTGAAGAACCTCAGGTTGATTCTCAATCGCCTCGAACAGATGCACTAGAAGACACAAAGGCACCTTTTATCAGTCCTTCTGGCTCTGACATCTCTAGCTCTTCCTCCTCAAGTTCGTTTGATTCGGATCTCGATGATTCTTCCGATGGTGCAGGAGGTAATGCCGCTGGTGTGAAGAAGGTTTTTGCAGCTAAGGACATCATATTGCAGCCAGCGACGAGTAATGACGAGGTCAAAGCAGCCAATGAGAACAATTCTATAGAGGATTCTTACCATGAGCCAGTAACCACTCCTTCAACCGCTGAGACGTCGCATAGTCCTCCATCAAGTGGCCACTCGGACGAAGAATCGCTGACTGGGCCATCAAATGTTGAGCCTCTGTCGCAACCACAATCAGTTCAGGCACCTGTAGCAGATGCACCCCAAGACAAGAAGGCACCTGTTGTTGCTCCTACTGGTTCGGACGACTCTAGCTCTGACTCCTCAAGCTCGTCTGATTCTGATTCTGACGAATCATCGGACGGCGTAGGTGGTGGTGTGGGTGTGTCCACGAAGGCTCTAGTCAGTAAAGATGCTGTCATAAACCCATCTGAGGGTAATGACGACGATACAACAGCTGTTGACGGTAATTCTCAGGAGATATCCCATCCTGAGCCAGTACTTACTTCATCTGATGCTGAGACATCATCGCTCAGTGCTAAATCAAGTACTCCCTCAGACAATGAAAAGCCGTTAAAACCGTCAAATGAGGACTCTCAAATGCCTCAGGAAATAATTCAGGCACCAATGACAGATGCACCACAAGGCATTCAGGCACCTGTTGTTGCTCCTCCCAACGCTGATGATTCAAACTCGGACTCATCGAGTTCATCTGACTCGGACTCTGATACATCGTCTGACGAATCGGATGGCGGCAAAGCTGCATCAAATAAAGATCCGTTAGTCCCTAAAGGCGCTGTGCCACGTGCAAAAACCAGTGAGCACCATTCTGGCAACGTCAGTATTGAGCAGAATTCTCATCCGCCGCCTGAAGCTGCATCATCTGCGTCATCTGTAGCAACTCCATGGCAAAGCGGAGACGCCACGAGGACATCTGAAGGGTCGTCAAAAGAAGTGACCCCTGTAAGTCGAGACTCTTCGGGCAGCGATAAGTCTATCACACCTGTCAACGGCAACACCAGCACAAGCAGGAACGCGTCTCCTAGCCCGAAGGTGCCCATTGCCAAGCGTGGGATCGGAAAGTTCTTCAGTAGCCGCGGAAGGAGCTCCCCGAACAGCAGCCGATCTGTTGGAAGGCAAAGTGCGAGTCCTACAGGCGAC
>Ga0307979_1003417_pt1 | contig 10662 bp, 19 predicted proteins | sample OrgLakmetage1058_FD_201833 | JGI IMG/M metagenome (GOLD analysis project Ga0307979, IMG submission 201833) | Saline water microbial communities from Organic Lake, Antarctica - #1058 | ecosystem: Environmental > Aquatic > Non-marine Saline and Alkaline > Saline | place: Antarctica: Organic Lake... | reverse complement strand
CTCAAACCGTTGGGAGAGTAAGCGGGAAGCGCAGGCCACAATGTTTTTAACTATGGGTTTATTCCGGCCCATTGTGGACTTTACCCCTTCTGGGCTTGCACCCTCCCAAATCTGTGTTACTGTTAACCCATCAACCCAAACCACAAAAAGGAAATCACCATGTACGCGCCAAGGCAAGAGAAAGTCAAAGCGTCCTGCCCAACCTGCCAGGCCACCGTTACAAGCTGGCACGAAGAGGATCTGATAGAGCAGAAGGGTCATTGCGCAGATTGTGAGGTGCAGGCAGTGCAGGACACCACACAGGCCACGAACACCGATTAACCTTAGCAACCCCACACACAAAACCAATAGCCCGCACAGGGCACAGGAGAACGATATGAGCAATCCAGATTGGACAGGGGCACCCACCGAAGCAAGCCACTACGACACCTACGCAAATTGTTTTTGTGACGTTAACGGCTGGTGGCAACTGGGCAGGTATCAAGTATTGAAAAACCAAAACGAATGGGGAACCGACCGCTACACGCCGCGCCCTTCATGCCAAACCGACCGCACCCAACTAGTAACAGCCCTAAACCAGCTAAGGGGCGAGACTGATATGGGCGTGGTGGCTGATGTTATTCTGTCAATTGGCTTCCGGTTGGAGCGGTAGGGGTGAGCCGAACCAGGCACCACAGAAGCCAGAAAACCCAGCACTGCGGCCAAGACTTGTGGAGCCGCAGACCTTGCGCTGGCATGACTTATGACGCTTACAACAAGCGGCTGACCCGCAGAAAAGAACGGGCGGCGGTGGCTGCTCTGATTCATAAAAGCATGTGTGATGCTACCGACTAGAGCGTTAGCGGTGGTACAGTGGCTCTAGCAGCCCGCTGCCGGCGATGTAGGCAGATGTGCTTTAGTCGGAACGCGCATCTCTAACCGACTTTTTGGCTACCTTCAGGTAGTCTTTTTTTTGTGTGATGGTGTATAGTAAACGTATGGCCAGACCAACAAAGTACGATCCGCAGTTTTGCGATGAAGCACACGAATTTATGTCTCAAGGCTTTAGCACAAAAGCTTTTGCCGGGCATATTGGAGTTTCACTGTCCACCGTTTACAAGTGGATGGATGAAAATGAACAGTTTTCGGAAGCCATAAAGTCCGCGCAAGCCGCTGGAGCCTACTGGTGGGAGAAAACACTAATGCAAGTGGCTGCAACTGGGCAAGGCAATGCCAGCGCGGCAATCTTTGGCGTTAAGAACCGCAGCCAGGAAGAGTGGAAAGATAAGCACGACTTAGATCACACCACAAACGGCAAAGACCTAACCCCAACTTTCGCGGGCATGTACGGCAAGCCAGACCCCGACGCATAGCATGGCGTCCCTTAACCCTAACCTGCAAGATTTCTGGTTTGACGGCAATCCCTGCCCTGAGAACTTCATCAAGGTGCGCAACCGGGTATTGTACGGCGGGCGCTCTAGCTCAAAGTCATGGGAATTTGCGGGCATGGCCCAATCAATCGGGGCGCAGTACAAAACCCGGTTTCTTTGCGTTCGTAGGTTTCAGAGCAAGATAAAAGATTCGGTCTATACGCTAATCAACGCGCAGATAAACAACTTTGGTACGCCTGGCTACACCTCACTGATAAACGAGATCCGCCACAGCAACGGAACTGACTTTGCATTCTTCGGCATTGAGCGAAACACGGACGAGATAAAATCATTTGAAGGTGCTGACATACTTTGGATCGAGGAAGCGCACAACCTCACAAAAGACCAGTGGTTAATTTTAGAACCGACCATACGAAAGCAGGGCAGCGAAGTCTGGATAAGCTTTAACCCCAAGCTGGTCACGGATTTTATCTATCAGCGTTTTATCGTTAACCCGCCACCGAATACCCGCGTGCGCTTAATAAATTACCCTCAAAACCCGTTTATCTCTGACACTATGGCCTCAGTCATTGAAGCCATGAAAGAAGAGGATTACGACGAATACGAACACACTTACCTTGGCGTACCGCTAACCGATGATGAAGCCAGCGTCATCAAGCGCTCATGGCTAGAGGCTGCTGTTGACGCCGACATAAAGCTTGGCATTGATCTATCAGGCGCAAGGTGCGTCGGTTACGATGTGGCAGACAGCGGCGACGACAAGAACGCCACAGCAGGCTTTAACGGTGCCGTGTGCGTAGACATAGACGAATGGAAAGCGCCAGAAGATGAGCTTAACCAATCCACCAAGCGGGCATGGGCCAAGGTAGCGGGCGGGCGCTTGATTTATGACTCCATTGGCGTGGGTGCGCACGTTGGCTCGACTTTAAAAGAGATGGATGTGAAGACCGGGTACTTTAAGTTCAACGCAGCTGCAGCGGTAGTGAAGGGCAAAGAAGATTACGCCAAAGGCATTAGGAACAAAGAGAAGTTTGAAAATCTCAAGGCCCAAGCATGGCAGGATGTAGCAGACCGGCTCAGGAATACGTACAACGCCGTTATGAAGGGCATGGAGTACAATCCAAGCGACCTGATAGCGATTAGAAGCGACCTGCCACACTTGCACAGGCTGTTAGCAGAGCTGTCCAGCCCACGGAAAAGCTATAGTAAACGCGGGCTTGATATGATCGAATCAAAAGACGACATGAAGAAGCGCGGGCTGTCATCTCCAAATTTGGCCGACTCGTTTATTATGGGGGCTTGCCCTCACCTTGTCGTCACCAGCACCGCTAATGTTAAAGTGGGGTTCGCATCGTGATACAATCGGCGAAAGTAAAACCTATTGACAGGGCCAGCGCATGAGCGTTACGAACCATAATCCCGAATATGATTACCACATTGAGTCGTGGGAGCTGGTGCGCGATTGCGTAAAAGGCGAGAAGGCCGTAAAAAAGCGCACGTTTCGCTACCTGCCAAAGCCCAACAAAGCAGACCGCTCGAAAGAAAATCAGCAGCGATACGATGACTACCTGCAAAGGGCGCTGTTTGTAAACTATACCAGCCGCACCAAGCGCGGATTGATCGGCGCAATATTCCGCAAGCCACCACAGATTGATCTGCCCGGCCCGCTGGCCTATATGCTGGAAGACGCAACCAGAAACGGCATGTCGCTTGCTAACCTGGTAAAGATGACCGTCGGCGATGTCATGGAGGCGGGCCGGTGTGGATTGTTAGCGGACTATCCACAGGTCGAGGAAGCCTTGACGCTTGCTGATAGCCAGAAAAACAAAGCCTACATCATTCACTACAATGCAGAGCAGATCATTAACTGGCACGTTAACCAGGCCGGTGTGGTTGATCTTGTCGTGTTGCGTGAAGATGAAGAGGTTGAATCAAGCCCGTTCAATTACGATCTTCAGCCGCGCTATCGAGTGCTGCGATTGATCGACGGCGATTACGTGCAGGAATATTATGACGAGGGCGGCGTTAGAATGTGGCAGGCCGTGCCTAGAAAAAGCGACGGCGGCACATTCAAGGAACTACCGTTTGCATGGGTAGGCGCAGAAGATAACGACGAAACCATAGACAGCGCCCCGCTTTACGATATTGCCAAGGTCAACATCGGCCACTATCGGAACAGTGCCGACTACGAAGAGTCGTGTTTCATGTTGGGGCAGCCTACGCCGATCATTAGCGGGCTTACTCAGTCGTGGGTAGAAGACAACCCCGGCCCGTATCTGATCGGTAGCCGGGCGGCATGGCTTTTGCCCGAAGGCGGCGCGGGTGCGTTGATGCAAGCAAGCCCCAACCAGATGCCGCAACAGGCCATGCTTGATAAGCAAGATCAGATGGTGGCCATTGGCGCTCGAATAATTCAAGAAGGCGGCGGCAACGAGACCGCAGAGGCGGCACGCATAAGGCACAGCGGCGAAAACTCTATGCTGACGACTCTGGCAGGCAATACAAGCGCAGCCTACTTGAAGGTCATTGGCTGGTGCTCTGAGTTTATGGGCGCGGCTCAAGATATTGAGTTTGAATTGAATACTGAGTTCTTTGAGGGTCAGATTGACGCACAAATGATTATGGCTCAAATGCAGCTTGTTGCCCGTGGCGACATGGCACAAAAAGACTTGAGGGCTAACATGAGGCGCTTTGGCGTGATTGATAATGACCGGACAGACGACGAGCTAGACTTGGAGGCGGCGGATAGGGTCGTTAGTGATACCTTGGATGTGTGATACAATCTTATAACCAGACTACGCAGGCGCGTTAGTCGAGCATGTAACAGGTGTTTACAATGCAAATTGAACATGAAGGCAAAACGATTACCGTCTATACCGAATCCGAAGTAGAGGCGCGTATTGCCGACGAAGTGAAGGGATTGAAGACGACAAACCAAAACTTGAAGTCTGAGAAAGAAGAGCTACAGGAAAAGCAGCGTGAGGCCACCGAGAAGGCCCGCCAGGCCGAAGAGGCACAAGCCAAGGCCGACGGCGATGTTGAAAAGCTAACCCGGCTGATTGACGAGCGAGCAGCGGAACAGACCGAGCGTTATAATAAGCTCATGGGCCAGACCAAAAAAGAGAAGATCAATAACGCACTGAACAGCGTTGTTACAAATCTAGGCGCTGGCGGTGAGTACAACGAAGACTTGCGCGACTTGTTGAAGGTGCGCTTTGAATTTGATTACGATAACGAATCAGGAAAGGTTAAAGTCACAGGTGATGGCGTTAACTCTCTTGATGAGCTGGAAGCCAAGGTTAAAGAAGGCGCACGATACGCCAACTACCTGGCAGGCTCGAAAGCTTCTGGCGGAGGTGCTGCCGGTGGCAAAGGGTCGGGTGATCCTTCAGGCAAGAAGTTTAATGAATACTCTGGCGCAGAGCTGAAGGCCATTAAAGAAGCCGATGCTTCCGAATATGACCGACTGCGCACCCAACACTACGGCACATAAAGGTAACACCCGATGCCTACTACCAAACTCTCAGACATCATTGATGTCACAATCTTTCGAGACCTTCCGCAGATCGAAGGCCCCGAGAAAACCCGGTTCTTTGAGTCCGGCATTATCACCCGTAACGGCTTGCTGGACGAGCTGGCAAACGCGCCAGGTAAGAGCATTGAGCTTCCTTATTGGAATGACCTCGACGGCTCAGCCGAGGTTAACTACAGCTCAGATGATCCGGCCAGCTCTGCGACACCGCAGAAAGTGACCCAAGGTGAGCAGACAGCACGCAAGGCGTTTGTAAACCAAGGCTGGCAGGCTGCCGACTTGGCTTCAGAGCTGGCAATGGGTGGCACTGCAATGGAAGCCGTCCGTGCTCGCACAGATCGCTACTTTGCACGCCAATGGCAGCGTCGTTTAATTGCAGCCACCAACGGCGTATTGGCCGATAACGTAGCGAACGACTCTAGCGACATGGTTATTGATGTAGCTGCTGAGGCTACAGGTGATCAGGACGCTGCAACCCGGTTTAACCGTGACGCCTTCACCGAGGCACTGTACACGGCAGGCGACTCGGCTGAAATGTTCACCACGATTGCGGTTCACTCTGCTGTCATGGCTCAGATGGTCAAGAATGACGACATCGACTTTATCCCTGATAGCTTGGGAATGGCGACAATCCCGACTTACATGGGTAAGCGAGTCATTGTTGATGACGGGCTGACTGTAACGGCTGGCAGCACCAACGGATTCAAGTACACTTCCGTTCTCTTTGGCCCTGGCGCATTCGGCTATGGCGTAGGTTCGCCAATCACTCCGGTTGCGATTGACCGCAACGAAGAGCAAGGCGACGGCGGCGGCATTGAGACCTTGTGGGTTCGTAACACTTGGTTGCTGCACCCGTTCGGCTTTGAGCAGACCGGCACTCCGTCTGGAATCAGCTTCACCCAAGCAGAGCTTGCAACGGCTGCGGTGTGGAGTCGTGTTCTGGCTCGGAAGCTGGTACCGCTATCCTATCTCGTAACCAACTAGAGTCTAGGTAGAACAGAAAAAGGCCAGCCTAACCGCTGGCCTTTTTTTGTGCTAAAATGCGACAAAGAGGAACATACTATGGCTATTAACAAAGACGGCCTAGAATCAGGCCAACCCGTAGACTTTGAAACAATGCAGAAAATTAAGCGCAACCAGCGTGAGGGTTTAAAGAATGCAAAACCAGAACCAAAGCGCAGAAGTAAAAAGGCCGGAAAGCGAGAAGCTGGCGGACAAGAACAGCCGACTGTTTCTGACCTAACTGGTGCAGAAGAACCGAAAGAACCGAAATAAGCGGAGCGGCTGAAATGGCTATAATTATAGTTGAAGACGGCAGCGGCGAGGCTGGAGCCAACAGCTATATTAGCGAGGCTGATCTGCTATCGTATGCAACTGACCGAGGAACAACTCTAAGCACCGCTACAGACGTTCTGATCTTGAGGTCTATGGACTACATCGAGATGCAGAGCTTCATCGGCGTAAAGGCAAAAGATGACCAGTCGCTAGAGTGGCCGCGTGCTGATCTTTACAAGTACAAATCAAACGAAATCCCGGCAGAGCTTATCAAGGCTCAGTTTGCCTTATGCGTGCAGATTGATATTGGCAATGACCCGCTGTCACCAGGTGATCGACAGACCAAGCGCGAAAAGGTTGACGTGATCGAGGTGGAATATATGGACGGCGCTCGCAGCCGCGCCAGCATACCAAGTGTTGACCGTTGGCTTTCAATGCTAACGCTGGGCAACGTCGGGGGCAGCCTTGGGGTTGTTCGGGTTGGTCGCGCATAAATAGTCTTTTGATTTTGGATGCTGATTATGAGAAATAGATATCACGGTTTCGACACAAACTTAATCGAAGTGACGGTAAGAGGTGGCGTTGGCTGCGGCAAAAGCGAGGCTTTAGAGGTGATCGCTAACGCGCTAAACGAGTTCTACCGAAACGGGTCATCGGTGAAGATTGCCGGACAATGTTGCACCGGAGCCATAGAAGATGCGGAAGTAACCGGGCAATCAGCCAAAAGAAGTCCGACAGTTTTTGTGCTTTACGAAAAAATGCCCGGCCAAGAGTGATGGCCGAAATACACGACATAAGCGAAAATATGCCGCACCTTTCTGGCCCCGCAATGTGCACTGAATGCGCCCACCAGTGGCAGGCTGTTAGGGTTGTGCAGCGTGATGCGGAGTTAATGGAATGCCCCGCGTGTCGGAAATTCTTTGGCGTGATGCGAGGGCCGCAGGTGCCGGAAACGATGTGGCGCTGTAAATGTGAAGGAAATCTATTCTATCTTACCCCTGACGGCCACCAGTGCCGGAGTTGCGGAACCGTATCACTAGACTGGAGTGACGCATGACCTTCTACACCCGCTTACAGTCAACAGCCACAAAGCTGCTAGGCGAATACTCGCAGGGCACTATAAGCCACATCCGCGACGGCGAACCAACAGGCCCGTCATACGACCCGACGCCGGGTGTGCCGGTCGTAACCCCTGTAACGGCAACCATTAAGGGGATGTCTGCTAGGTACGTTCAAGACGGCTTTATATCTATGCAAGACCTTGAGCTGTTTTGTTCTGTGTTCGGCTTCGACCCAGTGCAGTCAGACCGTTTCAGTATCGACGGGCGCGAGCTGCAAGTGATTATGGTGGAGCCTATACCGGCAGCGGGTACGACTGTGGCCTGGCGGGTATTTCTGAAGTCGTAAACCTTTTTATAGCCCTGCAATTAGCGGGGATTTTTTTGCTTGCGTGTGTTGCAATGCTGCGAGGGTGTGTTATTATTAAGTCATAGAGAGACACCAACCACACGAAAGGAATACGAAAATGGCCCGCAAAGAAAGCATCTACGTAGTCAGCAAAGAAACCAACCAGATCGTTCGTAAGTCAAAAAGCGTACTTTCTGCCTTTGAGTTTGGCGCAACACTAGAGGCCGGCACTTTTTACACTTGCACCTCAGAGTTTGACCTGAAGAAAGGCGACCCAATGAGCAACATCGTGAGCTTCCTGTAATGGAAGGCTGCATCACTTGGGGCGTAACACCCGCCCCTGACGGTTCCCCGCTTCGCACGGTGTTTTGCTTAGACTGCCGCGAAGTCTTTGGGAGACACTTGAAAGGTATTGACCATATGGACGTGTTAGACAAGGCAAAAGAAGATCATCAATGTGAGGCAAATTCTAAGAAGCAGTACCAGCTATGACCCAAGCAACCCCAGTCTGGGAGTACATAGCCACAAAGCACGAGCGCAACGTAACATGGGCGGCGTCAGCGTTAGGGGTTGATCCATCTACTTTGCACAGGGTTATGAACTCCGGGTACGTTATTAACGGCAAGCTTTATACAATCAAAAGGAAAGCGAAATGAAAACACTAACAGCCCTAACCCTAGCCATTCTAATGGCCCTATCCACCACGGCCGCAGCAGACCGGTGTAAAGGAGTCGCAGACTTGGCAGAGGCAATGATGAACGCCAGACAAGTAGGCGTACCGATGCAGGCAGTCATGGCGGGCGCAACTACCCCAATCCATGAGATCATGGTGGTCGAGGCTTACGAAGCGCCACGGTATACCACCAAAGAGTTCCAGAAGCGCGAGACTCAGAACTTTAGCGACAAGTGGTATATGAGCTGCTATAAATCGCGGAATGGGAATTGATATGGACCCCGCATCAGCAAAGCCACAAGGCCCAACCATGACGGTAATAATTAACGGTGAAGAGCACCAACGGACTATAGCAGGATACGTTGATCCCGGCCTACCCTATCCTGAGACTTTTGCCGATGAGGGTTATTGCAGGGTCATAAGCAGCGTAGTGCCGACAATCGTTAAAGTTAAGTAACCGAACAGCCCAGGCAGAGGTGGCGCTAATAACACTGTCAGCCAGAGCCAACCGCATCTCCTTGGAATACCGAATAGGTGGGTGATCTGGACGGAGAAGCTACGAGACAGCTAGACCCGCAGACGCGGGCACTTTTTGCTATACTCCCCCAATTAACCCCAACCGGATGCCGCAATGGCCGACCTAAAAAAGATACAAGCCGAACAAGAGCGCGCCGTGTTGCGTGCCTTCCGCGACTCCGTGCAATCTATCCGCGACCAGGCGACCATTCAGGAAATCGTGAAACTGCTAGAAGTGGGCAACATTGAGGGCGTCATAACCTTACTGCAACTTGATGATGCCACTTTCCAACCTGTCACAGAGGCTATACGCCAGTCATACATAACAGGCGGCATAACCGGTGCGGCTCAAGTCGGCGTGATACCTGTGGCGACTGGCACGCTTGTGGCGAGGTTTAATATTCGGTTGCCTCGTGCGGAAGCGTGGATTTCTAGCATGTCCAGCCGGATGATTACTGAGGTCTTTGTAGAGCAACAGGCAATGGTACGCTCTGTCTTAACGGATGCGCTAGCCGCAGGCGCTAACCCTCGCAGCTCAGCACTTGATTTAGTCGGGCGCGTAGACAGGCAGACCCGCAAGCGTTCCGGCGGTTTTATTGGTATGACCGAGAAACAGGCGCAATGGTCAGTTAATGCGCGGCAGGAAATGCAAGACCTCAACCCAAACTATTTAACACGGGCTTTGCGTGATAAACGCTTCGATGCGCCTTTTAAAAAGGCTGTGCGTGACGGTAATCCGATGCGTAGCGCACAGATTGACGCCGCCATTACTCAGATGCAGAACCGTACTCTGCGGTATCGTGGCGAGGTCATATCGCGCACGGAGTCAATCAACGCGCTACGGGCCGGGCAGGTTGAATCCATTGCTCAGGCCATTGATACCGGCGAAGTGGGCGAAGGTGAGACGACTAAGGAATGGGACTCCAGCGGCGATGCACGTACGCGCCCAACACACGCAATAGCAGATGGGCAAAAGCGGGCGTTTGATCAGCCGTTCAGTGTGGGCGGGTCTGCATTGATGTATCCAGGTGATCCAAGCGGGCCGGCTGCTGAAACTATCCAGTGCCGGTGTATTCAGGTTGTTGAAATTGATTTTGGGGCGCGTGTCGCTAAGGTGGAAGGGTTTGGCTAACGTAACAGTAAGCGAGTGGGCAGCAAAGACGCAGGCTAGGTTAGATGCCGTCTTTAAGACAGCCGCACAGGACATAGCCCGCGAGGTGCAGACGCCTAGAGCCAAGGGGGGTAAGTTGCCCGTAGACACCGGCTTTCTTCGAAACAGCTTTTCCGCAGACGTGAACAAGATACCGAGCGGCAACGGAAGTTCAGCGTACGCTGCCGGGCCAATTAGCATTGTGATAAACCGGGCCAAGATTGGCGACCAGGTTGTATTCGGATGGGCTGCAAATTACGCAATATACATGGAGGTGCGTTACAGCTTTTTAAGATCAGCAGCACAAAACTGGCAGCAGATCGTCGATAAATCGGCGCAAAAAGTTAGAGCGAGGGTAGGCGGATGACTATCAAAGTGGTTTTGCCAGAGGGCAAGGGTCCAAAATCATCATGGGGCACAAAGGTTTTTACCGAATCTGGCCACGAGATTAAAGGCGTGACCAGAATAAACATAGAGATGCTTCCAGATTGCATCGTACAGGCACAGTTTACAGTAGAGGTCAGCAACCTTGAAAACTTTGAAGGAATTGAAGGCGCTTACAGGGTAGAAAATTTCCCGGCAAAGAAAGTTTGCAGCGGGATTGATCGGATAATGAAGCGGATTCGCCGGGGGAACCATGAGCACAACTAACACAGCATCGCAATCCCTGTTTGCAAAGATTGTTAATAAAATCCGACAAGGGAGCGCAAAAAAGCAGCGCATAGCTTTGGCTCAATCT
>Ga0307979_1003415_pt1 | contig 10669 bp, 3 predicted proteins | sample OrgLakmetage1058_FD_201833 | JGI IMG/M metagenome (GOLD analysis project Ga0307979, IMG submission 201833) | Saline water microbial communities from Organic Lake, Antarctica - #1058 | ecosystem: Environmental > Aquatic > Non-marine Saline and Alkaline > Saline | place: Antarctica: Organic Lake... | reverse complement strand
ACCAGGGGCACCTCCACGGTGCGCCCCGAGCGGTGCAGGCGCACACTCAGGGTGGACGCCGCGCCCGGCAGCCCCACCAGCACCCCCAAATCGCCGTTGGCGGCGAGGGGCTCCCGCCGCCCGTCCACCACCCAAGTGACGTTGCACGTAATCACCACGGGGCTGCCGGCGTGCATGCGCACCGTCATGGCGTCCATGGCCCCCTGCGCGTCCTGCGGCGGCGCAGCCATGCCGCGCACGTCGGCAAAGGACAACGACGCGGCGGGGTCCGTGGCCGACTCTGGTGGGCGCCGCCCCCGCGCAACAACAGCCACTCGGGCAGGGTACTGCAGCGTCACGCAGTCCAGCTCAGTGGTCACTTTGCACGGCCGCCCCCGCGCGCCCGCCGGAATGAGCGCCAGGCAGGGCGCAAAGACGGGCGCAGAAGCGGGGGTGAGCATGGCGTTGTACTTGGACACCAGCTTGCGGGTGGGCACGATGCAGGTGGCCCCCTGCGCCACCTGGGCAATGTCGTCCGCGGGGCCCACCTGCCGGCCCGACAGCGCCGCCATGAGCGGCCCCGGCAACGTCTTGCCCACCCGCATGTGCCGCAGGATGTCCACCAGCGCGTCGGCGCCGTCCTGGCGGTGCAGCCGCTTGAAGTTGCAGGGGACCAAGCACGCCGCCACCACCGCCGCGCTGGCAAAGAGCGGCGTCGCGTCTTGGCCCGGGCGGTACACCGCGTCCAACTGCAGAAAGTCCCCCACCAGCACCACCTGCATGCCGCCAAAGGGCAGCGCGGGCGCATCCCTCGCCCGCTGCGCCGCCTCGTTGAGCCACTCCAGCAAGTAGGGGTGCAGCATGGACACCTCGTCCACCACCAGCAGGGCGGTGCCCCGCATGCGCTTGCGCACGGCGCCGTCGCGCTTGCCCACGCGCAGCAAGTACGCCGACTTTGCCGCGGGGGTGTCCTCTGCTTGCCCCATGCCTGCCCAGGAGTGCAGTGTGCGCCCGCCCAGGTGCATGGCCGCCACGCCGGTGCTGGCAGTCACAGCCACTGGCACACCGTTCAGCTCGGCGTACTGGTGCAGCACCCGCAGCGCTGTGGTTTTGCCGCTGCCCGCCGCGGCGGTGAGGAGCACATTCACGCGGCGCAGGGCGACAGTCTTGATGAACTCGCGTTGCTCGTCGCACAGCTCAGCGGCGGGCCCTTCAGGCATGCGCCGCCACACGGGCGAAAAGCGGACCTGTGTCTCGGGAAACACTTTGGAATAGGGCGTGTAAGGCCGCTTGGTGAACAACGCCATGGCGGCATTGAAAATGGGGTTGTGGGACTGCGCGATTGAATTTACAGCGGGGCGGCGCACATTTCTAGACAGGTTTGCATTTCGTGGGGGGCCGAGGCGCCAGCGTCGAACAGCGCCGCTAGATGGGCGTACGGCGGCTCCTCGTCGAACTTCAGGCCATCCACAATGTCAAAGTATTCGCACCACGAGGGGGACAGGGTCACGCCCCAGCTCGCTCTGTCGCGCTTCATGGAGGCTTGGATGCCCATGCGGCGCTTCCTGGCGGAGCGCTTGGAGGCGCCCATGGTGGCCCCCCGACTCTTGCCGAGGCACATCCACGGCAGCGCGGCGCCGCCGCACGCACACGCCATGACCCCCGCGGACCACAGATCGTCCCGTCGCGAGGCGCGGTGGCCCGCGTGCACCAGGGGGGAGGCGTACAACACGGTGCCCAAAAAGGCGCACCCGGTCTCGTGCGCAATGTGCTGCCCGTCGTGCACGATGCACTTTGCCAGGCCCAGGTCGAACAGCGCCAGGGCGGGTCCCGAGGGGGTGTCCACCACCGCCACGTTTTGCGGCTTGATGTCGCGGTGGATGACGCCCTTGACGTGCATGTGCTGCAGGGCGCGCACCATGGCGCGGCCCACCCACGCAGTGGCGCCGACACTCAAGTGCCGCGGCCAGTGGGTGGGGTGCGCCGAGGCGGTGGTGAACTCCGGGCCGCTGCGCTGGTGCGCCCCGATGCAGTACACCGCCTTGTCGAGGCAGAGGGGGGCCAGTTGCATGGCCATCATGCGGAGGGGCGGCGCCACGGCGGGGGGCGAGGTGTAGTAGGCCACCACCTGCAGGACGCCGGCGCAGCCAGTGAGGTGGGAGTAGGTGCGCCACTCCACCTCGAGCTGGGAGGCTTCGTGCTCCCCCGTGAGCAGCTCCACCTTGATGGCGAGGGGCTGTCCGGTGACGGTGTTGCGGGCGGCGTACACGGACCCAAACGACCCCTTGCCGATCTTGTCGCCAATGTGGAAGTTGCGGATGCTGACGGCGCGGGCCAGGGTGGAGGCGTCGCCGTGGGCCGGCGCGGGGGCGAACAGCTCCAGGACGACATTGCCCAGGGCGCCGGCGGAGGAGGTGAGTGTGTCAATGATGTCGTGCCGCGAGGGGCGCACTTGGTCAGCCATAATGCATTTACTGTGTCTACACCAATGTCGATTCGGGGGGGCAACGCTCAGCGGGGCAGTTGCCTTAATCCATGGGAATCCATTTCCCGTCTGGATGTTTTTAGCGCCGGGTGTAAAAAGGTGAGTTTGCTGGTTGTGGGCCCGCGCCAGGTAATTATTCGTCTTCTTTGGTGTCGGTGGCCCGTGGTGCTTCCCGTGGTGCTTCCCGCGGCGCTTCCCGTGGTGCTGCCCGCGGCGCTGCCTGCGGCGCTGCCTGCGGCGCTGCCCGCGGCGCTGCCCGCGGTGCTGCCCGCGGTGCTGCCCGTGATTGGACCGCGCCACCCCCCAGGGATGCACTCAACTCCGCCATCGTCGCCCGGGCTTGAGCCATGCGGTTCTTTTTGGGCTTGGATTGCACCCTGTCCAGTTGAATGCCCGAGCCGTGGTGCTGCAGCAAACTTTGGGCCGCTTGACGACTGTATTTGAAGACGCCATTGTCGTGGGGGTAAAAGTCTTTGTGCAATTGTGTTGCGCGACTGCCTCCCGATCCAGACGCTGCCGCCCCCCCGTCTCTGCTTGTAAAGTCGGACTGCCCCGCCGCCATTGCTGCTTGTGCTCGCCGGTTCATAGCTTCAATAACCGAGTTGAAGTGTGGCGCTTTACTACTGCCATGATGCAGGTGCAATACCAAATAAAGTGCCAAAACACGGCAACTTAATCCCTCTTTTTAGCTCCCTTTTCAGCTCGAAACAAATTATATAAACCATCACCAATTCCTGGTGGTTGTCCACTATCTACAGTAATAAACCATCACGCATTCCTGTAGTTTGTGATCCACTGCCTCGAAACAAATTATATAAACCATCACCAATTCCTGGTGCTTGTCCACTGTTAGCAGTAGTTACAGTGCCTTGAGACCTGTGCGAGTTAGGTGGCCCTTGAGATGTTTTGCCTTCCTCGTCCGAGTCACTTTCCGAATCAAGCCCAACATAATACCTGGGATCGTCTTCACCCCCGGGTATGGAAGTTGTTCGATCGGTACGTACACTAATTGCAGCCCTTTGTGACGGAGTACGTACCCGGAACACGGGATTGTCTTCACCCCCGTGGTCAAGGGCCACCTCTTGAGCTTCTTCGTCTTCCTCGGCACCCGCTCCCCCGGATGAATCACCGCTGTCCGAGTCACTTTCCGAGTCAGGTACTACAGTACCATTATTTTCCCCATAGGGGATCGGGTGGCGTTGAACAGACGGGGGGCGGGGTGCCCGAGGAAGAGCCTCCGCGCCCGCGCCCGGTCGCGCACCGGGCAAACGGCGTGGTTCCGCAGCTTCGTGGGAAGATTCACTAGAGTGAACTGTCGGGTCTCCTTGGTCATTCGCATTCCCATTGGTGTCGGTGGCCCGTGGTGCTGCCGGTGGTGCTGCCCGTGGTGCTGCCCGTGATTGGGCTGCGCCACCCCCCGAGGATGCATTCAGGTCCGCCAGAATCTTCCTCGCTTGAGCCATGCGACTGCTCTTTTTCGGCCTGGATTCCATCTCCTTCAATTTAATGTTAGAGCCGTACTGCCGCAGCAGACTTTCGACTGCCTCACGGCTGTATTTATATACGCCATCGGGGCTACCATGTAATTGCGTTGTCGAAGTAGCTTCGGATCCAGGCCTGCGTGCCACACGGTCTCTCTTTGTGAATTCGGAGTGCCCTGCTGGGAGGGAACCACGGCGTGTAGTATTTTGTCGCATTTGCACCGATTCGTTTCGTGCTGCAGGCCCCAAGCGTGGATTGTTTGGCCCCGGTTGCGCCAAGCGTGGATCTGGTGCCCCTAATGGTTTATAAGTTTGTCGCGATTGCACCGACCGCGTTTGCACCGGTTCGTTTTGTGCTGCAGGCCCCAATTCAGTATGATTTTGTTCCGGTAGTTCGGCACCACCCAAGTAATTGTATTCGGCTCCCCCGGCGGCCATATTTGCGAGAGTTGGGTGTGGAAGTGTCTATTTATTCATGCTGCATACGATAGTGTGCCTACTCTACAGCATTTAGTCCTCATAGTAAGTAGGCTCCTGCACCTGCTACGCCTTCAAATGCCGCGTTGGGAAGATTCACCAGAGCCAACTGTCGCGTCTCCTTTGTCATTCGCATTCGCTATTGGGGGGTATGGTTAACGATGTCGATTCGGGGGGGCAACGCTCAGCGGGGCAGTTGCCTTAATCGAAGGCAATCCATTTCCCGCCTTCGATTTGAATAGCGGCGTTGGATGAATACCTAGGTTCGACATATTTTTTGAACGGGTTACCATTGGCGTAGACTCCCGCTGGCTTATAATCCCCCCAAAATTGGCCTGCGCCAGGTACTTCATCTTGTTTGGTGTCGGTTGGCCCGTGGTGCTGCCCGTGGTGCTGCCCGTGGTGCTGCCGGTGGTGCTGCCGGTGGTGCTGCCCGTGGTGCTGCCCGTGATTGGGCTGCGCCACCCCCCGAGGATGCATTCAGGCCCGCCAGAATCGCCCTCGCTTGAGCCATGCGACTGCTCTTTTTCGGTCTGGATTCCATCTCGTTCAATTTAATGTCAGAGTCGTACTGCCGCAGCAGATTTTCGACTGCCTCACGACTGTATTTATATACGCCATTGGGGCTACCATGAAATTGCGTTGTCGAAGTACCCCCCATACCAGACCTGGTTGCCGCATTCCTCCCGCCTCTCTTTGTGAATTCGGAGTGCCTTGCTGCAGGTGGAAGTTGGACTTCTTCTTGATAAATAGGCCGTTCATAAGAAGGGCCCTTAGAGCCTTTGGACGAACCTTGTTCTGCTCCTTGATTGACATAAAATTCCTCGTCCTCAGGACTCTGATAGGGGAGGTACTCCGCCTCGTTATCCGAAAAGTCTAAAGACGAAACTTGTACTGACCCTGTAAATTCGGGTTGCCCTGCTGCAGGTGGAAGTTGGACTTCTTCTTGATAAATAGGCCGTTCATAAGAAGGGCCCGTAGTCTTATATTCCCTGTGCCCTCCGAAAAGGGCCATAGAGCCTTTGGACGAACCTTGTTCTACTCCTTGATTTTGATTTACAGGTAATTCATCCCTAATGTATTCTTCTGCGTCCTCCGCGTAAAGGGCCCTAATTAGGCCCGTAGAGCCTTTGGACGAACTCCGACGAACTACGACTCCTTGATTTTGATTTACAGGTAATTCCTCCAAAGGGTCCATAGCCATGCGCCCTCCGTCTGCTCCTCTGACAGAAGGTTCATCCCCCATATTGTCGGCACTCCCGGAACCTTCTCCATTATCGGTGTTCTTTGATGGGTCGAACAGATGATTCACACGAAGTACATCCTTATTGTCGTTTATTTGTGTTTGAGCTATATTTTCCACGATATCTTTCATTTGTCTGATTTTTTCCAAAAATCCCAAACGCCCATCTGGGTCATATGTTTGTTTAACGCCCATTTCAGTATCAATTTCCTTTACACGATCAATTTCTTTGGATTCACCATTTAACGCTTGTTCAATAGGCTCTAGGTTCACTCCAAGCACCGGATATCGATGATACAGAGAAAGGGATTGTGGTTGAATTCCTGCATACAGCCACCCACGCATGCTAGAGGTTTGTGGGGGTGTATACACATTTAGAAGTTTGTCGTGAATGCGGCGTCTTATCCCAACTATATTTCTATAATCTTCTTTGAATTTCTCCATGTCGCTTTCAGTTTTAAAGACATAGCTGCCTAATTTATACATTCCATATGTATACCTTGGCATTAATGGCATCAGGGCAGTAAACTCTGTGTCAATAGTCGGGGTTTCAGGTAGCTGTGGAATGCCCGAACAATTAGCTCCGGGTACCCCTTGCACGCACTGGTTGGTGCGAAATACAAAAGTGTCGTCGTTAATTTCCCAAGGTTCTGTACTGGCGATTAACTCTTCTGCCAATTGTATAAAGATCCGTCTCATAACATCATTACCGGTTTTATCAGACACGGGTTCGTTTAACAGTCCAGCCAATGCATCACTCGCTTTTTCCCTAAAGTAGTAGTGGTCAGCATTCAATAGTCTGTCCATGTACAGCGACGCATCCGCCACACTGTCCCATTTATAGTAGCCAAACTGTACGGCAACAGCATCATCTTTCTCAATCGGGGAAGGCTCTGCCAAACCGCCGTACACTGTAAAGTTGTCAATTGGGGGGTACATTGCAGCCAGTAAAAGGGACTGCGGGCGTATCTTAAGTTGTTTTTCCCCATGATGGTGCTGTACCTTTTTAAGTTTAGCTTCTTCAATTTGGATAGTCAAGGGTTTGTCTGATTCTTCACCTAGTAGTTTTAAATGGCGTTTGACACGCGAAGGATCCAAAACAACAAACTGTTCTAGAGTGTCAAAATACTGCTCATAATCCATCTCAGTATCAAAGCATGCAAAGTTAAATTCGTATTGGTACTGCATGTCAACTTTGGCCCGTCGAGCCGAACTTACTGGCCTGAAGTCTACCATATTTGGAGTTAACGCAGGTTTGTCGTATATCGTTGGCCCATAATCTACAATATTTGTAGATATTGCATCATAAACCATTCCTTCGGTCTCATTTGCCATTGGCAAATGTTTAAAGTCATCCAACTCAGACGGTGGTAGCCTCGTGCCATCGCATTTAAGAATTCCGTATGTTGCCGGTTCTAACGAGCCCATTAGAGACAATAGTGTGGCTTCGTATTGGTAAGGTTCGCCGCTGGGAAACTCATCTCTGATCAAACCTTTCAAAAATCCCAGTACTTTCTCTTGATCGCCGCCGTCCACACATTCCATCATCACCCTGTCAAGAGCCCGAGCGGCGTCGTCGACCGAGGGCCATGAGTAATTGCCAAATCTGACTGTCGTTTTGGAAACATCGTCAGCTACTTCAATGTCGTACCATCCAGTTAATACTAACTTCTGTGGATGAATAACGAAGCTACAAGGTAATTCCAGACATGGCCGTGTATTCTTTTTGATGTTTTCATAGATCTGTCGAGATTTACCCGATAAATCGAAATCCGTATCTTTCCCACTCATTAAATTCTGTAACGCCCCATAAAGCAATTCCACATCCTTAAGGGAAAGGCGTATCTCCTGCGGTAGTTTGGCCATGGCTAACAGATGCATTACTACTTTTCGCGAATCGGTCTCAAACAATTTCAATAGGGCCTTCATAAATTTCAAGGCTTTCGATTCAGTTTTAAATCCGTATTCACCAATGCGATACTTCATACTGTTTTCAGGCACTCTTTTACCACCCTTAATTTCATTGATTTCTAAGCCAGGTGGCGTCGTTGAGTTCGAAAAGATATTACTGAACATGGTCCACATACTTGCATACCACTTGGCAGCTGTATTTTGATGCATAAAATTACTGATCAATGGTGTATCATAACCCTTTGCATTTGCGACAAGTTGGCGCTGATCACGGATGGGTAAGTACTTTGTGTCGATCCATCGAGTCAGATGGGTGGCAGCAGTTAACATATCTGGGTTTTCTACAGTAGTACCAAATGCACCATTGAGGAATTCTTTCACTTTGGACGAAGTATGGTCTATACTATGCAAAACACTGTCCAGGTATTTACACGCGTCATTTATGGTGTTCCATTGGTACTTGCCAAAGGCAACGCCCTCGGTCAGTGGTTTTTCGTTGTCCGTGACATTGATTACAGGTTGTCGCCCTGCTCCCGATTGAACGTTTCCGGGTGCTGGATTTCCGGGTGCTGGAACTGGTTCTGGAATAGTCTCGCCGAAGTAGGTATTTATTTTATTCTGGAGCCTATCATTAAGTGGTCGACCAAATAAACCAAACGCCTCAGTCGCTGTACTTTGAAACAACTCTTTATCATAAGTTTGCAAGCTGTTCTCAAACACATCATATAATTGAACAAATCTGTCCTTTTGATATGTCTGAGCAACTGTTACAATTCTCACAGCAGTTCGTTTTAGAAAGTCCATTACGTCGGTAGATGGGTCTGTAGACAATTTCAGCTCTAGATATTCTTGGAGTATTTCTAGCACCCAACCAGTAAGATTATAATCATCTTCTTTTTGTGTTTCTTGATATATACTATTCAAAACCTTAGTATAACTATGTTTGTCGTCATCATTTAGAGATCCTCCTAAATTAGAGTAGTAGTCGTGGTAGATGTCACTATATAGTTTCGTGTAATCAGCTGTGACGGCCGTTTTACCATTACTGGAACTATCATCTATAGATCCTCCTGAACCTGAACTTAGTTCCATGTCAGAATTATCTTCTTCATCAGCTGTGACGGCCGTTGTATCATCACTGGAACTGGAACTAGCCGGGGCGGTATTGAAATGGGTCTCTATTGCTTCGTTTACATTGGGGCCGGGACTACAATCTAATATGGCATACAGACCGTTCACTGCATGTGTAAAGCCCTCTTTGTCAATGTTTTTTAGGGTTTCCACTAGCTTATCATAGAAACCTATTAATGATGCAGATTGGTTTGGAGCAATAACGTCCACAATGTGTCCAATAATATGTCTGAGAGACTCCATCGTCTTGTCATCGATTCCCGAGAGTATACGTTTTATGTACCAACGGACTGCTCGCCGTGCTAAGTGTTTAAGCTCAGTATTGTTTCGAGATTGTTGTGTTTGATCGTAAATATCACGTAGAAGATCCGTAATGCACTTCTCCACTTGATCTCCGTTCCAAGTAACATAAACGTCGCGTTGAATATTCTCATATAGCGAGTTGTAAGGTGTATCCTCGGTTTCTTCATATTCGGTACTACCAGCTTCCGGAGCGGGTTGTTGAATATTGTCATTTAGCGAGTTGTAAGGTGTATCCTCGGTTTCCGGAGCGGGCGCGCGGCCTTCAGAATGTCGCCGGGACAACCTTAATATGGCATACAGACCGTTTAATGCACTTGTAAAGTCCTCTTCGTGGTCTCTTCTATTTGCGTAAAATAGTGAGGTAAGGAGATTTCCTGTACTTCGAGATTTGGATGGAGCAATAACGCCCACAATGCCGACAATAATAGCTCTGAGAGACTCCTTCTTCTCCTTAGACTCCTTCCCCTTGCCATCTGCTTTAATAACATGTATGTAGTAATTGATTGCTTCATCTGCTAACAATGCAAGCTGATAATATTGTTGAGGTTGTTGTGTTTCACCCTTAATCTTTTCTACAATATCTATAATCCCCTGATCCACAGGACCATCAACAAACATTCTTTTGACGGAATAATTAATATCCCGATATAGATTCTGGTAAGGAGTACCCCCGCCAGCAGCGGCCATGATTCAGCAATGTAACGTGGGTGCATGCGGGAAGGAGTGTCTATTTATTCAGGCCGCACACCAAAGCGCGCACGTGGAACGGCGTCACAGCTTCAGGGGGGTCCACCGCACAATGCCCTCCTTGTAGTAGAACTCCACGCCAAAGCCGCGCATGCTCTCGCTGCCAATGATGGCGCACACGCCGTACCGGCGGTGCATGGAGTCCGCCGTCCCCCCGAAAAAGGGCGACTTGAGGGCCACCTGCAGCTCGGGGCCAATGTGCGCCACCACGTCGGTGCCGCACGCCACTGTGTCGCCCTTGGGGGCGCCCAGGCGCTTGGCCAGGGCCGGCGCCCACTCGTGCGGAATGACGCACCCCGGCGTGCCCGTGTCCAGCATGGCGGCGCCCAGGTCCGACGACACCGGCGCCGGCGCCCCGCCGTTCACGGCGCACTGCGTCACGCGCACACAGGGCAGCGAGTGCTTGTGCCCGTGCTCAATGGCGGGCTTCAGGAGCATCCGGACGCACGCCGAGCGGGCGTGGTTCACCGGGTTGGGGTGGTACCACATGCGCCCCCGGTTCCCCGCCAGGGGCAGGCCCACGCCCACAAAGGGCAGCGCGGCGCTGGTCTGCTCCGAGGGACCCACCCCCCGCACGGCGTACCCCAGGCGCTCCGCCGACACGATCCAGTGCACCGGCGCGCGGGCGCAAGTCTGCTCGGAGGTGCACACCGTCCCGTCCCCCTGCCTCACGTGCACCGTCTCGATGCTAAAGTGCTTGGGCTCGGCCCGGGCCCCGTTGCTGCTGTCGGGGTTGGCGGCCCTGTCGGCGCACTGGGTGCACGCCTCGGCGTCGGGGATGAGCAAGTCGTGCGACGCAGTGTCCAGCACGGCCCACAAGTCGGCCCCGTTGACGCTCACGCGGCTCCACCAGAACTTTCCCCTGGCCAGTTTCTGTTCAATGGGGTGTGTCTCCCACTTGGGGGCGGCGGG
>Ga0307979_1003414_pt1 | contig 10675 bp, 1 predicted proteins | sample OrgLakmetage1058_FD_201833 | JGI IMG/M metagenome (GOLD analysis project Ga0307979, IMG submission 201833) | Saline water microbial communities from Organic Lake, Antarctica - #1058 | ecosystem: Environmental > Aquatic > Non-marine Saline and Alkaline > Saline | place: Antarctica: Organic Lake... | reverse complement strand
TGTCCTACTACGTACCGTAGAGGAGATAAAGCGGTTAGTGTCCTACTACCGTACTACGTACCGTAGAGGAGATAAAGCGGGTAGTGTCCTACTACCGTACTACGTACCGTAGAGGAGATAAAGCGGGTAGTGTCCTACTACCGTACTACGTACCGTAGAGGAGATAAAGGTTTGCTCCTCTAGAGGGGAGGGAGGTGGTGCCTTCCCGCTAACGTTTTTGGGTCATTTGGTTTTCATTATATCGTAGAGATCCTTGGACTGTCAGGTGATGAGTCCAATAATGTCCAAGATGATGAATGTTGCGATTGTGTGTATCATGCGAAGTTGAGTTGGGCATTGCGGTGGAAACACCGCCGAAACTTGGGTCGCGGTCGTGTCATGTCGTGTACGATATGGTCGCGCATTGTGATTTCGAATGCACTCGAAGTTCGAAGCCCCAATTTTGAGACAGGCCCCGAAGGGCCGGAATTAGAAGACTAACAGGTAGAGAAGAAAAGCAAAGCAGCGCAAACAAGACCTAAGAAGCTAATCAGGCGCACATGCCCGAGTGGCCATGGAATTTGATTAAGTATTATACCCTTTGAAGATACTGAAAGTGTAATAAGGACTTCACACGATGATGCGGTGATACAATTTTAAGAGCCTCGGAGACAAAGCTTGTCAATAGGCATCACGACATGGGCATCACCCAATGATCGCCTATCACTAAAATATATACGAGTGTTTAGATTCAGAGGCCAAGATCGTCTATGGACTTCTAACGAAAATTCGAATGTTAAGAGCTCTGAAACTTGGGGATCATGGTCGTCTATAGACTTCGCACGGCGATGCAAATCTTTGGAGCTCAGGAGATCATGGCCATCTATTGACTTAAGATGGTGTTGCTACTACTTAGAGCCTCGAATAATTCCAGAAAGACGTGCGCAATGTTCAGAGCTCACGGAGCGCGGAGCGCTCTTCCTGAGAGCTTCGTAAAGTTTTCTCAGGTACTCAGAGCTCACGGAGCGCGGAGCGCTCTTCCTGAGAGCTTCGTAAAGTTTTCTCAGGTACTCGAAGCAAGTAAGACAAAGACTCCATTCAATTTTTCCAGCTCTCCGACTTTTGACAAAGTTGGACCCGTTTTCATTCCATGAAGGTCCAGTGCTCTTTTCTTCTACAACTCAACGGACAAATGTCGACGGGTTAATAAAGGTTTGCTCCTCTAGAGGGGGGGGGGTTGCCTTCTCACTGACGTTTTTGGGTCATTTGGCTTTCGTTATATCGCAGAGAGATCCTTGGAGTGTCAGAGAAGCCAATAGTCCAATGTGCAACATGATGTTGTGCTGTTGTGTGTATCATGCGTAGTTGAGTTGGGCATTACCGCTGAAAGGTAGCTCGTGGGTGTGTCGTGTATGATATGGTCGCGCATGATTTCAAATGCACTCGAAGTTCGAAGCTCCAATTTTGATTAAGTATTATACCCATTCAAGATACTCAAAGTGTAATAAGAACTTCATACGATAATACGATGATGCACTTTTAAAGACCTTCGGAGATAAAGCTTGTCAATGAGTATCACGAAATCGGCATTGCCCAATGATACTGACTTTGGAGTCCAACGACCGATATCGTCTATCACGAATATACGAACGTGTAGATTCAGAGGTCAAGATCGTCTATGGACTTCACACGAAGATTCGGATGATTCGGATATTCAAATGTTGAGAGCTCTGAAACTCGGGGATCAAGGCCGTCTCTGGACTTCGCATGGCGATACACATGTTTGGAGCTCCGGAGATCGTGGTCATCTATAGACTGAAGATCATACTGCTACTACGCAGAGCCTCGCAGTCTTCCAGCGGGACCATGCGCATGTGTTGAGAGCTCACAGAGCGTTCTTCCTGAGAGCTTCGTAGAGTTTGCTCAGATACTCGAGGCAATGTTGACTCCATTCAATTTACCAACTCATCGACACCTTTGACAAGGTTGGACCCGTTTTTATTCGATGCAGGCCTTGTGCTCTTCTCAAATAAATCAACGGACAAATGTCCACGGAGGACGGGTCAATAAATCTTGTAGAGTCCTCCTAGGGACTAAAGCCCCTAGAGGAGATAAATCTTGTAGAGTCCTCTTAGGGACTAAAGCCCCTAGAGGAGATAAATCTTGTAGAGTCCTCCTACGGAGCTGAAGCTCCTAGAGGATATAAAGAGCATGAGTGCAGAGAGTGTAAAGAACAAACATTCAATAGCCTAGAGCTAACAGGTTCCAATGAAAAATAGGTGGGCACTTTTAGCGAAATCCTACCTGTAGCTAATATTTGCCCCGGCACTAATTAGCCCCTCACGCATCGCGCACGCTACTTCAAAGGGTGTCAGGGCACAAGCATCTTTGTCTATGCATTCCGGAGTCATATCAATTTATTTTTTTAAATTTGGTGCAGTACCAAGGTTACAACGGTGTGGGTTCGTCGCGTTCACCGGACATCGTCCACGACGCGCATCTGGGCCCCAAACGAACACTTAAGGAGCTCACAGCGCTATGGGGCTTTGAGAGGTAATGGCTACTATAGTTGTTATGAGCATGGTATGTTCTTTCCGGGCGCCCTAAGTCGTTGCACCTCAACTTCTCTCATTTTGTCACTGCGCAGTTTTGCACAGCTCGAGCTGAGCGGTGTTGTGCTCTAGGAGCCGCCGAACGCGTCAAAGCACATGATATCGGGCCAGAAATTATCGACGTGATTGATGCTGATGAGAAGCGCGTTGCGGCTGCTGCAGTGGTGTCGAAACTGGGCTTGATTGTATCTCTACAAGAGTGACTAATACATAGTTGGCTCGTCACGTCCTCCAAATCGCGTGTATGTGCCCCAAATTAGCAAGCTGACGACCATCATATGATCATAGTCTGATTCGATTGATCTACAAGAATCTCTTCATTTTTCTTCCTGGTTTCAGGTGTGAGCTCCTTGGTGCACTTAACTTCAAAGGTATGTCCTCAAATCTTGACTGCAAGTTATCGGCAGCTTTTTAGCAGCAGCAATTCTCTCTACGATGCGAATATCCTCGCACGCAGTGGGCTGGTTATATAGTTCAATTACTTCTTTTTATATAAACTCATCGAAGTTGTGCTTATTAGGCCTCAACAGGTGGCCGTGGAGGTGGCGTTGGTCTTTGCCTCAATCCTCAAGTCTAGTTTTTCTCCGTATTCTCTGTTCTTGTGGGTGGCTATGATGACGATTTAAAACTTTGCTCTCGACAGCAGCTCCAATAATCTGATCTTAAGTCAGACTTAGACCATTTTTTCGACTTTTAAAGTCCGTCCAAGTAAGCAGTAGGATCATCTGCCATAGCTGGATTTCCTAAGTTATAAAAATTCCTAGTTAAAACCATTAAATTTGCGATAAGCTCTCGTATCACTATTACCAACGCAGCGAGCTACGTCCATTTCCGCAGTTTTTAATTCTTTTTGAGTCAATTTCGACCCCACCGAGGTGAATCCTTAGATGTAGTTACATTGGATTGGCGATAGCCAATTGGCACAAACAAAATTTTCGCTCTTCGTTGCGCATTAAGTGGTCTTGAATTGGCTTTTCCTGCCTAGGTGGTCGAAAGTAGTTCGGTTTCCATTGGCCGTTTAATTTCCCTATTTCGTTGATCGTTCCTTACAGAGTACGCACAGTACTTGACCCGTAAGTATTTACAGATCAACAGAGAGAGAGAGCACATATCTGCATCAGATAATTGCAGTAAAGATTTTTACGGTTTTCCTGCAGATCTGCACAATAGAAAAGGGCACAAGAACCAGATGAACGAAATGCGACTCATAGATACGCGACAGTGGAGATCGCGGGCGTATTTGAAGCCTTCGCAAGCTCATCTAAAGTTTCCATGGGGAGATGAAATAAAAGGTGCGATATAAATGTGTGCCTGATTATATAGGCCTTGTTCTTAATTGCGATGGGCCTCTATAAAAATTAGATTAGATCAGGTTATATGGTACGTCAAACTTCCCATTTCCAAAGAAACAATAACAAGTAGCATAAAGTCGCGCATTATAAGGGCGATGCGAAAAATTGACCACCTTTCCCGTAAGATGAAATGGAATTGGCCGTTGGCAAATAGAATACTCGATTTAAAACATGCACATATACATCTCGACTAGTCTCTTCTAACCCCTTCTCTTATATATCTCCAACAACTTTTCTTAGTTCTCTCAACCGCCAGCCCCCAAGACCGAGTGCATCAAGCTACATAACAAAGAGCATGTGCATGTCCATTTACTTGCGCTTCTTCTTGGACGTTTTCGCGCCCTGTTCGGCGTCTTCCTTCTTCTTGGCTTCGATTTTCTTTTGGGCTGCAAACAGCCAACGGCTCGCTTCGGCCTGCCACGCCATTTCCGCGGTCTTCATTTTCGACGCCGACGCTTTCTTGACCTTGCGCACTTGGCTGGACGCCAGCACCCGGCGCGACAGGAGCTCGGCTTCTTGCGCGGCTTCCCCTGCGTCGAAGGCTCCGCGGCTCTGCTCTTCGTTGTCGTTGCGCTCCTTCTCCATGCGCTGCTGGGTCAATCGGACCAGGCCGTCGAGTTCTCCGAGCCGGGCCTTGTGCTCTTCCGCCACTTCGGGGGGAACCCCGCCTTCTTCCTCGCGCAACCGCTTTTCTTCCGCCTCGAACTCTTTCTTGGTTTCTTCCTTGTTGCGCTGCAGCTCGCGGGTGCGGAGCTCAATCAAGTCGTTTTGGCGGTCCAATTCCGCCGCGGTGGCGTCTTCGAAGGCCTGGCGAGCGCCGTCAATAATCGCCCGTTGCTCTTTCTCGAACACTTCGAAGTCGTTCTCCACTCGGCGCACCTTCACTGCTTCTTCGGCATCGATGGTGCGCATGTCCTGCGCTAATTGGTCGCCCGCGTCCGCCACCGCAGCTCCCTCGTTTCGCAGCTCGGCCCCAAAGAACCACGCGTCTTCGGCCGGCATTTGCTTGAACGCTTCGGCAATTTCGGTCCGCAAGCCCACCCCTTTGGCCTTGAAGTTCGCCACCTGCTGGTCTTGGGCCATTCGGAGCCACCGCTGGGCCAAAGCTTTCGCGGCAGCGTTGATGTCGACCTTCCATTTCGCCGCCTGGGAATTGAAGCCTCCCTCGTCGTCCGAGTCTTGGTTGCCGCCCCCGCCGGCGCCCCGCTTTTTGTCGCGTGCGTTTTTCAGCTTCCGCTGGCGCATTTTCTCGGCGTACTCTTCCATTTCTTTGCGCGCGCCAGGCCGAGGAAACGTGCCGCCGCACCGGCGCCGCGCGGCATCCAACCACTTGGACAAGATTTTCCCCTCCATCGACTCCCGGACCACCACCATGGGGTCGAACATCACGTCTTCGTCTTCTTCGTCCGAAGACAAGTCCACCGCGCGGGTGCGGGGTTTCGCGCCTGCGGGGTCCACGTCACGCTTCAGTTTGGCCGCTTCTAATTCGTTCACGCACCGCTCGCAGCGGGTGAGGAACTCCGCGTGAGCCCGGAAGTACGCGCGCCACAAGTTGGCATCGTTTTCGTCGGGGCCGTACTGTTGCTCGAAGCCCGCAATGTGCTTGTCCAGGGCAACGCTGTCGGCGCGCCCGTCCGTGGCCATCGACACGTTCATGGTCGCGCCCCCCGCTTTGGTGCGACCACACACCGCGCAAATGTCTTCAATCGCGTTCGCAATGACCCCCGCGATCAGCTTGTAGAACGCCCGCCGTTTCCGGGCTTTGGCTAGCCACAGTTTGGCGATTGCGAAGTTGGTGCCGTGCAGTGGGCCTCGCGGCCAATCCGCGCCCGGGCCGCGGTCTTCTTCTTCGTCGCTGGAAATGTCGGACCGATCGCCTTTCTTCCGGGCCCCCTCTCCCATGGCCATCAATTCTGCATACACGTCGCGGATGTACTCGACCACGGGGCGACCGTCCGGCCCAATCTCGTCCAAAGTTTCGGGCGTTAACAGCTCGACCAAATGCTGCAGCACCCATGGGCGGTTGCGGTCCAGGAACCGGTGCCGGAACCGCTCCGAATTCAGGGCTTGCAGCTCCAGCCGCTCTTGCTCAAGATCCGCCTGCCTGCCCTCGCCAATCGCCAGTTTGGCTGCCACGTCATCGTCCACCGTGCCTTCGATGTGCTTGGTCATCCATAAGCCGCGCCACCCGAGGCGCCGCACTTTGATGTTGGCGAGGTACACAAAGAGCATCTGGAGCAAGTCACCCAACACGAAGATGACCATGATTACCAGCAAAAAGACGGGATCGCCAAACATGTTGTAGTTGTGCCGGAAGAAAATCGTGTAGCCCATCATCGACATCAGCCCCCCCATGGTGTACAGCGCCATAAGCCAATAGTATTGCTCGCTGAAGCACAGCACATCAAGCATTTGCATGCCGTTCGCAATCGACTCGTCCACCACTTTCGCATCCATCACCCACCGGTGCTCCCGCACGCTGAACCGGTAGCGTTGGTAGCTCACGTAGTCGAAAATCTTCCACCCGTGGACCAGTTCTTGGGCGTTGAGTATGAACACGTCTTCCACGAAACTGAACACCAAAATGTAGAAGTTGAAAAACGCGTAAAACACCAGGTCGGTTTCGCGAATCCCGTACAAATACGGAATCCGGGTTTCTTCGCGGACGATCATGAGGAGCAAGTTCATGAACGGCGTGCACAGCAGCGCAACGCACTCGCAACTGTACACCGAATACGAGTCCATCAGCGGCTCAATGCCTTCCGCCTCCAATTCAATCGCTTCGTTGACTCGCCTCCACTCCATTTCTTCCTTGGCCTTGTCTTCGCGGGTCATCTTGCGGCGGTTCCCAAACCGCCGGTTGAACTGCATTTTCCACCGTGGGGTGAGTTTGTAGCAGTGCTTCACCAGCGGGTCTAAATACAGCCGCTCGATGCACACAATGCTGAGGTCTACGAAAAACGACAGCACAAATTCCGTGAAATCGCTAGCGCCCATGGTGACTAAAATCTCCGTGAGCCCGACCAAAATGATCAGTGGATTCGACATGAGGTGCTCCTTCATGATGCTCTTGAACAGCATGTCGATCCCCACTTGCGTGACTTTGAACAGTATAATGAACGTGTACACGTTGTCCGCGAACCACTGGCTGTACGAAAACTCCCACACCCACAGCATCGCAAACTGCACCAGCACGTTCCCCATGATCAAATGCGAGCGTTTCCACAGCACCGGCGCCCAAATGTCGCTCGGCGGCGGCTCGTCTTCGTCGTCCAAGGCATCTCCAAACTCGTCCCGTTTCGGGTCGGGGTTCGCTTCGGCCTCGTCTTCGGCGTCTTGTTTCCAGTTGGGCACGATCAGCGTGGCGCAGAAGAAATTGAGGTAAAAACCAATGGAAATCAAGCAAATCCCGGTGCGGCCATAAGCGTAGGTGTAAATTTGCGACGCGCTCAAGCCCATCGAATCACTGTACCGCCCGTCAACCCCTTCTAAATTGAACGGAGACGGGTTGATTTCCGGGTTGTTGTTGGCGAAGAGCCCGAAATTGGCGTAGGACTTCAACCAAATGAACACCAGGAAGCAAATCGACGCCACGGGTATCATGGCCAAGGTGACCCCAATCATGGGGGCTTCCGAAATGACCGCCAGCAACGTTTGCGCGTGAAACGGCGGCGGGTGGCGAAGCCGCGTCAGGAGCCGGTTCAAGATCCAAGTGGTCATCGCCAACAGCACGCTCAGCACCCCAATGATGGTGTAAAACACCATGTACACTTCGCCTCGCAGCTCGAAATAGTTGAGCAAATCGACCCATTCGGCGGGTTTAAAAGTAAACTCCAGCGTGTATTCGGTGTCGTTGAGGTGCCCGTCCCAGGTGTAATTGCACGGGCGGACGCCGTCGTAAGAATCCAAGAACACCCCTTTCTTCTCCAGGATTTGAATCTGAGACTGGTCCGCCGCCTTAGAATAGCACAAGTCAAAGAATTGCAGCGCGGCTTTCACCAAACGTTTCTCGCCCGGCGACTCCTGGAAGTACTCGACGTAAAATTTCACGCGCCGTGGGACCACCCCAATGTCGCTGAAGAAAATTTGGTCGACAATCACCGGCAGGACCTTTTCGGAGTCTTTCTGTTGCCACAGAGAATAGCCGCGGCCCCAGCGGGGATCGGTGGTTGGGGTGCGCTCGACCTCCCAGTTCGTTTCAAAAAATTCCGGCAGCACCGGATACTTGGTGATGAAAAAGGCCACTTCTTGGGACGCGAGCTCAAACCACCGCGGCGCACTCCCCGGCGACTCCAGTTCTTCTTCGTAGCCACACCGCATTTCAATGCCGGCCACGTACTGCGTCACCACGTCAATTTCGGGGTAGTCGTCTACCAATGGATTGACGCACTTGTCGGCTTTAGGGGCCGTGAATTGGAACCCTTCTTCGCCGATCATTTGCACGACATACTGGGTGTCCTGATAAGGCTCGTGGGTCGTGATGCAGTCGGGGTGGGTCTCAATCAACCGCATGAAGTTGATGTGGGAATCGTACCCGTCGCAGTTGCTGAAAAAAGGCAGCCACGGCATGAACAAAAACTCGTTTTCGTTGTCGGCCATGAATTGCGACGAGGTCAAGTCGCCTTCGTCGGTGAAACTCGCTTCTTTCCTTGCCCCGTCGGTGCCCTTGGCGCGCCAGGTAGAGGAATACGACTCGAAATTTTTGGGCTTGGCGGTGTCCACGCCACTGTTGGGGGGGTTCCGCCACCACGCCAGGCTGGGCGCCACTAGAGCCAACGGATCTTTCACCATATACGGCAAGTTGCTCCCCTGGCCGTCGGGGGCCTCGGTAGCAGCCATCGCTGTGTTCAAGTCCGCTAACATCGCCGTGCGTTTCGCTTCTCGGAATTCGAAATTGCACACTTCCCGGCGCACTTCGCCCATGCGGCTACCGCCACCGGCTTCCAGTAAACCGTTGCAAGGATCGGAGACCTCTGGCCGCGCAGGGCGGTCAATAACGATGTCGTACTCGAACCGCGCGGTGTAGCCCTGAGTATAGTCGGAGCTCGGCAACGCCTGCGGTTCTCGCTTGTATTTCAACGGCAAATTCATGGGCAGCATCACGTTGCCATCCGTGGCGCTCCGCTTCAGCAAGCTCAAGAAACTTGCCCGTTTTTTGCGCCGGTCGTTCCACTGGTTGTAGTTGTTGCGGTAAGACGCCCGGTACGGCAAATGCATGAAGAGCTCCGCTGTGCCATTCAGGTACGTCGTGGCTGAATGCACCATGGTCTGGTATAAAGAAGAGAGAAATGAGATAAGATGTGAACGCGTCAGATATGATACTTCATGTTCATAGCGTTAAAGAAATCCAACTACTGAAATAGAAAATGAACGGATTCCACTTATACAAGTATACAATAGTATGCTATCACTATCTTATTACCTCAAATTCCGGCAAATACTGGCCGTGCTGCAACTCAAAGCACACCGTAATTTCCGTGTCCTTGAGTGCGCTCACCGCCAGTTGCACTTTGGTGTGCTTGTTGTCATAGAAGCCCGGGTCAGGCGCGTTTTGGTTGAAAAATTCCGGCATGGAGTGCGGCTCGCACGCACAGCACCCTGTAACCATGCGCTCCAATTGGGGGACATCATCTAGACCCAGGGGTGGTTCTAAGAACGGTTTCAGCGAATGCTCGAAGGAAGACGCTTCCAGCATCTCCGCCGCAACTTTGTTGCTGTTGCGACCGTAATTCGCAGACGACGGGTCGTCAATGGTGACGTTGCACTCGTAGTTGAAGGTCGCAAACGACTCAATCCAGCCTTGGTAAGTGGCAAACACTTCTTGGGTGGTCAAACCATCCGCCAGGAGTTCAAAATCCACGGCGGTTTTCCCACTCGCGAAATTGTTCAAAGAGTCCCGATAGCTCCGCCCTCGGCACACGGGTGAGTCCCCGACGCGGCGGCAGTACTCCATGGGAATGCGCCAGTTTTGCTTATACCGGGGGGTGTCGTCGCAGAAGTAGGGGACTTGTTGGCACAGGTGCAAATCTCCCTCGTAGTACTCCACCACGCACGGGTCTACAGAATAGAATAGAAAATACACGTTTAGATGCATGAGTGCATGAGATATCGAGCAAAGTTGGATCGAAATTACAATCTTCACGTGAATGCAGTGCATCGAGTTTGCTTTAAACAATGATAACGTCTGAAATGGAATTGCACTGTATATGTTACCGCGCTCCTTGGTCGAATTCTTGTATGCATCACAGTCCGTAAAGTTGCCCGTCGCCGTCAAGCACACTTTCTTGGTGCGTTTGGCCAGGCAAGACTCCAAGTTGAGTTGCTGCTCTCGCACCGAGGGGCCCTGGCTGCAAGTCGGGGGTTCTTGTTCGTAGTTGCAGGCGTAACCCGTTGGACACGGCTTGCAGTCCACGTACACCGCGATACGGTAATGCTCGTCGTAGGTCAAATTCGCCGCCACGCTCCTCAGATCGAGGGTCATCACCGCGGTTTCAAACGTTCGCAAAAAGAGCGTCCCCACACTCAAATCGTCGGCACCACTCAATTCTGTGAAGGCCGAATGGTTCCGCAAGAACATGTCCGCACCCGTCCATAAACCCGTTTCCGAGTCGAATTCTCGTCGTTTGTCGTAGCGCTCCCCCCACCATTTGTAAGCCGCGGCCGACTGCGGAATCACGCTCGCCCGGCGCAGCACCTGTTCCCCGGTTTTCACGCAATCGGTGATGTCGTCTG
>Ga0307979_1003411_pt1 | contig 10679 bp, 10 predicted proteins | sample OrgLakmetage1058_FD_201833 | JGI IMG/M metagenome (GOLD analysis project Ga0307979, IMG submission 201833) | Saline water microbial communities from Organic Lake, Antarctica - #1058 | ecosystem: Environmental > Aquatic > Non-marine Saline and Alkaline > Saline | place: Antarctica: Organic Lake... | reverse complement strand
TATGCAATGCGAAATGGCCCGGAGGTGAGTGGCACCGCAACTGGCGGTATGGCCCAAACTAACTCCAAAGTTTGAACTTGCGTTCGTAAACTGTACAAATCTAACGGCAGCGTCGAGATAACTTCAATAGCACGGGGAGGTGAAGTGTCTAGAATGATAGGCGATTCGTGTCCGAGTGATCCTGGGGCGCCGTTGAAGGGCAAAGTACGATTTACAGCTGTGATCGGGTTGTTTGAGTCGCGGAGAATGATGCCATCGAGAAGGGCTTCGTCCGGTGCGGGGTAATCTAAATCAGGAGTATAGTCACCAGGAGCTGACTCAAAGGCAAAGTAAAGAATGGAGGTGCCTGATCCTCCCGTGTAAACAGCTGCCGCGCTCCGCCGCGCGCTCGATGTCTCTAGCGCCAGAAATGGCCACGAGCCATTCTCGGAGCGCACCACCACGGGTGCCGTGAAATGTAATGCAAATGTGAAGGAATCTCCGGCCCCGAAGGTCGTGCCATAGACTTTAGTCTTGGGAGCAAGAAGCGCCTCAACCGTGTGGCAAGTGGGTGGGGAAGTGTCGATGGTGATGTTCAAGCGGCGGAGAGTGCGGGCTGGATCAGGGCTGAAAGGGTCGGAGTCGCCTGGCTCGGAGCGTGACGTGGTCATGTCAAGTTGCAGCTCTTCGAGGGCAAGCACGCGGCTCAGCCGACGAACCGTCAAGACGGCATTGCGGCCTGTTGCAACAGTGACCACACGACCACCCTGGAGCTGAATCGCAGTGGTGCGTGTCAGGTCCGACCGCCGTTGGTGCACAATCACTGGTCGCGTGTACGGGTCCGTAGCCTGCACCGTGTAAAGAAAGGATAGCGTGCGGCCGTCCTCCGAGACATTCGTGTAGGTTGCTACCTGCACCTCTCCACTGATGGATCCGTATCCCTGGTTGCTGCCATCGTCAATGGGCTCAGTACTTCCCAAATGCAGTTCTAAGACAGGCGTGCCGCCGGTGGTGTTCACAGCTACCCGCCGATTGAATCGCACGAGAAGCGTCAAGCGGGCACCCGCTCCCAGGATGGAGTCTGCAGGAGTGTCAGTGGACACCGTCTCAATGTAGGCGCACATCTCCGTGCACACTTCGATTGCAGAGCCTGGAGTGACCTGAAGAACTGAGAGTGAGCCCGGATCTCCCGGAGTAGGCACGTCGAGTAAAGCTGGCGTCAGAGGCTGAGACGATGCGCGCCGAATCCAGCCTTCCTCATGGCCCATGAAGAAGATGTCAAGGGGCGAAAGGGTTGAGATGGCTGGATCAAAGGCATTGGCGTAAGGTAAAGCGTACGAATCAAGTATTGATGCCGAGTCGCCCTCGCCAACCACATACCAAAAAGTGAGACTGTGCGTGCCGCTCCCGTAGCCGTAAGTCGCAAATCCACCAGGACTCATCCGAAGCACAGGTGCAGCTGTTATATTAGAGGATACCATGACTGGTGCACTGAATGAGACCACAACATCAATGGGCTCACCTACACCATATACACCGCCAACCTTGGTGGTTGTGATGGCGATGACGGAAGGGCGAAAGGACGCATCACTCCGCGCCTCAACGTCCACTGCGTCGTCATCTTCATCGTCCACCGTGGCGCTCAGAGAGCAACCAAACGCAAGGTCCGTTGAACAAGTTCCTACTGGCACTAGCGTGGTATTCACTGCTGTTTTGGGGCTATGCGCGAGTCGCAGCAAGGTCGAATTAGGGCTCATTTTGAAGGCCTTCGAGGAAGTGTAATCGAGAAACTTGGTTCGGTCTCCAGGCAGTGTTAAATACTCAAATGTTAAAGTGTCAGTGTTGTTCCCACCGGTATATGTCGCATTGCGCACCCCAAGAGAAGTCAAGTTTCCAGATGGCGTGCCCGAGAGCACCTCTTGGCCATTCCACGAAGGAGTAAAATAGAGCACGTCCCCAGATGTGTTTGTGATTGTCACAACTTTCCGATTGAAGTTAGTGCCAGGAAGCCCCACAAGAACCTCGAACTCAAGGCCGAGTGCCCAGCTGTTGGTGAAGCCGTGCCCCTGGGCGAGCACCAGAGACGACGAACCGTTGCTCAAAGACCACACCCTGGCCACTGGCACCACATCCACTGCCAGCTCCAGGTACGGCGCTGCATTCGTTGACAGCGTCACCGGCACACCGTAACGGTTGGTGAGTGCGCGGTAAGGCGGTAGGAAGCTCTGACCTCGCCAGCCCGCGAGGAGCCCCCACCCAAACTGAACGTTTAATTTGATGATCTCAAACGCGCCATAGGATTGTGTGCCCCCGCTCGCATACACCCGCACCACTCTCGCTGGCAGTGGGTAAATCAAAAGACTTTTGGTACCAGCGAGGGAGTTGACGCTTCTCGGTGGTGGTAGAGTCACATCTGCATGGGTAGTCGGGTGCGACGAGGATCGCCGAATGAAGCCGCCGTTGAGCCTCAGCGATGACTGGTCCACATAGTCGAGACGCACGGCATAGTCGAGATCGTTCACAACATAGCGAAAGGTGACCACTTCGTCGACTTGCTTCACGAAATAGGCCTTTCGGAGGTACACATACTGGCCCACGGTCTCCTTGGGAGGGTACCACATCATTTGGGCTTGTCGAACTGCCTCCGATATGCGACCCACTGCCACGTACAGAAAAGGCCGCCCGGGCTGTTCCTCATGTTCCACTCGGATCATCTCTGCACTATTTTCGCCTTCTTTCCACTTATCAAGGTAGGCTATTCCGTTGGTGACTTCAACATCAACGGCTTTGTTGAAGACCACATCGATCAAGATGGCATCTCCCTCTCCGTAGACCCCGTCGTTCAGCGGGCTCGTGACTTTCACCACCTGGGGCACGGCCGTGTCGATACGAATGTGCCGTCGTGCGCTCAGGGACTCTCCGCCGTGGTGTCGGTAGCTGCCTCCAAAGCCTGGGGGTGGTAATGTGAGATCAATGGGAACAGCGGTGTGTGCGTCGACGAGGCCTTCTCCCTCCATCGACGCCACGCTTCGGTACTCGAGGTCACTGCTTGAATCGCCTTCGCACACGGTGTACTGAAACACAAGCCTAGACCGGCGATTCCGGCTCAAAAATACCGCAGGATCCTCATCATCTGATTCAATGGCAACTAACGGTGCATATCGGTCCGGTGCCCTGTGCCCTCTCCTTAATTCTATTGCTTGGCGAGACAGCACTACGCCATGCACGTCTAACACGTCATCGCGGTTCGTGTACAAAAAGGTGCCATCTCCTAGCGCCCGCCCCGAGACTGAATCCTGCGGCGCGTTGTACTGGTCAAGCTCGAGCTCTGGAAGGTTGCCATTTTGTTCGCAGCTGCTTGACGCGGCATCGATGTGAAAAGGCGGTATGTTGGCATCTTCGAAGGTTACTGTGACGTTGTTGCCCCGAGTTGTGCACAGGCGTCGAGCCTCAGGATCGTCTAGTGGGGTCGAGTACGACACCGTTACTCTTCCTAGGCCTGGAATAGCTTCAAGGCGTTGCTTCAGCTCTTCTTGGTCGCTGTGCGCTTTTATGTTGGTCGCGTGATGACCGTTCCATGTGATCGTGAGGGCGCCACCGTCTGCTGCACATGTAAATGTTTGCACCTCCGGCACCGCGCATGCTGTAAGCCGCGCGCCAAGGCACCCTGTAGCGAGGCGCAGCACGGGGGCTGTAGCGTTCGCAAGAATCGTATGCGCTGTGGGGTGCGCTCCGTCTGTCCACTGAGCATTGAAGCCGACTGCATCGTTTGCGGTGCCGTAGAGATGTTTCGTAGACCCGCTGATAATCCAACGTGCAGGCACATCGATCGAACTCCCAACCCACCTAAGAGAGAGTGTGTGAGTGATTGTGAATGCTACGCAGAGTAGCCTAGATGAAATGCAAGCATTGATTATTACCTCGATCCCACTGCGACTCCTTCTGGTCTCCAATCGACTTCCGTGGTCATCAGCACAGTTACGTTGATTCTATGGCCTGCGCCATATTCCCCATCAGGAGTCGGGCTAGCTACTGCAATGGCCAGAGGAGGTGCGTCGCCTTCGAGCGTGAGTCTATTCGGTGACACTTCTATGGGAAGTAAAAGCTCCGATTCGCCATCTGGGATAGTGAACTCTTCAAGGAGTTCGATCTGGCGGCGGCCATCGCGTGGGACCGTTACGTCTTGGTACGCAGCGTGAGCCACTGGCCGCCAGCCAGTGCGATTAGCAGTGTAATTCAAAGGAGGCACAAAGTCTGTGGAATTTGTGGCATTCGTAGTGTTAGTTCTGTTCACGGCTTGGATTTCTTCATCTGGTGGGTACCCTTTGCCCGGCCATATGAATGACGAGTCCCTGTGTTTCAGCGTGGGTACATTTTATCGACGTGAAAATTGACTAGGTTGAGGCAAAATAGGATCTAGGTGACAAACTAAGACTTACGGGATAGTTTGCGCGAAGTGTAGGAGGTAGCCCAAGAGCACGAAGCATTGCATGGGTGTTGACGCAGCAAAGGCCATTTTGGCCATTTTGAGTTGACCGGTAACGCCACTCTAATATGGTACAGTTAGTCGTTACAGGAACAAGCAAGGAGTAACTAACTTACTTACACCTTACACCTGTACTAGTACTTACATGCTTACATGGTCAAAACTCAAAAAGTAAGTACGCAAATGGGATCACGCTGCTGCTTTGGGATGGGCGGCTCTTCTTCTGGACATGGATCGCCTGAGAGACTTCGTTTTGGTCCCCTCCTCTGCGGGCGGAGACTCTTCTTTTGAGCTGCACTCTCAGAGCACGGAGGAGTGTGCAACTTTGAGCCGCTACCATTAATTCCATGGCCACTCGGGCTTGTGCGCCCGATTCGCTTCTTAGATTTAGTAAGCGCAGCTTTTCTTCTCTACCTGTTAGCCTTCTAATTCCGGCCCCTGCTGAAATAGTAAGTACGTAAAGTTACTGTGCAGACTCCAGACAACTACAGTTTGAAGTTTGCTGCTGTACTTGTACTTGCATGGAGTACTTACATAGAGCGCTCTAATACCCTCGCTTGGTACACCGGACGTGCAATGTGTTTTACGCACGAATTCTCGAGGATTTGCAATTGAAATAGTCAGAAAATTGTAATCCCTGGTGGATATTGACTGGAATTGGAATAACTCGCCAATCCAATACAATACGCATTTCCCTATTTCCCCAACAGCCAACAGGACCCAAAAAAACCATAAATCCAGGAGCGTAGAGGTAGATGAGCTGGCTGGTAAAATGCCAATGGCTGAGCCAGCTCCGAGCAGCTCCGCCCTCGCCCTCCATCAGAGAACAGAGAAAGAAAGAAAGAAAGAAAGAAAGAAAGAAAGAAAGAAAGAAAGAAAGAAAGAAAGAAAGAAAGAAAGAAAGAAAGAAAGAAAGAAAGAAAGAAAGAAAGAAAGAAAGAAAGAAAGAAAGGTCTGCTGTCTGCTGTCTGCTGCTCTGAGAATATTCTAAATAAACGAGACATCCGGTACATGGAGCATGCACAATGATACAACAATGATACACCGCAGAAGCCGTGGAACTAGAATACAGAGTAGACTCTATATAAACTAGAGTTCTCGCTCGAGTTCCGAGCGGCCTCAGAAATCCGGACGTGTAGAAGCCAGTAAAAGACAGGGCCATGAATATCTCTTCTTTAGCGGGCATTCGAAACCTATGCCTCCTTCCGAGAATTGATCCTACGGGGTTCATGAGAGTAAAGATGAATATTGCATTGCGCAAAAGGACACTCAGCCCAGTCAGACTTGTTCTGGAGGATTCATCAAAACGCAGCTTTATGCTATTTGTTGTTGTTTCTTTGCAATTGGGGAGTATAATCTAATCTAATCGACATGCCACGACCTCTGCTTAAGATCTTTCCTCTTATGGGGCATTAGACTCATCCTGGCAGAAAGATACTCCCCAGTCTCTGAGCATTTTCACGTGCTCTACGTCGACCGTATCATCGGTATCGATGCATAGCTCACCTCGGTCAAAGATCGTCAAGGTAGACTCACCGTTCTGCCCACTTTTCGGTGCCAGGGCGCGGTATGCGGCCTCGGCAGCCGCGACATTTTCTCCTGATTCGAGGAGAAAGCCCAAGGATTCTGAGTTGCACGAAGATTGCGCAGAGCGGAGCAGCCGCCAGCCGAAGAGGAAGGTGGATAGCCTTGAGGGTTGGACGCTGCCCTCCGCTGCTAAAAGTTCAATCAGTGTCATGGCCGCCTCCAAGGGCAAAGAGCACTTTTAAAAGAGGCGAAGACAATGAGGAAGTCGAAAATAGGAAATGAGATTGTAGCTTTTAAATACTTGAAAGAAAGTGAAGAAGAAGAAAAGTTCGATTCGTGCACCTACCTGATGAATGTAAAAGTTGTTGGAAAAGCCGCGCTCCTGGAGCGGAGACTTCACGGCTGCTGCGATGATTTCCCAGGCGCTGTCGATCTTTCGGTTTTGGCGATAGAGTTTGGCGAGGAACACGGGGCAGTCGGCGCGCAACGGGTCGAGGGCGATGCAGCGAGTGTACCAGTACTCGGACTTCTCGAAGTTGAAGGCGAAGTGCTGGTAGCTGTACGCGAGCCATCGCATAGCCGCCCACGTCTGCTCCTGGTTGATGTTGGGGTTGGCAACATGGTGCGCGGCGAGGCGCTGCTCCAAATACTTGGTGCCCATGTCGATCCAATTGGTCACTTCCGGTGTGATGGCGTGGTCGCCGCGGCCTAGCAGAGCTTCCAGCGCCGCAAAGTTGGTGGCCTATTTTACAAGGAGGATTGGGAGAAGTGGGGAGGAGTGTGAAGAACTCAAGTGCATGAATACAGTGGTGTAGAGTTCATCATGCGACTGAGTGTCGCTGTTGAACGATCGCCAAGGGGCTAAGGCCAGGTGCCTGAGGCCAGGTGCCTGAGGCAAGATTGCGTCTTACCCCTAGGTAGTAGAGCACGTGAGGATTATCGGGCATGTCCCTTCGGTCGCGCTCGAGCAGCTCGAGATCAAAAAGGTAGCGGTTGAAGGACTGGGAGTGGCCGTGGTTGGCTTCACGAGAGGTGTGCCACGACGCGCGCCCTGCCACCTCCACCTCCCGCACCTCCCACGCTAACTGCTTGCTTGGCATCAAGCTGGGGTCCCCTGGCACTCGGAGCTGCTCGTGCAAGCGGTAATCGAACTCCAGACCTTGCCGGTGGAGAACCAGCCACTACATGGCAGACAAAATTGAAATAATTTTCAAAGAAATTAAACAGCGATCGCGAGACATGGGGGAGCAATTAAACATTTCAAGACCTGCCTACTTATATTATGCTGCTATAATGGGGCGCGCGCCGCATTTTCCTGAGGAGTAGCCTTCCCATACCTCAGAAAGACGAGTGGTGTGCGCGTTCCGGTCCCAAATTTTGAACATGAATGCGACGTGCGAAAAATCGAGTGCAGCGTAAGGAAAGTTCGCCGCGGGCTCCCAGTCCGGATCGGCCACCATGACGTGGCTCATGTCTGGAAACTTGCGCCACGCTTCCTGCAGTAGTCGAGAAGAAGAAAGTGGGTCACGTCTAAGATCTTTTTGAAATTGGACATGAATCAACGAGGTCGACCTGAAAGACGCGCGTTCGAGCAGGACCAAAACCTTCGAAGTGGTAGTAGTACAGCCACCGAGGCAGGTCTGGCAGTGCTGTAACAACTGTCAAAGCAGTGCCGTCTGTAGTACGATCGTCAATCCCCACGATAATTCCATCAATGATGGGTTCCCATTTTGGTAAATTGGCAGCGAAATTATCTTCTTCGTCGCGAGCGATCATTGCGAGGAGGATACTGACATTTCTGGCATGAGACGCTAAAGGAACTAGTCCCAGGGTTAACAAGAGACGCCTACGCATCGCGCACAGTCTGTTCGCTTGAATGAGCCCTAATAGTAGCTACTCTGCTGCTGCACGTTATACCGTGGTTTCGTTAGTGCTACCAAAAGAATGTGCTGCAAGCTGAATAGGAGGACGGCTGAACTGACGGAGTCACTGTTACTCCTGACTAAGGTCCAGCTCTCGGCTCTCGGCTCTCGGCTCTCAGCAGCTCTAATCACGACTTCACTGGTCTTGCTACTGTAACCGAGCTGCTGTAGTAACCTTTCAGGCTTTGAAATATCAACTAGCCAGAGCGCTTGAGCACTTGAGCACTTGAGTGCTTGGCACTTGGCATTTCACGGAATTCACTTGAATTTGAAAGGGAAAATATTCACAGAAACTAAGAGGGGGATAGAAGGTTCGGTGGAAACGTGGAAACTGGAAACCCATTCCGTTTTCCCTATTATAGTATGGGATGAAAAATCAAAATACTTCCCTACGAGTGCGGGATTTGAGGGGGGTTTTGGGGAGTCTTTCCGAAAATCCACCTGGGACCTCACGTTCGCTTAGTAGCTGCAGCTTCTCGTCGGACCCCACAATGGTGAGAGGAAACTAGTCTTGGCCGCCGTCTTTGAATGGCTACATCTAAACATCGCGGTTAACTATCTCCAGCCCGTATTTCGATGCTGCGTACATAGCAATGCTTTCTCTATTAGGCACCCATTCCACCTCCTTCCGCCACTACCAATTTATCACGCTGTTCTCATTCGCATTTATTCGTGCCCTTGCTCCCTCCCTATTACAGCCTCGCGGACCGAAGAAGCACCTCAAGCGGCTGAATGCCCCGCATGCATGGATGCTTGGGAAGATGGACGGGATCTGGGCCCCTCGCCCATCCACTGGTCCACACAAACTGCAGGAGTGCCTGCCGCTAGTGCTCATCTTGCGCAACCGGCTTAAGTACGCAATCAACGCCGCGGAGGTGACCTCCATCTGCATGGAAAAATTGGTAAAAGTAGACGGCAAAGTGCGCACTGACCCGTGCTACCCTGCGGGCTTCATGGATGTGGTGTCCATCGAGCGGTCGAATGATACATTCCGCCTGCTCTACGACACCAAGGGTCGCTTCATCTTGCACCCTATCAAGGCAGATGAGGCTGCCTTCAAGCTTTGCCGCGTGCAAAAGCTGGAAGTATCAAAGAAGAACATTCCTTTCATTGTGACCCACGACGGGCGCACGATTCGGTACCCTGACCCTTTGATTAAGGTGAACGACACAGTGAAGGTGGACCTGGCCACGGGCAAAGTGACCGAGTTCATCAAGTTCAACATTGGCACCACCTGCATGATCCAGCGCGGTGGTAACGCTGGCCGCGTGGGCATTATCCAATTCGTGGAGAAGCACCCTGGTTCGTTCGATATTGTGCAGATCAAGGATGCTGCCGGTCACACTTTCGCAACCCGTTTGAAGAACGTGTTTGTGATTGGCGAGGAAGCCAAGCCTTGGGTAAGCATCCCTAAGGGCAAGGGCGTCAAACTCACTATCTTGGAAGAGCGGGCCATTCGCTTGAAGGCGTAAGTTTGCGCGAACGTTTAGGTCGTTGCCTCGTTCGTCGCTTGCCGTCGGCTGATTTCGCTTCATAAGTTTCGAAGGAGGCGAATGCTCGAGGGCGACCTAAATTGATGCACCGAGTGGTGAATTGGTTGCTGAGGGGCCGCTTGTCTGTTCTTCTTCTTGCCTGGCATGCGTTGCTAGTCTAGTATTCATAGAAATTAGTAAGCGACCGCACATTTGAACACGCACTTCAAATTTCTGAATAACGAATAACCAGGTATTAAATACTTAGTGCTACCACTACCAAACCAACACCCGTGCGAAGTTCGAACTGGGACTGGTAAGCGAAGTAACAATACTTCTACTTACTACATGCAGGTGGGTGTTGAATGTGAGAATAAAATAGAAGGCTTCGCCGAATGCTCGCAGCACAGCGCACGGGCTTCGGGCGCTTTCGCGCTTCGCGCTTCATCTGTTTCTGTTTGCTGCTTGCTAGTTGCTAGCTGCTACACTTGCCGTATGCTTTTGCTTGCTGCCTTGTTCTATTTTCCCTGTTCGTTGCTCGGTGAGCTAATGGCTGGTGGCTTCTTTGGCGTTACCGGGATATTACGGATCACGCACATGGACATCGGCACATCGGCACATGGACGTCTCGACCTGGACGGCTGCACGAGGCCACGGCACCACGGCCACGGGGCTTCGGCTTTGGCTTCGGCTTCGGCTTCGGCTCCGGCTTTTACTTTTGTTTCGGCTCCGCGGCTTACGGCAATTGCTTTTGGCTATTATCAGGCTCTTCCGGATTAAAAAGAGGTGAGGCAACCAGAGCCCGTTGCTGTCTAGATAGGTGTCCATGTCAATCATTAAATTATTAGAACAGAGCACAGAGCACAGAGCACAGAGCACAGACATAAAGCACGAATGGGCAGGTAGACAAATGGCAACGGGTGCTTCAGACCACCAGATACCCACGCCGGCGGCGATGCGACCGGGGGCACTGGCACATTAGCCCTTTCTTTGCGCGTGAAGCAGTGGCAGCGCTGGGTGGGCCTCGACTCCAGCCAAAGGGACTCCTGAAAACGCAAGCAAGCCTATCTACCGTGCACTCCAGAAGTTTAACAGAAGACAAGGGGCGAACCCAAAGCCAACAGGAGTTTCTACCTATATGGGTTCTTCAAGACACACCATTGTTGATTTCCATTGTACTCGTATTCCAATCCGACCAATCAAGGCCTGCCGTCAAATAGATATCAGCTGACTATAACATATCCCGAGCCAGCTTTTCATGGCCCGGGGGGGGGGGGGGGTGGGGGGGGGCTG
>Ga0307979_1003408_pt1 | contig 10690 bp, 1 predicted proteins | sample OrgLakmetage1058_FD_201833 | JGI IMG/M metagenome (GOLD analysis project Ga0307979, IMG submission 201833) | Saline water microbial communities from Organic Lake, Antarctica - #1058 | ecosystem: Environmental > Aquatic > Non-marine Saline and Alkaline > Saline | place: Antarctica: Organic Lake... | reverse complement strand
GGTAACTCAAAGCAAGAAGAAGAAGACCTTCCGTCGTTCCCAAGCTCGCTCGCAGCTGCATTAGTGCGGCGTTCTTTCCGTCAAGCTCATGATCAGGAACTCTCCAGCACCACCACCACCACCACCAGGGCGCAACTTACAGCAGTGCAGCGCGCGCTCGTGTTCGCCCAAGCTCCCTTGCAACAAATTTCAAGCTGCTGCGTGCGAAGCGACAACAGCAGCTGCAGTGGCAGCAGCAGCCACTCTGCTTTCCTTTCCTTGTTGAAAAACAACAGCAACGGCCCAGCCGCGGCGCTGGTCGGGCAACGGCGGTTCGCGCGTGCGGCGGCTCATTTGGGCTTCTCGAGTTCGAATACCGTTGACGCTGCGGCTAATGCGGCTGAGGCCTTCACGAACGCGCGCGGGCATCCAAGCGCAGCGTTTTCGCGCCTTCTGCTGTTGGAAAACACTGCAGCCACTCAGCAGAGTGGCGTAGACGATGTCTCCCTCAGCTCTGGTAGTGCTAGTGACGGTAGCAGCAATGGCGATAGCAACAGGGCTGTGCCATCTCTGGCGCAGGCCGCAACGAGTGCATCTGTCGCCGAGGCGCACGCACTTGTGAAGTTAATTCGAGCACCCTGGTTCGCTGGGCTCTTAGCTCCGAGGGAAGCTCATGCGCTCGTGCAAGGCTCCGATCCCGGCTGTTTCCTGGCGTACGCAGAGGTGGCGCCCAAGACAGGGGCAGCGGCAGCGGCAGGGGCCTCTGCCAACTCGAGCGTTGCTGCTGCCTCAAAGGACGAGGAACCCATGCATCTCCGCGTGTTGCGCAGTGCGCCTGGTGGGACAGTAGTGGAAGCGTGGAGCACAGCAATCGGCCGCACAAGCAACCAGATTAGCAGCAGCAGCAGCAGCTCTGCTCGTAGTTCCAATGCGGCGGCGCCTCCTGCTCTCACCTTCGTGCTACCTCCGCCGCGCGTCGTCTCCGTTCGCCTCACCTCGTGCACTGCCACCGCTTCGGAGTCGCCGCAGCTGGCTTGCGTCATGTTCGTCTTTTCTGCCGGCCGTGCGGTGCCTGGTGCTGTGCCATTACAGTCGGCTACCACCACCTCTGCAGCAGCAGCAGGAGCGCAAGTAGTGGAGTACAGTGGCGCGGATGGCCGTGGGGCGAAAAGTGCACACGACTGCGGCAGCAGCAGCGATGGCGGTGGCGGCGGCGAATTGGTAAGAACTTCGAAATTAGTGCGCAAAACCAGCGCTCAAAAGAAAAGTGGGCCCAGTTCTGGTGGCCGCAAGGTGAGCAGCTCCAGCAGCGGAAGTAGCCTGAATCGTGGGTCATCAGCGCGCTTGCCGGCGTCGCCTGGTGTTCTGGATGACAGGAAACGAAGCCGGAGTAGCAGCCTTGCCAACGATGCCACCAAGGCATCTTCTTTCGCTGGTGAATTAGCTGAGGGCGAGTGGATCGCGGAAGTGCGTGTCGTCAACGATTTAGCGACTCAGGCCTGCGTTGGCCTCACCATGGTCTCCAACACCGGCAGGGCGATTGTGGACGTCACGCCTAGTCGCTCCGGGTCCATGCGCCAAAATAGTACCGCAGTAGATGAGGCCAGCAATGTCACGGAATCTAGCCACCGACACCACGTTGGTCGGCGCGCTTGGCAAACATGCGTGTGGGCGGCTACGCCAGGCTGCGCCATCGTGGGTTTACAGGGGAAATTCGCAACCCTGTTGCCGCCACCGCCGTCGCCTGGGTTGCCCTCCGCTGCACCATCAGCGGACGGCGCCGCTTCTGGTGCACCATCAGTCACTGACGGTTCCGGCAGCAACCCTTTCACTTTCGGTAACGAGGCAACACCCGCCGCAACACCAGCGGCGCCAGCGCAACAACCAGCGTCACCAGTTCCATTCACCTTCGGAGGCGCTACACTGGCGGTAACACCACCACTGTCAGCAGCAGCATCAGCAGGAGGAGGAGGAGGAGGAGCATCAACAACGTTCACCTTTGGTGAGCCATCATCGTCCGTGGGATCGTCGCCGCCGGCAACAGTGGCCGCTGCTCCGACTCCTGCGCCATTTGTGTTCGGTCAAACTTCGCCTACGCCTGCTGCTCCTCCTGCATTGAGCACTGAGGTGCCCTTCGTGTTTGGCTCGTCAAGCGAGATCAGCAGCAGCGTCACTTCAGCTGGCACTGGCTCTATCGGCCAGCCTGTCGACAGTAAGTTACTTCTTTTTTAAGTTTCAAGATCAATCAGCTTCACATTTGCAGTTTTCTATTCGCACCTACATCATGCTTGTGTGCATCATAGCCTGCTTGTATATATCTTCTTTTCACGTATGTATCGCTTTGTTCTCTTTTCATTCTTCTTCCAAAACAGGCGCGAAACTCGTTGCACCCAACTCAGCTAGCCGAAGTGACTCAGAATCCTCAGCACCAGCGGCAGGCACCCCTCCTTTTGCGCCGCTCCCGATGATCATGGGCATCGAGGAAGCGCCGCTAACTGAGAACCTAGGGGGGGGGGTTGAGGATCCGAGCGCAGCGGACAGCAGTAGCAGCACTAGCGGCGACAGCAGCGGCAGCCTTGCAATGGCTGCGGATTCAGAGATATCGTACGACAACCCTGTGCTAGCTGCGGCCGCTGGGGCTGCTGACGCATGTGCCTTCGTGCACCGCGTGCGCTCTGAGCGAGGCACAATGCCACTGCTGGCAACCGTTGCACCAGCCTTGGCGAACGTGCTGAACCGTCCTCTTGCATTTGGCCCTGCAGCAATAACAGTCGATAGCACGAAGGCGGGTGGCAGCACGAGTGCGGAAACCATCATGCTCGGTGCCCTATTGGCCGCAGTGGCAGCAGCGACCTTTGGCGGGTGCCATTGCCGAGGGTTGCGGGCGGCCCGCTTGCTTCTCGACCAATCAAAAGCGGTTGAAGCACCCGCAGCGGCCTCGGTTGCTGCCTTGGCCAACAGCGACGAAGACGAGGACCCTCGGTTATGGGGTGATTGGGCCGCGCACGATTCCGCCGAGGCGTCTAGCCTGTCCTTGTCAGGTGGTGCCGCCACTAGTAGTAGTGGTGGTGGTGGTGCCTTGGCAGCGGAGGACATGACCGCGATATCGGAGGCCGAAGCCAAGGCCTTCGAAGCGGAGCCCTACCCTGCAGAGAACTTCACCTTTGCCGTTAACGACGGCTCTTCTTCATCATCTTCTTCTTCGCCTTCGTCTTCAAGCAGCAGCAGTAGTAGTAAAGGTGGCAAAAGCAACGTTAGCACATTTCCAGTCCCCGGGCAGGCCGTGCCACCAGGGCTCAGCGAAAGCACGCTGGTAGCCGCCGCCCTCGCGATGCCCCTGCTGAAGTTGCAAGCCGCCAACGCGGCGAGAATTGCGTTCTTGGGCACCGTGAGCCGCCTCTCGACAAACTTGGCCAACAATATTGGTGCGATGCACAAAGACGCGCAGCTCGTAGACTTAAAGGGACGGGAACTGAGCGCACCTCGCCGCCATCGCCACAACAACAACAACAGTGCTGATGCGTTAGCCGCGCTCTTGATGACCCCTGACTTCTTTGCCTGCGTGCGCCTGCTGTACGCGCGCCCCTTGGAGCTCCCACCAGCTCTAGCGGCAGTGCACGCGGCTACGAACAGTGGCAGGAGCACCAGCAGTGACAGCGACGGTTCGGGTGAAAACAGTAGCGGCGGCACCAATAGCGGCAGTAGCAGCAACGGAAACCCAGCACTGGACGTTGCGCTGAGTGCTCTGACCACTGCGCTTGCCACTGCCGCCCCCAAAAGAGCGAGCGCTCTCGCGAGCTCCGTCGTGGGTGAACTTCTGTTTCAGGCTTCCAGCCCGCAGCTGAGCCAGGTGGTTCCCCCCGGAGGGGGGTGTGCGATGATGCACGGAGCGGGCTCCGGCGGCGGGGGTGGCGGGGGTGGGGGTCCGAAATCGCTCATGGCGCAACCTTGCGCGTGGGACCCCGAGGTCACCCACAACGCTACGCCCAGCAACCTGTCGTTCCGGGACAACAACACGATTGCGTGCTTTTCGAACAACACGTCGCACCGCTGCTGCTACGGCGCGGTTGGGGTTGCCCCCGGGCAGGTGGCGCAGTGGAAGGTGACCGTGGTAAAACAACCGTGCTGCGCGTATGTCGGAGTGGCGAAAATGAGCCGCCTCAATACTTACGACTCGTTCGTGGACTCTTCCACGTGCATTGGCTTCTCCAACTTCAGCGGCGAGCGCAATTGCACCCGTGAGGTGGGGGCTTACTGCATTTTCCGCCTCGACATGCGCGTAGGCACCATCACTTACATCACGGTCCACGGCGAGCGGGAATGCCCCATCGACAAGTCCGAAACCCTGTACCCCGCGATCGACAGCGACGAGAACGGCGAGTACAAAATCCAATGGGACGGCCCGATGTTGGGTGGCAGCTCCGGCGCGCTTTCGAGCGATGCTTCGGCCTGGGCCTGGTTGCTACCGCGCACTGTCGAGCAGAAGGCACTCGTGCAGCCCCGCCCGGGGCTCGCCCTTGCTCTCCTCAACGCTCTGCTCCAAAGCTTGAGCAGCGCTCATTCGAATGCCAACGCTTCTTCGTTGAAAACGGTCCAAGCGTTGTCGTCGCAAGTGCTGCGACAGGAAGTTTTGAACGCGATTGTTGCCTGCGTTGAAGCCTCTAGCAGCGACGACGACGACGACAGCAGCAACAGCAGTGGCAGCAATGGCAAGGACCAGGACGAGCTCAACAAGCGCGCTGGCTTGCACAAACTTGCGGCACTGCGCTGTGTGGCGTCTTTCCTTGAAGCTGCGTCTTCCTCGTCGTTGACATCGGCTGTTGACGTGTCCTCGTCTAGTCGCGGCCGCTGGAGCAAGCCGCAGTTTGACTTGTCGGCGCTGCAGCGCCTCGGCAAACGCATGGCCTGGATGCACACCCAAGAGACCGCGAAAGGGAAAGGCTACTCCTCGTACTTGATGGCGCTGGTGCAGGTGATGGCCAGTGTCACGAAAGCTATCGATGCGCAGAACGACGACACCCAATCCCAGATAGTGAAAGGTCGATCTAGCGCAGGAACTTCCCAAGGCACTGGTGAAGAGGAGTTCAAGGAAGAAAGTTCGGCTGCACAAGAATTCAAAGAAGAAGCTCCTAAGAACAGAGTAGGATTGAATGGTGCTATAGGTTCAGAGGTAGATGTAGCGTCAGTCGCTGTGCTGCGCCCCGTTACTGTGGCCCGAGCTGGAAGCGGCATCAGTGGCAGTAGTGGCAGTAGCAGCCCGCCGCCGCCGCCGAATTGCCCGAGCGCGCAGCACCCCATGGCAGTGAGCGACGGGAGCGACAACAACGGCTACCGCCATTTCGTCTGCAACGGCTGCCGTGTGCACACTTCAGGCTTTCGGTGGTGGTGCCGGCACTGCCGCGACGACTATTGCTTTTCTTGCCACCCTGACCCGCGCAGCGCGTCTCCAGACTCTGGCAGGAGCAACAGCAGTGGCGGCAATACCTCCTCCAACAATGCAGCGAGTCCACAGCGAGTGTCTGCTAGCGGCGGTCCCCCGGACGGCAGCTTCGATCCTAGCACGAGCAGCAGCTTCGCGGCAGCTTTGCCTGATTGGTTCAACGGATTCGTGCACGCTGCGGCTGCACTCCCTGACGACCCTCCGCTCGATCTCGTCGACGAAGCCGCGCGCGAATCCGCCAGCTCAAGCCAGCAAGGGCTAGTGCCGAGAAGCCCTGTGAAGAGCAGCAGCAGCAGCAGCAGCAGCAGCAACAGTGCCAACGGCAGTGCCTATTCCGTGGCCTTTGCGCAGTCCATGTGGATGGAGCGCAACATAATCCACGATTGGCTGCCAGCACCCGTGCTTCGCCAGGCCATCTGGCAAGCCTCGTCGTCGTTCGACGACTCGTACGCCGCGGCCAATTTGACGGTCAAAAGTGGCAAACCCTGGCTCAGCGCGGCGGCTCCCCCACAGGGGATCTTCACTGCTTCCCTCGAGGCGACGAGCAACGCGGCGGCTGGGAGCAGCAGCAGTGGCAGTGGTGGAGGCAGGTGTGAGGCAGTGGTGGTGGACTTTGGCGTGCTCGTCGAGCTGTCCGGCCTGCGCCTGCACACCCCTGCCCAAGGATGGACGGGTGCGGAGCCCAAAGCCTTGCGCCTCGAAATCAGTACTGTGAGCGCCCAAGGGCCTTGGCAACCGGTCGATTGTGGCGTTGCGGGGCCGTCACCCGATCTCGACGGAGCGACAACGCCATCTCTTCCGCCGCCTTGCTGCCCGGCAGGGCACCCGATCGCTGCCACACAGCTGACTCCCTTCGAAGGCTGCCTTTGCAGCGTGTGCAACCGAGAAGAGATTGTCGGCGCGTGCGCCACCGTCTATGGTTGCCGTTCTTGCGATTGGGGCCTGTGCCAGTCCTGCTACACCACCGCGACCACCGACATGGCCGTCGAGGCGGCGACCAAGGGCAGCCACAGGGAACCTGCTCGTCTGGACGGTGCAACAGCCGCTGGCGCTGGTGCTGCCTTCGCCGCTGAGCAAGAGTCGGTTTTCCCCCTCGAGAAAACCAAGGAACCTCAAGACGTGGTAGGCTTCCTGTCTGCCGCGCGGTTTTGGCGGCTCCAATTTGAGGGCAACTTTGGAAGCGAGCACTTGGCGCTGCAGTGCGTGGAATTCCTAGGGGCCGTGGAGCCATCGCTGAACGACGGGCACGCCGCATGCTTCCTCGAAGAGAGCATTCCTCCAATTCAAGGAGGCACTGACCCTGCGCCTACCACCAGCAAAATCCCTGACAGCAGTGGAGGTCTGAGCTTCGGCCCAATACCGGAAAGTCCTCCAGCTCCTACTGCCTACAACGAAGACGGGAAAGCACCGACCGTGCCACCTCTTTTTAGCTTGGAGCCAGCTGGCTTCACCCTCGAGTGCTGGGTGAGGCCTTCTGAAGCAACCAGGAGTGGGATACAGGGGGAAATCGCCTCCATTGCGTTGGCTGGTGGTGGAGCGGTACAGTGGGGCTTGAGTGCTAGCGGTGCGTTGACACTGGCCGTGTCATCGAACGACGACAGCCACGACGTGCACGCTACTAGCACCACTACCGGCGAAAGCAGCAACACCACCACCACACTTGTGAGCTTTGAGGCTGCATCGTCAAAGCTGTCGGCTGGCTCATGGGCGCATGTCGCGGTGGTGTGCGCGTTTGGTGGGAGTGAACACAGCAGCTGTAGCCTGGTTTTCAACGGCGAGCTTGCTTGCCACGGCGGCGCAGCTGGTTCCGCTTGCGTGCAAGCATTAGAAGCTTTACTTCAGGGAGGCGTTGGCGCTGGCGGCTGGGGTGGCGCTACCGGAGTCATCGGCCGTGCTTTACCTTCTCCATCTCCTCGTCCCTCGTCCCTCTCGTCATCTGCTGCTGGTGCTGCCGGCACCACTGCTACAGATACCATTACCAACCAAGCCTTTTGTGGCTGTTTGAAAGAGTTGCGCGTGTGGCGCACGGCGAGAAGTTCGGAAGCCATCGCGCAGTACCGGTGGCACAAGCACGCGCACCCGTCTCTGCTCGGGACTACGGCGCGGTCGTTCCAGTTGCGGCACGGCGCAGACAAGAACCTCATGGTCGCCTTGCCTCTGACTGGTCCGTCTGACTCTGTAAACACACTAGACCTCGGCTGGGCTGCCTTGGGCAGTAACGACAAAAACGACGACAGCAGCAGCAGCAGTGCTGTCGCTGTCATTTCAAGACGCCTGCGGTGGGCAGCACCAGATGGCACTGTCTCGTTGGCAGACGCTCGGGCAACAACTGCTGCTGCAGTGCCGACTGCATCGCCGCAAGCAGACATTCCCTCTTCCGAATCGAATTTGCCACTCGATCCGTCGTCGCCTTCTGGCCAGCTCACACCTGACCCTGCAGCAGCAGCAACGAACGACGAAGCAGCAACGACAGGAGCAGAGCCGCCTGAGGCCAGAGCGCTCCTTCGCGTAGACACATCGCCACTCGCGAGCTCCTTGAGGTTGCACACGGTAACGCAGGCCTCGGCAGAGCTGGCGGCGCAGTTTGGGCATTTGAATTTCCACCGCTTTTTGGAGGCACTCCAAGGCCAACCAGTAGGAGTCGACGAAGCTCTGGTGGAGTTGGTCAACAACGCTTGCGCCAACGACGCTTCTTTTTCGTCGTCTGCTTCCAATGCCAATGCTAGCAACAGCAACAACAGTGGTTTGGATGCCTACGACAAGTTCTCGTTTGGGCCACAAGTGTCTCTCGTGGCGTACCCCGAGCTCAAGGCGTGCGCTGCCAAAGGACAATTGAATTTGCGGCTGCTCGCTGCCCGGCACTTCAACACTCAAATCGCTCAACTGTTGCCGCTCGTGGACTTGCGGGAAGCCACTACCCCAAACACCCTGGCCGCTGCGCTCGTGCAAGCGGCGCCCCGGCTGTGGCTGCCCACCAAGTTCAACTTGTGGCGCGCGGGTCTGCAGGCTACCATTGGGAGTGGCGGCAGCAGATCCATCGAGTTTTCCCTGAACCGCCACGATGCGGCGGACGTCATCGGTCGACGGAGCGGCTCGGACCGCGTGTTGCTGGCCTCCGTGTTTGGGCAGCTTTTTACAAAAGTGCACCGCTTGCCGCCGAGCTGCCTGCGGCTCTCAGCCAGCAAGGACAACCGGGCTTGGCGGGTCAATTTCGCGGGGGAAGGGAGCATTGACGCCGGGGGGCCGTACCGCGAGTCGCTGTCAGATGCCGCAGGTGACTTAATGGCGCCGCACTTGGCACTCTTTGTGCCGTGCGCCAATCAGCGCGCCGAAGTGGAAGGGTTCGTGTCGGGCATGGGGGGCATTCAACACATGGACAAGTTCGTGCCCAACCCCACAAGGCAGTCCCCGCTGCACGCAGAAATGTACCAATTTGCGGGCAAACTGCTGGGCTTAGCCATGCGCACCGGCGCCGCTCTGCCGCTGCGGTTCCCGCCGCTGTTCTACAAGCTCCTCTTGGGCGCGGCGGTGGGGCGAAGTGACTTGAAGCGCATCGACAAGTTTTTGGTGGACTATTTGGACGCGGTGGCTCGAGCGGCCAAGGACCCACACATGACGCCGGAGCTCTTCGAAGACCTCTATGGGGGGCGCTGCTTCACGGCCAAGTCAGCCTGCGGTGCACGGGAAGTGGAACTTCTGCCGGGAGGCTCCAAGCTGATGCTCAATTTGAGCAACGCTTCAAACTTCGTGCGGCTCATGTTTCAGTACCACTTGCATGAATTCGATACGCAAGCACGTTGGGTCGCGGCCGGGCTGGCGACCGTGGTGCCAATTGCGGTGCTGCGGGTCTTCACCCCCAGCCAGGTGGAATTGTTGGTGACTGGACGGCGAGAAATCGACCTCGAGCTTTTGAAGCGGGTAACGGTGTACGAACCCCCGTATAGCCCTACCCACCCGACGATTGTGCTGTTCTGGGAGATGATGGAGTCGTTTACCCACGCGGAGCGCAGCATGATGCTGAAGTTTACCTGGTCCCGCGACCGCTTGCCGCTGCGGGCGGAAGACTTCAGCAACCACTTCAAAATCACTCAGCTTTCGCCTCGGAGTGGGAGCCAGTCGCCCAACGACCTCTTGCCATTGGGCCACACCTGTTTCTTCACCATTGACTTGCCGGAATACACCTCGCTGGCGGCCATGACGGCGAAGTGCAAGTACGCGATTGAAAACTGCACCGCCATTGACATTGACGGCGGTGGAGGAGGTTTCGAGCCGGCCGAAAGCAACGACACCGACAGCGAAGAAGACGAGGAAGAAGAAGACGAGGAAGAAGAAGACGAGGAAGAAGAAGACGAGGAAGAAGAAGACGAGGAAGAAGAAGACGACAACTCAAATTTTCAAACAACGCTCATGACGCGGCAAGTATCTTAACTCGTGAAGTCCTTGCGTGGAAATGTCCCGAGAATTCCACATCGCCGCGAAATTGCTCTAGTTGTCCTGTTGTACTGTGGAATTGGATTTGGCTAATCTCCATGAGTCGTCTTATCTGCAGCCCCACTGAGATGGATCTGCCGTCAAATCGGATTATACGCCCAGGTGTAATGAAATACCTATAAAGAACAATTAGCAAGAAGGGGCGTGCTGTAATCCGCATTTAAGACTAAGACTTCATGTGTAATTTGTATTTTGGGAGTCCTCCAAAACAAGCCTGGCCGGACTGCGGACTGCGCGTCCTCTTGTATAATCAGTTCACCTCGAGGGCCTTCTGATAGGAAATGAATTCATTTAGAACCAACGAAGCACCGAAACAAGTAGCAGTAATAGTAACGGATAAAAACAGTGGACTAACAAATAACAAGAGACGGGCTGGAAGCAGGAAACAGCGGCAGCGACAGCGACAGGGACATCCTCAGGAAACAGAAACAGGAAACCAGAGCGGAAGCTCCGAGATCGCCTCGATGACTACCCACGCCAGCTACGAGCTACCAATGACATCCACACGGCCATTGCCCTCCCTTGCTTCCATCTCCTTTTCCACGGCCCACGCACCACGCACCCAACGAGAACGAGAACGATACAAATGAGAACGAGAACGATTTTTAATATGCATCACATTAGAGCGATAATTGTGAGAGTTGCTCTGGGGTTAGGGTCGAAGTCGAAACACAGGGAAATGGAAACATAGGAAACAAACCCGGATTTTTCGCGTGTTTCGTTTCCAAGAAACAATAGAAGTACCGCCCTGGGCGTTTCTGGTTTCTAGAAACGAAACAT
>Ga0307979_1003407_pt1 | contig 10693 bp, 10 predicted proteins | sample OrgLakmetage1058_FD_201833 | JGI IMG/M metagenome (GOLD analysis project Ga0307979, IMG submission 201833) | Saline water microbial communities from Organic Lake, Antarctica - #1058 | ecosystem: Environmental > Aquatic > Non-marine Saline and Alkaline > Saline | place: Antarctica: Organic Lake... | reverse complement strand
TCCCAACCATTACGATGGGCGTTTGGCTACTATGCCGTCTGCTGACTTCTGCTCAATCACCGGCGGGGTTACCCCCATCGGCGCTATCGGTGTCCACCTCGTTCGCTCGCAACCGCCGATGGCAACGGCTGCGCCCAGGCTTGATCGACCAGTGGCCTGACTGGTAATTGACCGATCGCTCGTTGAGCAGATCCCGATGCGTCGGACCGCCCCAGATAAGGGCATGAACTTTCACCGCACAACCGCATCATTTACGGTGGCCGTCAGATCACGCGGCTTCGCGGGAGGCCGCCCCGTCGGCTTGTGCCAACTCGCCTCCGGCCTACGCCTCATATGATGTTCTTGTTCATCAGCTCGCAGTTTTGCTAGCGGCTTACTTCCGGCCGGCGCTCCGGAGACCGCTCCTCACGGATTGGCCCTTGCCATTCGCTAGTGGTTAGCGTTCAATCGGGTAAAGTCGGCGGATCGGCGATCTTCCCACAGGGGACTTTCACCGCATTAGTTCATGCCCATGCTGGGCGAACCCCAATAGTTCCAGTTCGTTCCGGGCCAGACGGCCCTCCACCGGGCAGCCTTGTCGCCGCTTCGCTCTGCTAAGGCTGCCGCTGAACAAAAGCGTTATATGCAAGGAGCATTACATGAACTTTCATTTCATCACCATAGTTTCGTTAATCATTTTATCTCTGTCGGGTTGTGCGACTTCCTCTTATTCAATGGGGAAAGATTTTCCTAGCGAAAATGTATCAAAAATTGTTAAAGGTAAAACTACCAGCGAAGAAATGGTTTCTTTGTTTGGCGAACCTTATTCTAAAACGGTAATTTCAGCGACAGATGCAAAATGGATATATATGCACTCAAAAGGTACAGCTAAAGCACAGAGTTACATTGTGTCTATGGATGTTAAAACCACAGGTACTCAGAAAATGCTAGATGTATTAATTACTGATGGTGTTGTTGCTAATTTTGCATTCACAGAAGGTCAAAACCCTTATACTATGCAGGTTAACTAAATTGCATATAACAAGCTAATAAACAAGGACAAAAAAACAGTTTGCTGTTTTCGTTCCTCAACATTTTAGCAAACAATTTTTTGCCCGTTATTAGGGCGTTAAATTTTCACAAGGAATTCGAGTGCAGCACGATACCGAAAAATATCGCCAGATTTTTGAAAGTATGCCTCCCGAAGAAATCGAGGATATGAACCGAAAAAATGATGAAGAGCATCAAAATCAAGCGAATGCGTTTAAGGCGGGCTATGAAAAAGATATTTGCCATCTTTGCAATAAACCATTCAAGACCATTAGCAAGGACACACCTTGCTTACATTGGCTATTACGCCAGTGTAAGTTCAAGAAAAAAGACTTCCCTAAAATATATGCCAAATATGGATATGGAAATATTGCTGCATTTGTTCGGTGGTGCGCTAATCAGGAAAAACTGCTTTCTAGGGCAGAAGCCCTCGAAATAAGCGTTATTATCCCCAGAAGGAAAAACTCGATAAAGGGAAACAAGGGGCTCGACTGGCATTTGTATAATCTCAGACACCTGGTCGAGAATGCGTTTGCCAGACTCAAGCATTATCGGGCCGTCGCCACCCGATATGACAAACTGACTCGTAATTATGAGAGCATCGTGTCATTGGCTTGCGCATTTCTCTGGCTACCGATGTGAATTGTCAACAGACCCTAGCGTCTTTTCCGAAGCTTTCAAAGCAAGTACAAGTCGATTGCCATCGGTTCCACCATGGGCGGCAACTATTGCATTTTTCATGAATATTTGTCCTCGCTCCAGTAATGAGTCGAGGGCGCAGGCCAACGAAATGTATTCTGAAATGGGGTTAAAACATGGCGCAATTTTATATCGGGTCGGCCTTGGTGGTTTCGTTATAGCAAGCATTGTTGGCTGGGTTATTTTCTACGGGCAATCTTGCAACAGCGCCGGGCAGTGCAGTGGTTTTTTCTAGCACTTCTCACAAGGCAGTCAACCGGAAACCAAAAGCGTACCGCTTTTGGTTTCCTCTGCTGCGCTCCGGCACCGGTTACCATCAGCATTATCTCTTTATAAAGCAATCGGGGCGCAAGTGATCGAAAACGCGAATTATCAAGGACCACTGGCATTTTTCCGTAAGCACTTAAACGGTGATTATTCCCTAGGGCGCTCATATTGGGTAAATACATTTCTTGTTTTATTATTTGCTCCGGCGCTTGGCCTCATATTAGCCCCGCTTCTCCAAGACCTACCCGCGCGGTATTCATCGGCGGCAGTTCTTGCCCTTACTGTGCTTGGGTTACTCGCTTGGGTATGGGCGATAAGTGGAACCTGGGCCTCAGCCAACAAACATGTTCAGCGAGGAGGGAAAGGGGGTTGGGCTAGTGCCGCAAAGGTGATTATCGTTCTGGGCATCTTCCGGACAGTTGTCGATGTTGGCAATATGAGTGAGAGTTTCGACGAACACTGGCGCGTAGCTTTGGGTGACCAACCCGGACCGCAATACACAATAGAAGTGAGTGGTGATGGAAAATCAGTTGTGTTCGAGGGTGGAATTAATGACGGTGCTGCCGAAGCTTTGACAAGGGCGTTAGATATGGCCCCCGCCGTCAATACCGTCGTTTTCAATTCGATGGGCGGTTGGGTTCGTGAAGGAAATCTCGTAGCAAATATCATCTCGCAACGTGACCTCTCCACATACGTTGAAGGCGAGTGTACTTCTGCATGTACCATTGCCTTCCTGGCCGGAAGAGACCGCGTGGTAGGTCCCAATGCACACGTCGGGTTTCACCAATTTAAGTCTGTGGGTGAGCCTGGCGGCGATGAAGGGGATCAAACGATGGCGCGCGCCGTCTACGAGCGAGCGGGCGTTTCGAGAGAGTTTATAAATAGGATCGTAGCTACCCCTTCTGAGCAGGTGTGGTATCCAGCGCACAACGAACTGCTGGCTGAAAATGTTATCACTCGAGAGATTACCGACGGCGAAACTAAATCTCTTGCGACGCGTCTGCGCACGCGAGACGCTGTAAATGAAGACATTGAGAGTGGGTTAATCCAAGGGTTCAAACAGGCAGCTGAGAAGATCAATTTAGGCACGCCTACTATGGTTGATGGCGAAACTCGTTTGGATAAGGTAACGGTAGGCCCAGGTGCAGTTTTGACTTACCACTATACCTTCCCGAACTATGCATCCGACGCGGTGGACAGCGCGTGGATAAATTCTCAGCTGCGTGAAAGCGTGACTAACAATGTCTGTAAAAACGAAGTAATGAAACCTGCCCTCGAATATGGCGGTAAGTATATCTATTCTTATTCTGGGAGTGACCAGAAGGTTATTGGATCCTTTCAGATTACGAGAAAAGACTGTGATTATGCGGCTCTCGCCCCCGCATCCAATAACTTCGTATCTGTGAGGCTTCCTCACGGCGTTCAAATTGAGCTTCCGAGAAACTGGGAAGCTCTGAGCAAGAATCAGCGTATCACCCTCGATTCATCAGTCCAATCCCGCAATGAACGTGCGGGCCTCTTCGATGCGTCTTCTGATTTAAATTTTGGTGCCAACTACTACGATGAGGCAGGGAAGACCGCTGCAATTATGAACGTCCGATACTACCCAAACTTGGATGTTTCACAGACCGAGGCTCGCGCTTCTGGACCGTCCGACATTAGTGAACTCGATAGCGCGCTACGCGAGTCGATGTTGGAGGCTGGTCAGATTTATGGATTTTCTGTTCTGGCTTGGAACGGTACGGTCAAGCAAGTGATCAATGGTGTCACCGCATTTGTTACGGAATACAAACGATCCCCGCTGAACAATAACGGCAACTTTAAGGTTCGCCTCGTGCGGGTGTTCAATGGAGGAAAGTCCTTTACGATGACTGTCTCTTATCGTGAAAATCAAGAGTATCTCTTGCGGCCAATTTGCGACCGCATTATTTCCTCCCTTCGCAATTGAGCGCTCAACAGTGAAATCGAGAAACTCCCTAACACTGCGCTCCAGGGGACGCTAAGCAACAAGGCCGCGCAGCGCCCCTGAGTTTGAGCGTTGAGGCTGTAGAAAAACCCCAAATCGGATCGATTTTGGTAGCATTGAGCAAACAGACAAGGAGCCGTCGGAATGCCCCGCTTCAAGCATTACAACTACGACCAGGATACGATGGTCGTCATCAACTATCAGGAACAGCTTCAACCCGGCACCTTTGAGCACGCGGCCCACTACCTGATCGAACACAAGCTGGATCTGTCGGTGTTTCACCCGAAATATCGGACCGGCCAAGTTAATTGTCGCGCTATACTGAAAAAAAAGATTTCTCCCGGGATTCTTACCTGTTTGATTGGATCACGAAATCAAACGATTCCATGGGGCCAACCACTTCTACTTCAACACTGATTCTTACACCAGGGATGCTCAGAGCTTCACGCATTTCTTGGCGAACTTTGGCCCGAAGCTTTTCGCTGGTATAGTTCCGCGCCTTACCGGTGCTGAAATATTCCCGCACCATTTTCTCGGTTATCGCTTGTCCGTTCTTCCGGTTTTCCTGAACCACGATGGCGGCCACCAAGCTACTATTTATCAGATACCGTTGCCGTATATCACAGATCCCGTTCCGATATTCTGCCATATGGGCCATCAGAGCCGTGCTAGCATCCTTTATGACAGGAAAGCTTGGCTGAGACTGGACGGCCTCGGCTTGGGCCTTTTCGCAGTAGAGTTCGGTAACCCTGCCTGAATGAGCTAGTGAAGGTAGAAAGATAAGAGCCATGATCAGATAACGCATAAAATTCCTATTTGCTCTTCCATTTCTTGGGAGTATCAATCGTGCCCCCGGTATCCAAGCTGGTATCCACACAGAAACCAAGTATTCCTTGTCTGTTAATTGGTGCTACCCGGAGCGTTGTTTAGAGACTGGATCGCATACACGAAAGTCATTTTAACAACCCTGCTGAAGAGCTGGGGATTCGCACTGATACTATCCTCATACTTTAAGCCCTTAACCTCCCCAGACTGGTCCCAGATGTTTATATAGTCTTCACTGAGGTTTATCGTGTGGTCGCTGAGAACGAAGCCATCCTTGTCTTGAAACTGAAGAATTATTCGGTCGTACTTATTCTCTTCGAGGGCTTCGGTAAGCCATTTTAGGTCTGAAGCGGCCGGTTTTTTGGGTGCCTCGCCATAGGGAGTTGGGGCCACATAATTCGATAGCTCCAGACTGTAGAATAATCGGTCTTCGATCTGTTTTGCTGTGGCATTGATTTGCACCTTTTGATCCATGGAACTATCAAGATTCAGCGTTTTCTCAGTGGACACGGCCAGCTTTCGCAATTCAATTAATCTGGCGTCCTTTACCAACGCTACACTCCCTGTCTGCTTGTTAATTAGGTAGGTATCGCCTGAAACCTCTTTCAGGTCATAAGGATCTTGCTCGTAGCAGCCTGTAAGACTCAGTAATGCGCCAGCCAATAAGATTTTTTTCATTGTTCGCTCAATTATAACGATGCGGATGCCCACTCTGCGGAGGGCGACTTGTTATGGTTTCTATTTGGGCAGCTTTTCCCAAGGATAGGTTTCCTTGCCATCTGGGCCAGGTTTCCACATTTTGTATTCTGGAACCATGCACCTTCCGCAGGGCCTAAATCCGGCGTGAATGGCGTCCTGCTCATTCGCGAAGAAGACGCGATATTGGGCGTAACCTTTGGAGAGCGCGCTATTGGCGGCTGGGCAATCTAACCTGCCATAAATTCCCGCTTTTGAATTGCCGCCTAAAGTCCCCGGAGTTTCGCTAATGCCAGTAGTCCCATCCGCAGTTAATAATTTATAGGTCTTCAGGAATACTCTCTTACCAATAACAGTTAACTCAAAGACTAACGATATCTATCCTGGCACTGGGGGCACTTCGAAGCAAAGGTCGTTGGATCACCACCAGTTTGCTAGGCACCTGTCAGCCATACAAAATGGCTATCAGAGAGGTGGCATTGCCAGGCACGCTCCATCTGCTACTACGGATGCCGGGGTCGCCATTGTCCGCAATGCCAGGGCCATGCAACTGAACAATGGAGCGCACGTCAGCGCTCCCTGTTACTGCCGGTGCCTTACTTCCATTTGGTGTTTACGCTACCTCACACCTTGAACGGCTGGGTTCAGCTCCATCCCGACGTGATCTACCGCTGTCTGTTCGCCGCAGTCTGGGACACGCTTAACCCGTTTGGGCGCAACACCCGGCACCTTGGCGGCGAACTGGGCATGACAGCGGTGCTCCACACCTGGGGACAGAACCTGAGCCGTCATGTTCACGTGCATTGCCTGATCCCCGGCGGCGTACTGACAGAGAGCAGTGACTGGCACAAAGCCAAAAACCACTACCTGTTCCCGGTACGGGCCTTATCCCGGCGTTTTCGAGGGCGAATGGTGTCGATGCTGAGAGCGGCGGTGAACGCCGGTGAACTGCACCGGGTGACCCGCAGCGGTGAGGTTGATGGAGTGCTCAACGGCTTGATGCAACACGAGTGGGTGGTCTACACCCGACACTGCCTGAACCAGGCCGAGAGCGTGGTGGATTATCTGGCTCGCTACACGCACCGAATCGCCATCAGTAATGGGCGTTTGTTGACGATGGAGGATGACCGGATCTCGTTCCGATATAAGGATTACCGCGATGGTTCCCGAATTAAGACCCAATGGCTGGAGGGACAGGAGTTCGTACGGCGATTCCTGATGCATATCCTGCCGAACGAAGGGCTTCATGCGAATTCGCCATTTTGGCTACCTGAGCAACTGCACTCGACGCCGCAAACTGGCGGTTATCCGGCACTACTTATCGCAGCCGCCCAAACCAGAAGCGACACTGGAGAGCCCGGTGTCTCAGCGGTGCTGGCCCTGCCTCCCCTGTGACAAAGGTCTGGTTTGCATGATTCGTCAGATTCCACGATTTAGACCAGCCGTGATCCCAACGGGCTAACCCATTTCCGCCTGGTTCGGTGCTTGGAAAACAGCCGTTCTAAAGGAGCTGGGCGTTTCTGCGGGCGAACGCTGGAAAAAGCGGTATACGAGGGGTAATCTGAGGGAAATCAGAACAAGGAACCGCCTCGTGAAGGATCGAATGAGACCAAAACCCGCCGACATTGCTTCGTACCTGGCCCGAGATGTACCGTTCCGGTCCGGCCTTCAAATTACTTTATCCTTAAGCATCGTTCGATAGCTGCGGCGTTGGCGGCTTAGTCCAACAGACATTTAAAGGTCATGCTGCGCACGACCATTAAATGCTTAGGTGTTAGATCTACAAAATAAAGGAAAATATAGATATGAATAAAACCCTTGCAGTAATTTTGGCATCATCTTGCCTTTTAACGTCATCACTTGTTTTTTCAGCATCAGTCGAAAAAGCTCAGATGTTGAGTGAGTATGGGCTAAAAGCAGAAGCGAAAAAGGAACTCGTAGATGTGATATTCAGCAAATCTAATGAGAACAATAAGTCTCAAGCATATTACACGTTGGGAAGCATAGCATTTGATGAAAATAAGATAAGTGTTGCGCTTGACTCATGGAAGACACTGGTAAAACAATACCCAGATTCAGAAAAAGCGAAACTTGTGAAAGATAGAATCCAAGAGCTTGCTGAAATAGTCGGCGAGTCAACTAAGGAATCAATTGATAATGCAATTGCACTTTCTTATCTCAGGCATGGTGATTTTTGGTCTAGTGATAAAGATAGCAGATTTACAATTGATTCCAGCTGGATACCTAATGTTGAAACAGCAATAAAATGGTACGACAAAGTCATTGCAGAATTTCCTAAAACTGCTGCCTCACGCGTTGCGTATCAAGATAAAATAAGAACGTTGCTTGGTTGGAAGGAACGAGGCCAGTATGGGAGTTCACATGGGATTCAGGAGTCATTCGCAAAATATATGCCTCAATTATTGAGTACATTTGAAGCGTTTCAAAAAGAACATCCTAAAGCATTAACATTACAGGCATTCCGTTACCAAATCGCTCAAGCTTATTGGAAAAATAAAGATTGGAACAAAACAAAAGAATGGTTGAATATAGTCATAGAGAAATCCGGCAGTGGTGATAGCTTTTACAAAGACACAGCACAGAGAAGGTTGAAAAAAATAGAATACTAAGATCTAATCGGGTAGCCGGGGGTATCTAACCCCCAGCCCCCACAACACCCTGCATGCGGATCCGCACAGGGCGTTTCCCGAAAACGTTCAGAGTAAGATGGCCGATTACGGCCTCCTACCCCAATGATGGCTTCTGATTTTGCGCCAACGTTCCTCAGTCCGGTCGGATATGGAATCGTTGAGCGGCACAGGCTCCTCATTGATTTTCGGGTTCAGGCCTTCACCGTGTCCCAACCATTACGATGGGCGTTTGGCTACTATGCCGTCTGCTGACTCCTGCTCAATCACCGGCGGGGTCCGGACAAGATAGTTGTCGCTGCACAGCCCATAGTGAAAGCCATACCCATTTCTGAATTTCTGAAAAATTATGACACTTTGCTGAACGGAACTTTAAGCAGACCTATTCTCAGTAGACGGCTGCTTTTGTAAGGCACGATAAACTGTCATTCGTGATACGCCCATGTCCCTGGCAACCTGGGCCTTTGTGCTTCCACTTTCGATGCGCGTGTGGATTTCGGCTTCATCGACCGTTTTCCGCCGGCCCCTGTAAGCGCCTTTTCCCTTCGCGGCATCAATACCGGCACGTTGGCGATCCTTAATAAACTTCAGCTCCATGTCCGCAACCATACCAAGAACAGTGATTACCATACGGCCCATTTCACCCTGAGTTGTGATGTCTGGTTCAAGCACTCGCAACGAGGCGCCTTTTGTATCCATTTCATGGACCAGGTTCAGCACATCACGTGTGGAGCGGCCAAGACGGTCAAGCCGGTGAACCACAAGCTCATCACCATTACGCAAGAACTCCAGAACGGTGTTTAGCTCAGACCGTCCATCCCGCGAAGCGCCAGACACCGTCTCGGATCGAATGACTTCGCAGCCTGCGTCGGTCAGTTTTCCGATTTGAATGTCGAGATCCTGACTTGCACTGCTAACGCGTGCATATCCGATAAGGGTCATAGTGTTTTGTCGCATTAGGGTGGCTAAAGTAATGGTACCGTAACAAAATTCATTTTACACCCAATAGTGACATTTTTAAGTGTCACACTGAACCGTCCCCTATGGGTGTACTCTATTGTTACATTCGATGCGGCCAAAGTTGAACGGGCATTAATAGTAGAAGTGAATATGGTGGATCGTCACCGTTAAATGAACACTTGAGCACGCAGTGCTGCTGACTACTGATATTCTATGCAATCACCTTCTGAAAATGACAGCCGGCTCGTGTTTCACATCTTCGGTGCATTGGCCGAGTTTGAGCACAGCCTGATTCGTGAACGAACGATAGCGGGACTTCAGGCAGCCAGAGCAAGAGATCGGAAAGGGGGGCGTAAGCCATGCATGTCAGACTCCGACATCAGGAAAGCTACAGCCATGCTTTCAGATCCTGATATTACGAAAAAAGAAGTGGCTGGGCACTTCTCCGTATGCCGAACAACACTGAACGCATCCCTCAGAAGATTGGGATCATTGTAGGTAAATGTTGCGGATGCCTTGAAAACCTTGCTCTTGAAGGGGCATTATCCTGCCGGAAAAGCTGGATCAGCCATCCGTCTAAGTTCGGAAACGGTAGTAGCTCTCGGAAGCTTTTTCCGTGAGCCTTGCGACCTCGATTAAAAAATATGGAATACATCTTCGAATCGCTGCCCGCGATCTCTATCATTGATGGGAAAAGAGTTCTTGTTATGAATTATCGGGAAAAACGGAATTTAGCTTTTACACAGATCAATGAACGGCGTCAGCGTCCATGGAGTGGCGAAGAAGAGGTTCGTTTGGCGTGGGTTTCTGCGCTTGAGCACGTTTTAGGCGTTCATTTTGATGCTGAGCGAGCCAGAGTAGATAGCAGCTACAACAATGTAATCATTGAATTCAAGGCGCCTGGATTTTTTCGTGGGTCAAAGGCGAGCACCAAATTCCTTGAAGCTACTGATAACAGGTTGCTTCCCTACATAAAAAAGTTGTCGGAAACAAGGAATATCCCTGAGGAAGACTTCATAGGAATCGCGATTGACGGCGAGCACATCTGTTTTGCCAAGGTCGAAAATGGATCCATAGAAACGCAACATTTGATCGAGTTCTCGGAATATGCAGTCGGATTGGTTATTCATGCAGTTGAGGCTAACTTTCGGCGTGATATATCGATTGAGAATTTGCTGCAGGATTTCGGGCATGGCTCATCAAATGCAACAGGCCTCATGCAGGCTCTTTCTGATTCTTTGAGTAATGAACTTGCGGTGTCGGGCAACTCTAAAATCAAGATGCTGTTTGAAGAATGGCGATCATTATATGGTCAAGTTGCAGACATGTCATCTCTCCACTTGGATGCTATAAATCAAGAGCTGTGCTTTGCGTGGAATGGAGAGGCGTCAATATCGATACCAGGTCGATTATTTATAATACACACGTACAATTCCTTTATTATCAAGCTATTAGCTTCGGAGATAGTGTCTGCACATGGTTTGGCGTCGACAAAACAGCCTGCTCAATCTATGGCTTCTGAGGTAAATGACGAGACGCTTATAAGCATGCTCTCCTGCGACATTGAGAAGGCGGGAATCTTCTCACAAGCGGGCATCGAAGG
>Ga0307979_1003405_pt1 | contig 10695 bp, 9 predicted proteins | sample OrgLakmetage1058_FD_201833 | JGI IMG/M metagenome (GOLD analysis project Ga0307979, IMG submission 201833) | Saline water microbial communities from Organic Lake, Antarctica - #1058 | ecosystem: Environmental > Aquatic > Non-marine Saline and Alkaline > Saline | place: Antarctica: Organic Lake... | reverse complement strand
CAAAGATTTGCAAAGATTATTATAATTCAATTTAACTTTGCTCCTTAACGAAAACTTAGCGTGAAACCTTTTTGATAGTGTTTTACTCCTAAGTAGTTATTATATATAATTTTTATTTGAGTTACCACTAAATATTTACCAAAGCCTAAATGGTCATAATAACATCTAACAATACTGATAAATCTGCTAACTTAATTATAGACTGGCTTATAAAATATAATATAAATTTTTTAAGATTAAATAGCAATGATAAATTAAAACTTAGTTTTATAAATGGAGAAACTTACATAGAGCATTCACAGTGTTCATTTACAATAAATGAAATCAAAGGGGTTTTTAATCGGGGTTCTTGGTTCTATTTTAATGACCCATCAAAACACGGCTATTTTAAGAATGAATACAGACACCTTATTGAATATGTTATATTTAGTCTCAATAAAAAAACCAAATGTCTTTTTAAATAACAGCAATATAAATAAATTAATAGTTTCTAATTTAGCAAAGGATTGTGGTCTAAATCTTCCCGAACAGAATATCGTTGAAACAAAAAGAGATCTTGAAAAACTATTATCTCAAAATTTAAAAGTATGCACAAAAAGCATAAGTGGTATTAATACAGTTTTGTACAGAAAACACTTTAAATCATTATATACATTAAAGTTAAAGAATGATATTTTAAATAGAATTAATTTTAACAACTTTTACCCATCTTTAATTCAGCAATATGTAGATAAATTATTTGAAGTTAGATCCTTTGTTTTAAATGATAGGGTCTTTTCAATGGCTATTTTTTCACAGAAGCATATCAATTCCAGTGACGATTATAGAAAGGGTTACAATAATGTTAGGACTTGTGCAATAAAACTACCAGAAGATATTGAATCTAAAATAATAACATTATTAACAAAACTTAACCTAAAAAGCGGTTCTATAGATTTAATTTACTCTAAAGACAAAAAGTTCTATTTTTTGGAAGTAAATCCAAGTGGTCAATTCAATTTTTTATCTAAAGCTTGTAACTACAATATTGAAAATCAAATAGTAAAATTATTTTTAAATTAATAAATTAGATGGAGTCATTAATTTCTATTTTAACAAAAAAGCAAAAGCTGGGAGAAGATAATGAAGTTTCTAGAAAAGCTATTTTAACAAAGAAATATTCAAATTCATATTACTTAGTTGAAAAATTTCATAAACCTATATTACGCTTCTAGATGATTTATTTTAAACAATTTTCAAATTGTATTGTTAGTAAAGGGACTAAACGGTCCTTAATATGTGATTTACAACGTCAATTTTCAGAGATAATACCTAATGATTTAGTTATTGTTCTAGAAAAATTAAGTAAGAAAAAGAAAATTTCTGAGCTTTATGATGAATATGGCAAAGAGAACAAAAATACAATTGAAGAATATCTAGAATTTCTAGTTGAGAAAGAATATGGATTTTATTGTGATTCAATAGAGTTTGATATGTTTACTGATATGGATTTGACTTTTATAACACCGTCTGAGATTTCAAATGCAATCATTGAGTTAAGACACTCTAATTTTTTTGATTTAGAAAATAAAATTTTACAATTAGAAAATCTTGGTTGCAATGCTGTAGCTATTGTTTTATATGAATGCCTAAGCAAAAATGATTTTATATATATTATTAAAGCATTTAAAGGCACTAGAATTAAATCTTTAGAAGTTACTTGCAAATTTGATGAGATTTATGATATTAATTTTTTAAAGGGAATTAGTGCTATATCCGGGTGTTTAACAAAACTTACATTTATGTTATCCCCATTTGAAAAGTTTGAGTTATGGGATGATAATATTTTTTTTGATAGGGTTTGGATAAAGAAGGACATCACATCATTTAAACACTGCGGAATTATTAACACAAAATACTTCAATACAAACTTACCTAAAGTTATAGAAGCAATAAACCACAACTCCTGCCTTAACCGTAAAATCTCCATAGACGTAAACGGTGATATTAAAAACTGTCCTTCAATGTCTGAGAGTTACGGCAATATTAAAGACACCACACTAGAAGAAGCCATCAACAAACCTGGTTTTAAAAAATACTGGAACATTACTAAAGATGATATTGAGATTTGCAGAGATTGTGAGTTTAGGCATGTATGTACAGATTGTCGTGCTTACACAGAGCGTACTAAATTTAGTGATGAAGGATTGGATTTATCTAAACCCCTAAAGTGTGGCTACAACCCGTATACCAATGAGTGGGCAGAATGGAGTACTAATCCTTTAAAAGAAAAAGCCATTGAGTATTATGGGATGAAGGAGATTATAGGGAATGATAAAAAATAATTTTCCCCACTATCAACAAGCCGACGCCAAAGATTGTGGTCCTACCTGTATAAAGATTATTGCCAAACATTACGGTAAGACCTTTAGTATTCAAAAGCTAAGGGAGCTATCAGAAACTACAAGAGAAGGAAGCAATTTACTTTCTATAAGTGAAGCCGCGGAGCAATTGGGTTTTAGAAGTCTAGGCGTAAAGATTTCCTTAGAAAATTTAAAAGAAGCTCCTCTACCCTGTATTTTGCATTGGAATAAGAATCATTATGTGGTTCTCTATAAAATTAAGAAGCGTGGTGTTGGGAGTTTGTCGGGTGTTAGGCGTTGGATGTTGGGTGATGGAAGTAAAAAGTTGGGTGATGGATGTACCTATTATATTTCTGATCCGGCTGGTGGTTTGCTTACTTATAGCGAAGAGGATTTTTTAAAATTTTGGATAGGCAATAATGCTAATTCTACCACAGAAGAAGGTATTGCTTTGTTGCTAGAAACCACTCCTACATTTTTTAAAAATGAGGAGCTTGAGGAAGAAGATAATAAGTTGGGTTTGCGTATGCTTTCTACGTATTTGTTTAAATACAAAAGCTTTATTGCTCAACTTATCATTGGCTTACTTGCGGGGAGTTTGCTTCAACTTATTTTTCCGTTTTTAACGCAAAGTATAGTAGATGTAGGTATTCAAAATCAAAACATTCATTTTGTTTACCTTATTCTTATTGCGCAGCTTTTTCTTTTTTTCAGCAGAACTGCCATAGAATATATACGTAGTTGGATTTTGTTGCATTTGTCAACCCGCATCAATATTTCATTAATTTCCGATTTTTTTATCAAATTGATGAATCTTCCCATTTCTTTTTTTGATGTGCGTATGACGGGAGACATCATGCAACGCATCAACGACCACAGAAGAATAGAGCGTGTATTAACTACCTCTTCGCTTACCGTTTTGTTTTCTATGGTCAACGTAGTGGTTATGGGATTTGTGCTTGCGTATTACAACTTGGCTATTTTCGGAGTTTTCTTTGCAGGAAGTTTGTTATATTTTCTATGGATTGTTATCTTTTTAAAGCAACGTGAAAAATTAGACTACAAACGTTTTCAAGAAGTAAGCCAAGAACAAAGCAAAGTCATTGAGCTTATTAATGGGATGCAAGAAATAAAACTTCACAATGCAGAAAAACAAAAACGCTGGAGTTGGGAGTTTATACAAGCTAGGTTGTTCAAGGTTTCTATTAAAAGTTTACGCTTAGAGCAATCCCAGAGTATTGGTAGCCAGTTTATCAACGAGTTTAAGAACATCATTATTATATTTCTGTCGGCAAGTCTGGTCATCGAAGGCAGCATTACGTTGGGTATGATGATGGCTATAAGTTCTATTGTAGGTGGTTTAAATGGGCCAATTGCTTCACTTATCAACTTTATTAGGGAATTTCAAGATGCAAAAATTTCATTAGCTCGGTTGTCAGAAATACATGAAAAAGAAGATGAAACCCAACACCTTTCAGAAAAAAACAAAAATGTGTCTGCTCATGCAGCTCTTGTTATAAAAGACCTTAGTTTTAGGTATACAGGTTCAGATGCGTATGTGTTGGATAAGTTAAATTTAGCGATTCCTGCCAATAAGGTTACAGCCATAGTAGGTTCTAGCGGAAGTGGCAAAACTACTTTAATGAAGCTTTTGTTGCAGTTTTATACACCACAAGAAGGGGTTATTCTCCTCAAAAATGAAGACATGGAACTGAATCTACAACAGTTGCAACAGAAATCTTGGCGTAATCATGTTGGCACCGTAATGCAAGAAGGCTATATCTTTAATGATAGCGTGGCACAAAACATTGCTATTGGAGCTACTGAGGTAGACACGCAACGTCTACAATATGCTGCCGAGGTTGCTAATATTTTATCTTTTATTGATAGTTTGCCGCTAGGCTTTAATACAAAAATAGGTTCGGAAGGAGTGGGAATGAGTACGGGACAAAAACAACGTTTGTTAATTGCTCGTGCAGTTTATAAAAATCCCAAGATGTTATTTTTTGATGAAGCCACATCTGCTTTAGATGCGCATAATGAAAAGGAAATTGTAGAAAAGCTAGAAGATTTTTATAAAAATAAAACCGTGGTGGTAATAGCACACAGATTAAGCACCGTAATGAATGCCAACCAAATTGTGGTTTTGGATAAGGGCAAAATTGCTGAAAAAGGAACACACGAGGAGCTAATACAATTAAAAGGCAACTACTATGCTTTGGTGAAGAATCAGTTGCAATTGGGGGGGTGATGTTTGGGTGTTGGGTGTTCGATGTTGGGTGTTCGATGTTGGGTGATGGATGTTTGGATGTTTGGGTGTTTTTTTATTTTTGTTGAAATCGAAAAAATTATAGTTATGAGTTTTAAATTTGAAAAATTAAAGATTTGGCAAAAGTCAATGGATTTTGGTGAAGATGTTTATTCACTTATACAAACATTTCCAAAACTGGAGAAATTTAACCCGTAATATTCTTTCAAAAAGCATTTACGTCTTTTAGCGACTAAGAAAAACTAGAATTTTCGTACCTCAAATTTGAGTTTTTCTAAATCGGGGTTAACCGCCAAAAACAACAAAATTATTAAAATCAGTGAATAATGGTGGTTAATTTAACCTCACAACTACTTAGGGCATCAGATTCTGTTGCTTTAAATATTTCAGAAGGTTCTATCTTGCAATCAAAAGCGGAATTTAATCGTTTTTTAGGCTATTCGATTCGTTCTCTGGCAGAAGTAGTAACCTGTTTGCATAAAGCAAATAGAAGAAATTACATCTCACCCGAAGTGTTTGAGACACATTATAAAGAAGCTTATCATTTAATGAATATGATTATAGCTTTTAAATCAAAAGTAAAGTAAGATGCCTGATAAAAAAAACAACATCCATCAAGGCGACACCCAGCATCCCACAACCTACACCCAACAAAAAGACACCCAGCATCCCACATCCCACACCCAACAAAAAGACACCCCACACCCAGCATCCCACACCCAACCTAAAGAGATTCAACTAAGAAGCGAAGAAGTACAGGAAATACTTAGCTATGTGCCGCATTGGATGATACGTTGGGGCATTAGTCTAATTGCTTTGATGGTTGTACTACTTCTGTTTTTTTCTTACCTCATCAAATACCCAGATTTAGTGGTTGCAGAAGCAAGCTTAACCACCCAAGTACCGCCAGAACGCATTTACGCCAGAACTACAGGAAGATTAGATAGTATTTTTGTGAAAGATAATGCGGTTGTAAGCAAACGTCAAGCCTTGGCAGTGATAGAAAATACAGCAGATTACCAAAGTGTTCAGTTTTTAAAAACAATTGTAGATACGTTAAACATTCAGCAGTTACAGTTTAATTTTCCGTACAATAAATGCAACAATTTAGAACTAGGTAGCATAGCGGTAGATTATGCCAATTTTGAAAACGATTTGCGTAATTACCAACAACTATTAAACTTAAAACCTTATTTAGTAGAAAAAGAGTTTCAAAAAAATGAATTATTTCAACAAAACAGACGTTTACAAAATTTGCGAAGTCAGTTGGTGTTTTCTGAAAATGAACTCAAATTAGAAGAAGCCAAATACAAACGAAATGAAGAGTTGTATAAAAAAGGAGTAATTGCACGACAAACCTTAGAAGAAGCAGAGCTGCTTTTTCTTCAACAGCAGAAAAATTTGTCGTCCATGCGCAATCAAATTTCTCAACTAGAAAGCAATCTTTTGGATTTGCAAACCAATCAAAAAAACACTGTCATCAACCAAACCAAAGACGAAATCAACTTATACCGAAATTTACTCAATTCTTTTAATCAGTTGAAACGTTCAATTCGCGATTGGGAGTTGATGTTTGTTTTAGAAAGCAGTATTGAGGGGCAGTTGTCCTACATCAATTTTTGGCGAAGCAGTCAATACATCAATACAGGAGCATTGGTTTTTTCAGTTTTGCCAACAAAGCACGAAACCTATTTAATAAGAGCAAAAGCCGCGGGATTAAACACAGGGAAATTACGTGTAGGACAAAAAGCAATCGTGCGCTTATCCAATTATCCAGATCGGGAATTTGGGGTCTTAGAAGGAGAGTTAACCAACATATCTAAAACACCAGATTCAGAAGGGTTTTTAGTATTAGAAATTTCATTGCCAAAGCAACTCACCACCTCTTTTGGCATAGAATTGGAGTTTCAACAAGAAATGTTTGGCACCGCAGAAATCGTTACCGAAGATTTACGCTTACTAGAACGTTTATTATATCAGTTAAGAGATTTAACAAGACGAACTCCGCAAGCCACAGCTGCTCAAAATGAAGGGAATTAGTCGTTAGTGGATAGCTCTAAGTAATTAGAGGGTAGTTCTTAGTCTTTAGCAATTAGTGTACGATTTATTTAAAAAACGCATTAGTCTATATTCTTTTTTCTAAACTTTTACCTCTAACATTCAAAATTAAGAATTTACAATTCAAAATTGAACCTCCATTGTTTAAGGTTCAGAATTAAAATTTCAAAATTGATTTCCTCCTGCAGATTTATTGGTCTTTAGCTTTTAGACGTTAGCTCTTAGTAATTAGTGGGTAGAGGGTAGTTTTTTTAGTCGTTAGTTCTTAGTCTTTAGCAATTAGTTTACAATTTATTTAAAAAACGCATTAGTCTATTCTCTATATTCTTTTTTCTAAACTCTTATCTATAACATTTGAAATTTAGAATTTACAATTCAAAATTGAACCTCCATTGTTTAAAATTCAGAATCAAAGTTTTAAAACTAATTTCCGTCCATAGGTAACGCAGATTGCCGCAGATTTTTTTATTATCCACATTTAAAACAACATAACTTGCCAACCCGAAACCCGAAACCCAAAAATCAATAACCAATAACCGAACCTAAAAAACTCTGAATCACAATAAAATCTTATAACCCAAAAACCCAAAAATCATACGTTCCATCTAAACCAAACAAAAAAATCAATCATATTTTAAATCAATTTCTGTTTTTACATCTTCTAAAATTTCAGCTAAATGTAAACTGAAATCAAGAGGAAGTAAGTCGCTTTCTGTTTTGCCCTCGTAAATACAAGAATTGACCTCTTCGATTTCATTTATATACCCATTTCCACGGAAAGGAAGGTGAAAAAGTTCTACTGTGTTTCGATGCTCATCGCGTAGTTCAATTTTTTCTGATTGATGAAACATTCTGTGTATCGTAATACTGCCTTTGGTACCGAATAGTATTGCCTCAGTTGGAGTATGGTTTTCGAAAGTGGATTTTAAAATCGCTTTTTGATCTGCTGCATAATCAAATAGGATACTACAAAATGAGTCTACCTGCGTAGAAGTTTTTCGAGCCAGGGCTTTTATTTCACTAGGTTTCCCTAAACACAACAAGCTTAGGAAAATAGGATAAATACCAATATCAAATAGAGAGCCTCCACCAAGCGATTTATTGAATAATCGGCTATTCTCATTGTATTCAGCTTTAAAACCAAAATCAGCTTCAATAGAAATTAGTTCACCAATCTGGTTTTGTTCTAAGAGACTTAGCAGCTTTTTAGTTGTAGGCATAAAACGTGTCCAAATGGCTTCCATTAAAAAACAGTTTCGAGCTCTTGCTTCTTGAATTAAAGCTTGTGTATGTTCTAAATGTAAGGACATTGGCTTTTCACATAGCACATGTTTTTTTGCTTTCAAACACTTCATTGCTATTTCAAAATGAAAAGGATGAGGTGTAGCTATGTAAACAATGTCAACGTGTTGGTCTTCAATTAATTCTTTATAAGATGCATAGGCTTTTGCTGTACCAAACTGTTTTGAAAATACATCCGCTTTCTCTTGTGAACGGGAAGCAGCGGCATAAAGATTACAGTCTTTAACTAGAACCAAATCTTCTGCAAAAACCCGAGCCATTTTTCCTAGACCAATAATACCCCAGTTTATTGTTTTCATTCTTTTATTATGGTCGGTTGTCGATAGTCGGTTTGCTGTAGTTGTATTTGTGTCCATTTCATCATTCAAAATTGATAATTACTTTTTCCCGCAGATTGCGCAGATTAACGCAGATTTTATCCATTTGCAGCTTAATTTTTGAGTTTTCTATTCTAACATGCCGCTATTCATCCATTCAAAATTTATAGTAATTTCTAGTCTATTCTCTATATTCTTTTTTCCAATCTAAAATCTACAACCTCAAATCTCCAATCTCATTTCTTATCTCTGCCAGCCAAACTAAAGAAAGATATTTTATAAACTTCAATCAAAAATCACTAAATCTACATTCGCAAACCCCCAAATCTCACACACATTCCCACGTTTAAAATTCAGAATTCAGAATTCAAAATTGCTTTTCTCCAAGCAAAAACCCTAATCAACACCTTTTACATTCATTTCAACTCGATACAGCGAAGTTCGAGCGGTAATATAAAGTTCATCTCTGTTTTTACCTCCAAAACTTACGTTAGAAGGTTGTTCAGGAATGTCAATTGAAGTAATCAATTCTCCTTTAGAAGAAAAAATGTCTACCGCTTTTTTGCCGCTAGTCGTTAAGTACACATTTCCATGGTTATCTATCGTCATTCCATCTCCGCCTACATTTGCAAAGAGGGATTTTTGAGTTAACGAACCATCGTCTTCTATCTTATATTCAAAGGTTTTTTTGCCTTCATGGTCGGTGACATATAGTTTTTTACCGTCAGGTGTTCCAATTAATCCGTTTGGTTTTACCAAATCATCACAAACACGAGTGATTTGCTTTCGATCTGGATGTATGTAATACACGTGCATTCCTCCTTGCGGAAGCGTAGGGTCGTCGCTGTACTTAGGGTCGGTAAAATAAGCGCCGCCTTTTCCATCTGCCCATACATCATTGGGTTGGTTAAAACGTTCGCCATTGTATTCTGTAGCAATTTTTGTATAATCACCTTCTGGACTGGTAGAAGAAACAATACCTGATTGTTCGCAAGCCAATACATTTTGATCTTTATCGAAAAACAGTCCATTTGCACCGCCACTATTTTCTTTGAATGTTTTCAATTGGTCATCAACAGTCCAGATTAAGATTTTCTGTGCTGGGATATCTGTAAAATATACATTGCCTTCAGCATCTACAGCTGGACCCTCAGTAAAAATAAAATCACCAGCTAATTTTTCTACTTCTTCGTAGGTGATGGGTTCTGTTTTCTCAGCTTTTTCTTCGGTAGTCTCTTTTTTCTCTTTAGTTTTCTCTCCACAAGAAAAAAGAGAAATTAAAATAAGTAAGCAGCCAATTTTTTTCATGAAGCGATATTTAGGGTTTCTGTAATTAGTTCGTCAAATTACAAATTCTTAGGTAAAGACACACGTCCGATAATTACTTTTCAATCTAGATCAATTCTATTGAAGATATGTGTATAATTTAAGTCTGTCTGCAGTCACCTTCTTTTGCTGTTTTTTGGAAAGCAAGAACTCAAAAGAAGCCTCAATTATTAATCAAAAATGTTTAGTGAATCAATCTTAGTTTTTCACAAACTTCAAAGTTTTTGTTTCCTGTGCGGCATTAGACACTTTCAGAAAATATATACCTTCATTGTATTTGCTCATATTTAGTTGAATAGCTTCTTCATTGTCATATTTCCAATTAGCCAATTGCCTTCCAGTAATGGAATATAAAGTAATCTGTGAAATGGATTTTCCTTCAACATATAGCATATTCTGTGTTGGATTTGGATAGATGCTTACTTCAACTTCTTGAGTAAAGTCTTCATCAGAAAGTGCAAGCTGAAGGGTAATTCCTCCAAAATAAAAACTCCCAAATAAAGTACCTTCAGATGCACTCAAATCAAAAGGAACTGTGCTTACTTCCAAGCCGGTATTCATATCTACACCCACAAATTCTGAGGGTTGCGGTCGCACGTAATAAAAAACGTCGGCAAATGGGTCTATCACACTGCCAGTGAATTGTACAGATGATCCTAAAGATTGCGGAGATAATACGGTTACATCTCCAGTTATCGGGTCAATTTGAACTAAAAAAGTTTGAGAATTCCCCCTTCCAATAGCATATAGTAATCCATCCGCGGCATTGTATTGTAAATTGATAATAATAGAAATTTCAGAGTTGTCCCAAGTAGGTTCATGTACAATGTTTCCCGTAGCAACATCAACCGAAATTATTTTCCCATCAGAAATAACATGAAACCATTGGTTAACGACATCCAAAGTATAATTGATGCTTTCTACATAGCCTGCAATTGGATTATCTGAAATGGGGTCAACAACACCTGTCAACGGGTTTATTCTAGAAAGGTAAACTCCAGTATTAAAACCACCGCCTAGCTCCAATCCAATAAGTTCCTGAGTTGATTCGTTATAGAGAAAATTCATGAAATTAGGTCTT
>Ga0307979_1003397_pt1 | contig 10708 bp, 6 predicted proteins | sample OrgLakmetage1058_FD_201833 | JGI IMG/M metagenome (GOLD analysis project Ga0307979, IMG submission 201833) | Saline water microbial communities from Organic Lake, Antarctica - #1058 | ecosystem: Environmental > Aquatic > Non-marine Saline and Alkaline > Saline | place: Antarctica: Organic Lake... | reverse complement strand
TACTTTTTCTTTGGTTAACTACAAAAAATATCATGTTGCCCATATATGAAAGGAAACTAGGCTTCGCTGTTGAATTAGGTTTTAGCTAAGTAGTACGAAGAGGACATGCGGCGGGAGAAGTGTAGTAATATAGTGAAGAAGCCGCTGATGGTGCATGGTTCATGGGCTTCGTTGGGAAGGCAAACCCGGGCGTGAACTGTTGAGCCTTATCCTCTAATGATGTCGACTTGGTGCATTCAGAATTGTACTGATTTACGCCATCTCGTGCTTGTTGGCAAGGAAGTCTGCACGAGTGATTTTCCCGTCGACTGCGACGGCATCGAAAGCAGTTTCACTGAACGCATGGCCCGACATGCGCTTTGCAGTTGCCTTGTCCACCAATTCGGGGACGATGTTGGAGAAGTGCGCGTCGTAATCTTGCGAATGCGACGAAGTGAGCTCAACGTGAGTATTCGTCGTGGTAGTGCTCTTTGCTGCATCCTTCTTTGTGCCGTCGTCGTCCTTGGCAGCTGGTACGCCCTCCATGAAGCCAACGTAGACTTTCATAATGTCATCCCAAGACTCGTAGATCGGCAGTACAATGATGACTGCGGCAGCGCAAAAGCCCCACATGACAGAGATGAAGACCCAAAATGAAAAGTAGTCCTTGTTGAACACGCCTTCTGGCAGTGACAAAGCTGGCCACAAAATGACAAACACCACGGTCAACCCCATCCCATATTTCTTGATCCAACGGTATGCTTCCTCAAGCTCCTCGGTGTCGTAAAGATCTTGGTCCAAACCGGACTGGTCGTCTTCGATGAGTTTGATGTCTTTCATGGACTTCCAGTCGTAATTTTGTGGGTTGTTCACCGAGTGCACGTAATGAATGAGGCCCGACAAGCAGATCGCCGTCAAGTTGCCCGCCAACATGGGGTAATTTTGACCCAAAGTGTCAACAGTTACCGTGCCGTCGTTTTCACCTGCTGCCACAAGAATCCACACAATAATAGCAGCCGTTTGCGAGATCCATGCGGCGTACACAGCACCATCGGCAGACGCTTTGTCCCACATCATCATGTTCCAAAGTGGGATCACCGCGGAACCAATCATAATGCCCATAAAAAGGTACACCCAGCCGAGACCCAGGCCCATGTTGAGGAGCACTGCAGAGAGGCAGCCCATGAGCAAACAGAAAGCCACAATTACGCGTTGAGACATCTTCAGGATGTCTTCTCCAGTTGCTTCCGGGTTGAAGTACTCGCGGTAAATGTCATAAGAGCAGAGCGACGAGACCGCAATAGCTTCGGCTGAGCCCGTAGAGACAATGGCCATGAAAAGCATGATCGAGATCATCATGGCTCCGGACTGGCCGTACAGGTAAGTGGCAACCGCAGGAGGCACGAGGCCGTTGCCGGCTTCCTCTGCAGTGATGGGGAGCATGAGGGCGGAGGACGCGAGGCCGAGCGAAGTCGCAAGCGCGAAAGGGATGGTGAACCAGACGATACCGCCGAGCAAGTAGCCCTTGTGCGCCGATTGAGGCGTGGCTGCGATCGCGGACTGCCAGTAGGATTGGTCAACTGAAGTTCAATAAAGAAAATGAACAACAGTTTCGCTATGAGACAACGTTCCTTTCTTGCATAATATAGGAGATAAGTGTGCGCAATCCAAAACGAAGTCAACATCAATATCAAACGACAAGAAATGAAATGAATAAATGCGCAAGCATCCTCTACTTGGTCTCACCAAACACAGTGCCGAAGTTTCCAATCACGTTGATAACGCCAAAAATGAAGCCCTGGAGTGACAACATTGTCAAATAACTGCCTTCAAAGTTGTCAGCAACCTCGCCGCAAGCAAAAGTTGTGCTTGGCATGGAATTGTCGCGGAAAGTGACACCATCAGCGTCAGCGAAGAGAGCATCACATTCAGCATCGGTATACGAGACCTGTACGAATCGTTGGCAACACCAATATTTTGCTGAATAAGCATTATAATGACAAGCTAATAGACTATGAAGCGTGGAGATGTAAACGGTACCGTTGTTTGAAGCATGTCGTAGATGATGTCAGAAGAGTAGACTTTGAGGTAAATCGTGTAAACGAACACGACGAGGATCAGAAAAATGACAGCAGTGTGAATGTAAGACGCCATGAAGGTGGCTTTGAGCCCTCCTGCAACAGTGTAGATCATCACGCCCCAAGGGATCAAAAATCCTGCCCAGTAGATGTCCATGCCCGTTAGCGCGTTCATTGTCGCAGCACCGCCGAGCAAAAGCATCGAAGAGACGATGATCGACGCGAGGAAGGAGAAAATGAGGAAGGTGATGTGGGCGGTTTTACCCCACCGAACCTTAACGAGCTCGCACATGGTGTGCGCCTTGGGCGCTTTGCGCTTGATTTCGATTGCGATAATACCGAAAAGGAGCACCTGGATGGAAGCTCCAGAGGCATACCAGAACGGGCCCGACACGCCGTATTGCCAAGCCACATTGGAAGACTGAAGAAGAGTCGCGGCCCTTTCAGAAAGAAAAAAAATAAAGCACACAAAGTATGAGGATACGAAGCACGCAAGTTGAGAGGAATAGATTCATTTGCTGATAATACAAATTGGAGAGAACAGCAAACATTAGGTCGGACTTATTGTGCATGATGAAACGCGAAGAAGAGAGAGTGAGAGAGAGAGAGAGGAAAAGGGAGGCAAATGCGATCAAAGCTTTTAAACTATCTGTACCAAGTCCATTGGGAGACGATGACAGCGGCAGTAAGGCCAGTTTTTACAGAGCGACCAGCGGTATTGAACTGCTCGCTGTTAAAATTGGATCCCTGCGATGAAAAGAAGAGAAGCAAACATTTGCACATGAGTCGGCAACGATTGAACTTTCAGCATAAAACAAGGATACGTATAAAAATCTTGGCCATGTTGCAATATTTTAAAGGAATAACCAGAAGGGAGTGATATCGAGTTGTGAAGTGATGCAAGATTCGCGTTTAATTTTGACTGAGGAATAGACGGAATAGAGGAATCCAAACTCACCGCATATTTGTAATCGAGGTGGACAAGACCGGTGGTGATGAGTGAGAAGGCCAGTCCCGCAAAAATGCATAAACAGTAACCGGCAACCTCGGACAGTGGAGGTGTGCCACCAAAAAATGATGTTTTGCTACAGACACAGACGTAGAAATAAGAAGAGAGTCAACAGCTCTTGTCAGGATGAATAAGTCAAAAGATGAGCTGAGAATTACGGCAAATGGCAATGCTGTGGTAAACTTCCTGTACGTACTGGAGGTATTCGTCCAACATCTTGCAATGTGAAGAAGAATGAATGTCCTTGGGCAGTGCAGGGTTTGGGCTCAACGCTTTCTCAATATGTGGAGGATACTTACAAGAAATATGCGCGTACGTGGATTGGGAACACGATCTAATCGAATCTTCTCCGAGTGGACTGTGAAAGAACCATCGAAACTCATCAATCACCGAACCTCCAGCAGGAATGTAAAATCTGATGATTTAAGTTTTTCCATCTTTCGCGTGTGCGCGTGTGGCCATAAACAAATACGCGGGGATTCAAGTACGTAGTGTACTGTAGTACGAAGTACAACATTGATTGAGAAATACTGCATATAAGCATCAAGATGGATGCATTACTGTTGTCTTCTGCGGTGGGCAAAGGAGAATTACTGAGGGTATATCAGAAACTAGTTGGCGGAGGTGACGTCGATGCCGCTTACGTGGGGGTCTCTCCTTTGCGGTAAAAGCCCGAGAAGGGCATTGAGAATACTATAACATACGTACGCAATCTGTTGTGACATATAAATGCGTTTTGTATTGAACATTTAAGCGAACTTCATTCGATTGACAGAATGCTAGCTTATAGAAAGAGACTCGTTCATTTACTCTGCTTTGGCTTGTCCGCTTTTGAGTCAAGTGTTCGACTCGACGACCCTCTCTTCGAATCTTGTCTAGGTGTGCCATTGAGAATTCAGATATCGAAATGTGCGCGTTGCTATGTGAGTTCACTCTGCACCCAGCACTTAATCACTAAATAGCCTCCATTTCGTGCTCATACTATCTAGCCTGTGCTCTGAACAAATTTCACGCTGTGTACCTCGTGATTCCGTTGTTTGCACTACATAACAAAAAAAACACGACAGTGAATTTTGGCGCATCGCTCGAGAAAAATATCAGCGTGCCTAAAAGCACAGGGTACCGGATGATGCCTTCCCTAGATTATGCCAAGTGGCTCGCTAAAGGTAAACCGAAGAGCGATAAGGCGAACACGGTACTGGCCGTGCTCCAGGATGCCAGCGAAGGAGGTGCCCTTGAGAAAGCCAAAGCTGCTGTAGTGACCAAGCTTGCAAAGTCAATGGACGAGAAAAGAAAGAGGGACACACTAATAGCCAATCGGTTGATTTTTGTGCTAAGTTTGATGGCTGCGGCTGGCGCGGGCTGGTACTTCTATAATGCTGCTAAAAATGCTACCGCTGATGCAGACGGTGCAGCAGCTTCTGAGTTATAAGTCAAGATACCAGGAACCGCAGGAACCACGCAAAATTCGATGCAAAAATCCGATGCACTATGAATTATATCAGTGCCATTAAGACTGGAATCCTTGTGGAATTAATAATTTCGCTTAAGCATGCATATTACAACACCACAATGAAGTTTAAAGGTTGTTTCTTAAATGCCCACTTACCACTTATTGGTCATTAATTATCACTTATTAGATTCAAAAGATTCAACAAAAAAAAGTCCTATTAACTAATAGATTGGAAGTACAAAGACAAGAACATCAACCAAATTCGGCCATAGAAAATTTCTTGGTTATGGTCGATTAGGGATTTATCCTACGTATGTATTAATATCATCCCGTTATTGTAGTCATTACAATTGCAGTGCCGTTTCATAGAATCAGAGTCATAAATAAATTACACCAGGCGAATTGAATTCACAGAACAATTTTTTTGCCTTAAGACAGATGGCAGAAGGCCGAAGGTTGGAGAGCTGAACAACAGAGCGACAGTGCAATTGCCGCTTAACTCTGTGTCGACGGGATTAGAGCACCTCATGGACCTCATGCACTGACATCACAACCCCGGAGGCCGCATTCCGCGGTCCGTCTCTCGAGCGAGCGAGAATGATTGCATTGGCTCATTAGAAGCCCCAGTACCAGTGCTTAGAGGCAAATGGAATTTCCTCGCTTCATCATGCTGGACGGTCGGAGGAACGCGCATCACCTGCGGTAAGGCCGGCGGATGCTGTTGAAGATGTGGCACGTATGGCGCGTGCGAAGGAGGCGGTAGCATAGTTCGTGGTCCCGTTGGCCCAACGGATGGAACCTGAGGAACAGCCAACGGTCTTGGACCCCACGCAGGAGGCTCCACGGCTGCAGTCGGCACTCGCGTCGGCCCAACACTGCCAACAGGGGGTGCAGTGGGGCGGTACGACTGCAGCGCTGGCACAGCAAAGCGTGGCACCGTCCACGCCGCCGTTGATCCTGTAACGCCTGGTGTTGGTAGCAGTGCTGCTGATTGGCTACTCAGAGTGTGGTTGGCTTCCGTGAAAGATTGTGCTGGTGCTTCGGCTGCAGTTGCTTCTGCGGGTCTTGCGTGGTGCTGCGACGAAGAGTGTCCAGGCAATACATGTTTTTTCGCGGTGCTTCCGGCTTCGCCTTGAACTGATTTTCCAGGTCCGATTAAAGTATGCTTCTTCATACTGCTGAGGGCCTCAGGCTTTGTCTTCTGGGCGCACATTTTCATGTGGTTGGCGAGTGCGGCGCCTCCGGCGCACACTTTGTTGCACAACGCACATTCTAACGAGGGCTTCTCAGAAGAGCTTAGACGCATGCGCTTGTCATCGCCCCCGCTGCTGGTACTGCTGCTGATACCGCTCATACTGCTGTTCCCAATCCTATTGGTGCTGATGATGATACTGCTGCCGATGTTGTTGCTAGTGCTAATGCTGCTCCCACTGGTGCTCCTTTCATTGCTGCTGCTGTTGCTGCTAATGTCCGTGCTGTCGTTGCCATTGCAACCACTGCTAATGCTGCTACTTTTAATACTGCTGCTGACGATGCCACTACTGACACTGCCACTGCAATTGCCGCTGCCGCTGCCACTCTCGCTCGGATCGCTCTGGCTGGGCTCTTCGTGGGCGCCGCGTGCTTCATCGACACTCTCAAACGGGCGCTTGCGTGACTCGTCCGTCGTGGCCGGTCCCAAGGAAGAAGAGGGAGAGGCAGGAAAGGAAAAAGAAGAGGAGGAAGAAGAAAAAGAAGATGGGGGCAATGGCACTGCTTGATTTAAGGGGATGGTCGGTCGGCGTGGCGGTTTGGCTTTCTTGCGCTCCATTGAAGCTTCAGCCAGGCGCACAAACTCGCCCACCGGCAACGTTGACGACAACCCCTGGAAAGAATAGCGCACGCTGAAATGATCTTCGTCGCCTGGATCGCAGGCAAACTTCCCAACGCTGCTTGGAGTGGTGGCGTCGTTCATGCGCCGCACCTCGAAACCTGCCTGCGTAAATTGCCGCAGAATCGACTTGAATTCCGCTGCTTCAAAGAGAATGCCGCTGCCCAGCAAACTCGCGATGGTGCTGTCGATTGAAACGCTGTCGTAGCGGTCGCTCAAGATGGTACCGCTGCTGTCGCGTTCGAAGTCCCAGCGAACGGTGCAGTACTGGGCGTGCGTGAGCAGCACGGACTTGCCCTTGGAGCCGTAGTAGACAGGCTGGCGGTGAAGAATGCTGTATATTTTGTGAAGGAACCCCCCACCTCCGCTGCACGCTTCGCCCTTGGGGGGTACTGGGGTACTGTCGGGCACTGCACTCCCGTCTTCTTGGCGCCACTCCATTTGCTGCATCAGAAGGTTGCGGCGGGCGACGCTGTGCAAGCTTTCGCGGGTGGTCAAGCCAGCGAGGCTCACAGAGGCGGCATTTCGAGGGCTGGGCCCGCGACTGCCGCTGCGCCCACCGTCAGACGACTCCATTGGAGGCGCGCTGCTGGGGCGGTCCGCTGTTGTTCCTTCAAGGCTCGGTGCGCTGCCACTGTCAGGTGAGCGCGCTTCGACTCCCACAGGCGACGGCGTATGATGGCTCGGAGCTCGGCTGCTGCTGCCGCCGCTGCTGCTGTTGTTGTCGCTCAATGAGCTGCCACTGCGACTGCTCGCTTGCAGATCAACCTCCAAAAAGGGCCACACGCGCGCGCCGCCGATGCGACAAATAATACGTCCTGTGAACGGTGGGTAGGCCGGCGAAGTAGCACCTTCGCTATTCGCACCAGCAGAATCCGCATCCGTACCTGCACCACCTAGAGGGTCTTTGCGCCTGTACTTGGCACGCATGCTGAAATGCAGATCCACCGCCTTCGCTGAAGGTTTGCGCTGCCTCGGTGCTTCACCGCCAAGCGCTAATCGAGGTAAAGTAGCCGTCCCTGCGACACTTCCCAGAGCGGCTCCAGCAGCAGCACCTGACCCAGCTGAAGTTCCCAAACGACAGCCTGCAGCAAGTGCTGCGAGCCCTGCAGGATCCAAATGTTGCAAAAACAAGGGGTGCGAATACGCGGCTACTGGGACCTCCTCCGCAGACTCATCGTTGTCATCGTCATCGTCGCTCATATCGCCGCTCTTATCGTTGTGCTTGTCAGTGCCCTCGTCAGCGTCTGCAGAGCTGCTTTTCTCTTCACCAGCACTAGAGCCGCCAACACCCTCGCCCTCCTTCATGTCGCCGTTGTTGTCATTGCCACTGGAGATGCTGCTTTCTGTGCCCTTGTTATTCGCGCCTCCATCCTTCTCCTCGCCTTCGTCGCCATTCTCGTCACTGCTAGGATGGTTGCTCGTCTTGTCATCAGTCTTGTCAGCAGTGTTCACGCTACCGCTTTTGCCATCAACTTTTGTGTCGTTTTCGTTGTCGGGACCACTGCAGAAATCGTTAACGCCCCCGGTGACATGTGCAACGGCGCCAGCAGATTTGCTCTCCTTCTCGCCATTCTTATCACCATCTTCGTTGTCCTCTGCACCGCTGACGTCGTTGGCGCCAATGACTTGAGTCTTTTGGTTGATTGATTGGTCGCTTAGAACGTCGCTTGGAGTAACGTCGCCCGATTTTGGCTCCTCACCAGGCTTGTTGTCCTCGATTGTCACCGGATTGAAACCATACACTTGAAGATTGCGGTGGAACGAGCTGAACTGGGTCGCTTTGAAGCCCCAGCGAGGCATGATTTGGCCCATAAACACCTCTTGGTCCAGCACTTGAAACCCAGGCTCGTTGTTAGGCAGCCACGCTACCGCCTTGGGAAACTCTGGGCATGCTTCCGTGATCATCTGGTGGAGCTTGAGCGGAAATGACGCGTTGTTTTGCTTCCCGCTGCGGTCACGGGGTTCTTCTTGTCCGGGTGGACGAAGCGAGCTGCCACCAGCACCACTGCTACTACTGCTGCTGCTGCTCCCCACATCACTGCTGTGCGGGCTGCCTGAGCGTGTCGCTGACGGTGCGCTTGCTGGCGCTTCGCCGCGCTGGTGCATTTGCATGTGGCTGCTGAAGCCCTGGGTGGAGGCGAACCCTTTGCGGCACAGCTTGCAACGCAACAAGTGCCGGCGGTTCCCACCTCGGTTGGCACGGAGGTTGATCCGGGCGTTTGCGATTTTCTCGGCAATGTTTATGATCCTCTCTTTGCCGCTTTCATCCTTGTCGCCTTCGCCATCTTCTTCGTCTTCGTCATCGACGTCAACTTCACCGGCTTCATAGCCGCCTCCTCCGTCATCTTCGCTTTCTTCATCGTCTTCTTCTTCTTCTTCGGAAATTTCAACCACTTTGGCAGACTTCTTCACTTTGGTGGGGGCTTTTTGTGCCGCCAAAATCCTCTGCTGTATGCCTTGGCGGCGCCGCGTGCACATTTTCACGTGGTTGGCGAGGGCTGCGCCACCCGCACAGGTCTTACCGCACACACCGCACATGCGGATGGGTTTGCCAAACCGCTCCCCTGTGTGCTCACGCACGTGCAGGGCTAGGGTGGCAAAGGTGGCCAGCTTTTGCCCACACACAAAACACGCAAACGACGTTTGAGTCCCAGGGTTGCCAGGGCTATTTTTGCTGCCGCTAGCACTATTCGTGGAGGCGGCGGTTGCCGAGAGCTTGCTGTTGTTGTTGCTGTTGTTGTTGCTAGGGCGTGCCGCCCTCCGCGCTGCGGCCCTTTCCTTGGAACTGTGCCACTTCACATGGTTCGCGAGCCCACTGGTGCCCTTGCATTTCCGCTTGCACACGGGGCACGGAAGGCGGCGGAACTTTTTCGTGATGTCGATTTTAAACTCAGCGCCGCTGCCACCGCCACTTCCGCCTCGTTCGCTCTTGGCTTTGGTGGCATTTTTGTGGTGCAGGGACGACCCTTTGACGGCGTGCCATCTGACGTGGTTGGCGAGGCCGCTCGACCCTCGGCAAGGCTTGTTGCACACGGGGCAGGGAAGCATGGGGTACTTGACAGCGGAATCGTCATCATCATCTTCTTCCTCCTCATCTTCACTCTCTTCGTCTTCAAGTTCTTCGTCTTCCGAGCTTCCGTCCTCATCGTCGTCGTCTTCGTCGTCTTCAATTTCGTCGTCGCTTCCACTGCCTGCGCTCTCGTCACCTCGGCTCCGCGCACCGCTGCCCCCACTTTCTTTGCCAGCTCCACTCGAGGGCAGCATCGACTGTGATGGTGATCCGTTGGGATATCTGCGCACTTCCACCGCGCGCACCTGGGCCAAGCTCATGCCGCGCTGAAAGCCCGGGTGCGCGTAGGCCCCTCCGGTTTGGTCGCCTTTGGCCGCCAGCCGCACGAAGCCGTACATGTTCAAGTTGCGCTGCAAGCTGGTGAGCTTGGTGGCTTTGAACTCATACTTGGGGAGCAGCTCTTGCACCATCCGCTCTTCGTCGAGGATCAGGAACGCTTTTCCATTGGCGGCCCACCGCACGATCCCGCCGCCGCACTCCGCCGACACTAGCTCGAACAACCGCTCCGGAAACTTGGCCCCGCGCCCGAGGGCAGCCAAGTCGTCGGTTGAAGCGCTGCTTTGGTGTGCACTGGACCCCGTTCGAGTGGTATTATTACTACTACTGCTCGAGCGCCCCCGAGCGCTGAGTTGCCACCGTCCTCCTTGTTTGCCTCCCCGGCTGCCCTTGTGGCCTCCCTTGTAGGCTCGCCGGGACACTCCTAATGCTCCGAGAGCTTCAGACTCGGCAGCAGCCAGTGCAGCTGGGTAGTCAGGCTCTTCGTCGCTGTCGGCTTGGGCAGCGTTTTTCTGCGGTGGGATGAGAAATGGGTGGTGGGTTGGGTAAAGAGCAGGCACAGGGGGAAAATGAGGGCGTGATAAGAGGTGGGCTACAAATGATGCACCCATAGGATTTGCGCAGCGACGAAACGCACATGGACTTCAATATAAACAAGAATAAAAATATTTTTGTAGAATGCACGAGGCCGCATGCACTTCCAATGAAGGGCGCAATGTCAAAGTCTACTTATCAGAGGAAAAAAACGTAACGCGAGAAAACAGAGTCGCAGAACGCACACACGGAACGTATATTTCGATACCTTAACGTGGCGCATAAACAACGCCGCCGCCCGAGCGAGATCATCCAACACTTCACAATCTTTTGGGAAAAAGATGGGTGTTCTGAGATTCGTGTGGTGGCGTGGCACGATGGAGCCAACAGAAAGCCGGGTTGAGCGAGAAGGCTCCGAGGGCTCCTTGTTGGACAT
>Ga0307979_1003395_pt1 | contig 10711 bp, 6 predicted proteins | sample OrgLakmetage1058_FD_201833 | JGI IMG/M metagenome (GOLD analysis project Ga0307979, IMG submission 201833) | Saline water microbial communities from Organic Lake, Antarctica - #1058 | ecosystem: Environmental > Aquatic > Non-marine Saline and Alkaline > Saline | place: Antarctica: Organic Lake... | reverse complement strand
TGTTGCTGGCCGTGCCGCCAATCAAGTTCAACTTGGTAGCTTCGAGTGCATTCGCTGCGGCTTCCGAGGCATCGCTCGCCAGCTTGCGCGACTGCTCCCGTGCCAGCATGTTGTCTGCGTTGAAGTTTTCAAAATCGCTGTCGTCGTCGTCTTCGTCTTCGTCGTCGTCGTCTTCCGTTTGGTAGCCTCCCTGATCGAATTGCGTGATGCCCGCCGGCGTGGGGTCCGGGATCCGCTCGAGATGAGGCGCGTCTAAACCCTCCAATTTGCGACCCTTGTTATGCTGCAAATCTTTGATGTCTGTGGGCGTTAGAGCCGCGTAATCGTCGTGCTTCAGCTTGTGGCTCACTTCGCGTTTCAGTTGCGCCAACGCCGCCGCGTCGACGTTACCACCTGCTCCTTCAAAACCGTCGTCGTCGCCGTCGTCGTTATTGTCGTCGCCGTCGTTGAAGCTTGCTGCTTTCTTGAAACTGTACTGGGACCGGCTCGGCATCCGGCGCAAGTGCCGCCCGTCGCCTTTCAGTTTGCTGCCACCCCCACCAGGATTGCCGTTGGTCGTGTTGTGGTTTTCATCGTCGTGCTTCAGTTTGCGGCTGCGCTCGCGCCCGCCGCGGGCGGCTAACTCCTCCTTGGCCTTCTTTTTCACGGCCATCCTCTGGTTCCGGGCAGCGACCGTCGCCTTGTCGTCTTCGCCCGCGCCGAAACGCCCCCACCCCAGGAATTCTGCGTCCCGGGCTTCCTTGGTCTGGGCCACGAGCGCATTAGCGTCGCGCACGAGCTTCACGAAAGCGTCCACGTCCAGAGCTTCGGTTAAGTGGGTGTCGTGCTTCATGAACAACGCGTGAATTTCGTCTTCTGTCAAATCCATGTTCAGCTCGCCGTGCAACAGCAGCGTGACCTGAATTGGGCAAGTATGGAGCACACGTGAGATTGAAGGCATATTCAATCAACGACAAGAAAATACGGAAGCTTCCAACGATGAAAGTTCGTGCTTCTAGCAGCACTCTTAACAGAATGAATTGCGAGAGTATAACAACTGCAGTCAATGTGAACCCCCTTGAATGGTCGACCAAATCTCAATACCTCCTCGATGTCAAGGTCGCCACTGCCATCCAAATCCACAGCAGTGAACGCCGCGCGCCATTCTTCTTCGCCAGCTTCCTCGCTGCCACCAGCCCCACCGTCGTTGTTGCCGTTGCTCCCGCCAAAGATGGAGCCGAAAAAGCCACCGCCGCCGCCGCTGTTGGCACCAGCCACCGCTTTTTTCTTCTTGTTCTTGCCTTTGGACGCTGCCGCTTCCCGCTGGTTGCGCAACGTCTGCTGAAAGAAACGGGGCAGCGCGCTGTCGTTCACGAAGCGGCGGAAACTCGCCAAGTCCATCTCCATGTTCTCGCTGTCTATGGCTGCGACACTCGCGCCGGACACCGCAGCACCCGTGGGGTTGCCTCCGTAGCCGCGCACGTGGGGGGCCCACACCAGCCGCTCGAAGTCGGTGTCGCTCAGGGCCAAACCTTCAGGGGCCATCGCCCGCACGAACCGTAGAGTGGCCAACCTCGACAGGCGCGCTCCTACGGAGGTGCTGCTGCTTCCGGGAAGTGGTTGGGCTCCACCGGCTTGGTAGGCCGCCGCGAGTTCAAAAGCCTCGCGGGCGTCGTCATAGCCCAAACGGCTCGACCAATGCCCCGCGGCGCGCGCTTCATTTACGTCCTTGTCGGACCAAAACACGAACCCGTTGCGCTGCATGAGCAACAGGAACCCTTTGCGTTTTCCGTCCGCATTATTCCCAAACACCCCAAGATCAGGTTCGTACAGGGTGATCAGAGGCCGGTACTGGTCCTGAATCTTGATGGACGGGTCGTCTTCCGTCGCGCGCCATTCCATGATGAGAGTCTCAAAGAACCGCTCGAACTCGTCGAAGGAAATTTCCCCCGAATTGTCAACGTCCACTTCGCAGAAACGCGCCCACGACTCGTCTTCACTCAAGTCCAACTCCAAGTCGTCGACCAAATTGTTGAACGCGCCCAAATTGATGAGGCCGTCTTGGTCGATGTCCACGTGGTTGAACACCTGTGGATATCAAAACAAATTTACAATGAAAGTCATGACGGCATTGACGAATACATAAAATGACAGCTTTTTTTTTAAACGAAAATTCCATTTTCTCCACCTCTCACCAGCTTCAAGTTTTCCTTCCAGGTGACTTGCCCGGTGCCCGCTTTGGCTTTGAACCAGTTCCCGATGGTTTGTTTCTGGTACAGGGGGCCCATGGCAGCGGCGGCAGCCGCGCGCGCCATCGCCGCAGGCCCCTCGCTCCGAGCAGCTTCTGCCGCCGCAGCAGTGGCAGCTGCGCGCTCTTTCTCGAGCCGAGCCCGCTTCGCAGCGACTCGCTTGTTCTCGTAGGCACCTTTCCCGCCCCCACTGAGGCTGCCGCTGGTGGTCGCACCGGCCGCCACTTGCCCGGCCATGGTCTGGGCTTTGGCAAGGGCATCTTCCACCGAAAACATCACGTCGGCCGACGACTGCAAGTACGACGACGCCTCCGCCGCGGCGGCGGACGAGATGCCGGTGCGCGCGCTGAGCCCCGCTCCCGCACTCCCTACGGCTTGCGACGCCTGGGTGAACGCCCCGCCAAAGAAGTCATTGGCCGCGGAGTCCAGCGAACGCACCGCGCCCTGCGCTCCCGGCACCGTAGAAGCCGCGCCGGACGCCGCTGCAAAGGTCGCTGCGCCGCCCTGGGCCGCCATCGCTCCTCCCTGTACCGCCAAGCTGCCCAAACTGCCCAGCAACCCCGCGGGTGGGCGCGGCGGGTTCCGTTCCGCGGCGGCGGCAGCGTTCTGCGCCGCCACTACCGCTGCCGCCCTGGCCCTGGTGTGCGCGGCGTGGTTGCGGACCACCTGAGGCAAACCCCCCAAGGTGGTCGCCGCCAACTCCATGTAGCCGCACATCAGCACCACGTCCACAAACGTCACGCCGTGCCTCCCTGTAACTCCTGCCAAGTCGCAGAGCTGAGACACGTCGGCTTCGGACAGGCCTGGGCGAACGGCTTGCAGGACTGGGCTCAGGTCCCGACGAGTGATCCGTTGGTCGCCGTGGACTTTGGTTGTGCCGCTGTTCAGCGCTTGAGTGAAAAGAGTGGCCGCCTGCGCCAGGGCCCCTTTCCCGAGGCTTTCCACGGACTTCGACCACACGTCGGTTTCGTCCCCAAAGCTCCCGTACTCGCTCGTGTCCAGCGGCGGGGGTGCCGGAGCCTCGTCCTCGAATCCTGGGAGGCCAAAGCCGGAAAACCCAAACTGCGCCAAGGCACCGGCTGAGGGGCCTTCTTTGCCGTTGGCCGCTAGATTGAGGGCTTGGTCGTCTCCATGCATGATTTCGTCTTTGGCGCGTCCGACCGCATCTACGTACGCCAAGTAGCTCAGCTCGCTGTTGGCAGAGGCAAAAGGCGGGTACGTGCCGTTGAGCACCTCACGCACTACACGCTTCGACGCCCAGGACCCGCCAGTTTTGCTGCGCTTGCTCTTGTCCGCGAAGCGTAGCCGCCGCATGGCGTACGGAAACGCGCGCCGGTCGATGGAGCCCACCGCAGGCACCTGGTTTGTGTCAATGAAGATGAAAAGAAGGTGATAACACGACGCTGAGAACATAAATTCAGCAACCCGATCTAGAGCCTCGAAAAATAAATTACAAATGAGATCAAAAGAATAGTACAAGCTTCATATTCTATAGAAGCGAACGTCAGGTGCGCTAGTCTCGCTCATAGTTCTGTAAAGGTAGGGGGAAGGGAAACTGGAGAAGAGCCAGAGTGAAAGATGCCTATGCGAGCATATTATCTACTGGACAACCACACCCACGAGGCATAAACTCACATCAAACATGGCGAAGACACGCTCAATATGCTCCAATTCACGCTCCGTGAGCTTCCACTGTATCGATGAGGAGAAAGTGCAAACCGAATAAGAGCGTTAGCGTGTAGTCGTGAGTGATATCAGCATGATCCCCGTTCAGGTCCGAGGAGGTACGCGCTCACTCCATTGACAACGTGTTAACGAAACCACGATAGTTTCTTACCTTGAGCTTGATATGCAGGAGCTGATGCATTGCATCCAGGTCATTTGCAGTGCCACCATCCGCCATGGCGACGCTTGACTTGCGGGCTTGAGCAAAGCCCTTGCCCTTTCCCTTGCCTTGACCAACGAATGAACGAAACGCTCTCTCAGCCAATCACCAAGCTGCAAAACATTCCACCGTATTCTAGAAGCTAGAATATTTTCCGTGGTGTGTACAAGGGATGCACACCTGCACACCCCTTCCTTCACCCTTCACCCACCCACCCGGGGGTGAAGGGTAAAGGAAGGGGTGTGCAGTGTGCATCTAAAAAAATGGCAGTATTCGGTGGTTAGAAGTCAAGCCTAGAAGCTACAGAAGGCTGGCTAGACAAGAAATATGCTCATTAGGATGAAATGCTATTTATGGACGATGGTGTTGGTGCTGATTCATTCAATGTGCGGGTCTTTGACTGTTGCTACTTCACATTCGCTTCGTCGACGTCGCTTGGATGAAGGAGCGGATACTTCTAGCCGAGACGCAGACGACTATGCTATTCAGATGGCCGAGAAGCGCAGAGGCAAAGGTCGAAAGAAAAGCGATGACGATGGAGGTGGCGGAGGCGGAGGCAGTAGTGGCGGTGGTGCTAGCAACAAAAAGGGCGGCGGCAAAGGCGGAAAAGGTAGCAAAGGCGGCGGCGGTGGCAAAGGCGGCGACCGTGCTGGCAAGTGGAAGCAAAACTTCGAACTCTTACAGAACTACCACAGCGTGAAGGGCACTGCCATGGTGCCTTTAGATTATGAAGACGGTGATGTTAAACTTGGTCGTTGGCTGCGTGCGATTCAAAAAGCGTGGCGGGACGGGAAACTGCCTCCAGAGAAAGTTGACCAGCTCAAAGCCCTCGGCTTGGAATCTCAGCCATCGGCATCTGGGCAAAAAAGTGGGAAGGATAACATGGCTGCTTTAAAAGAGGGCTCCAAGGACCGCTTCCAGGAGTTCACTGCTGCGCTAGTCGAGTACAAGCGCAGCAACGGCCACCTCCAAGTGCCTCGCAGTTTTGTGACCGAAGGAGGGGGTGTAGACGAAGAGGGTACCACCGTTGGAGGGGGACTGAAGCTAGGGGCGTGGCTCGCAGTGCACTTAACCAGAGCACACCACGGCGGGCTCGATGAGGGGCGCCACAAGGAGTTGAGGAAACTGTTCGCTCAATTAGGTGGAGATTTTGACGCTGCAAGCGAAAAATTCGCAGCCATCGAAAAAGGCGCTGGCAAAAGTGGCAACGGAAAGGGAGGAAAGGGTGGAAAAGGCGCTCGTAAGACCTCTGAGGGTTCTGCGAATAGCGCTGAGACCTCAGAGAGATCTGATGATTGAGCTAGGGGCTGAAGCTTGCGGTCTTGGAATAGTTTGCCTGAAATCATATAGTGGCGCACTCGCAGTCGGTGGGTACCTTCAGTGGTGTACTCTATTCATGTAGACAGCGCAAGGTACTGCCGTGGCTATTGCCCAATCCTCCAATAGATCATTCTTGAACTACGACTACGGTAGTAGTGGATGTTCCGATAAACGCCGATGCAAAGAATTCCGTGTACTACTTCAATTAGCACGGACAAAGCTAGGTGCTCGGAGCATTTGGCGCCATTTGGCATACAGCGCGTCACCTAGATGACGCGCACTCTATTCATACGTGGCGGCACAGTTCGAGTCAGCCGCCTACCACAACCTTAACTACTGATATTTTGACACGGTCACTGTACCCTGCCTTAAGCACACGCCCCGCCTCATGGGACGCTGTGTGCATTGGTGGTTGGGGTTTCCATCCCCACCATGAGTAAGTCCTCGCGAGCCTGAACGTAATCAGTTCTCCGTGGAGGTCAGCGCCCAGCACACTTTGCTCTGGGCCTTTCTGTTTGTTAGTTTAATACTTTCCCTCCATCTCATCATAAGTAAAACCAGTAACAGATTAAGCAGTATTTCTTTCCGCCTCGGGCTCTCTGGACCAGGAACTGGGCTTCTTTCACTCCAAAAACTAGCCTGGGCTCCTTAGGACACAAGCACTCAACAAAGAAAGCGTTTCAAGAAAACTTACGCTATAACTCGAATATAATTGAGGGAACTCCCACTCGAGGCGGCCTCTTCTGGAGATAGAAGAGCCTGATGAGAAGAGCCGCGGTGTCGTCTGCCGCGCGGTGGCACTCTACAACATACACTATACAGCACGGGCCTGGCATGCGAGGAAGCCAAGACTCCCGTATGACAGATCACCATTTGCATTAAGGTAGTAAATATATCTGCGTGAAACTCGATAAGGAAGTAAAAAGTCATCAGTCGCCATAGGCGGTGTGTTTCTCTGCCGCTGGCGTTGTGCTGGCTGCTCCCATGTTGATGTATGTGGGAGGTGCCATGTTCTTGAGGAATTTCCCCTTTGTGGGGGGGGTTCGACTTACCGTATCGCCCGCTCTCTTTCCACATACATCAACATCCCATCACCAATAACATTGACTCTGCAGTTTCCATTTTCTTCCTCTGTTCTCCCAGCGCCGCTTTCTGCTTTTAGTGATGCTTCAGGCGCTACAACTGGAACGGTGGGAAGCAGGGTGCCTGCTGCTGTTGTTGGTGAAGATTCGGCTGCATTGGTTGCCGCTGTGGTCTCTGCTGACACCGATTCTGTCGGTGCTGATTTGGTTGCCTCTGGCTCTGCTTGTGCCTTAACTGCGGTAAGATGCGCGTGTAAGCCCACTGCAGCCTTGCTTTCAGTGGGCGCTGTCTGCGCACTGGCTCTTGAAGCGGGTCCGTTGGACTGCGCCGAGTCCGTTGCTGCTGCGCTTGCAGGGGGCGGAGGTTGCGTGTCGAGAATGTAGAGCTGAGCCTGCGCTTGAGCGAGTGCTTGCGCCAGAGCGTGCGCGTTGGCTTCTGCTTGGGAATGAGCTTCAGCGAGAGCTTGCGCCCGTGCCTTGGCAAGCATTTGGGCCCGAGCCTGGGCCTCGATGTGCGCTAAAGCTCTGGCCTGCTCAAGCGCTTGTGCCCGCGCGTACGCTTGCTCGTGTGCTCGCCTCTGAGCCTGAGCGCGCGCAACCTGTTGCTCAGCACGAGCGCATGCCTGCTCTTGCGCTTCGGACTGCTCTTGCTCCGCCGTGTAAGCACTAGCTTCAGCTTGGCGCTGTTGGGCGCTTTGAGCACTATACTTGCGCAACCCAGAAAGCGCTTCGATGACGCCCATAGTGTCGACACTCACCGAGCGGGCTCCAAGCCGGTCAGCTTGTTCCAAACTAGCGCCATTGCCGCCACCAACCTCTCCAAGATTACGACCACTAGAAATGAACTTCCCTCCGCCAGCTTCCCTAAAATTACCGTTATTTATGGGCGGTGGCGGGCCACGGGGTTCCGGAGGTGCTCCTGTCTGAACGCTGCGCTTTGCGGGCGAAATTGGAGGTGTAGATCGGCCTGAGTTCGACTGATGGCTCATGCTGGGTTGGGCTGTATTGGAAGGCAAATATGAAGACGAGGCGGCATGTGAACTATTGTGAAAGGATGGACCAGCTTTATTCTGCGGAAAAGCTTGAGCTTGATTGGCGGATTGCGCTGCCAAATTAGCCGCTGCTTGCGCTGCTTCGTAGGCCAAAGCATAGTTCCATTCTACCTCAGATGCACTCGGGTTAAGCCTGGCTGCTGCCGCTGCATCTGCTGAAGAAGCTGCCGTAGTTTCTGCTCTTTTCGCTGCTGCGTCTTCAGAGTTTGAAGTAGCACTAGTCCTGCTGCCGTCTATTGAAGGGGTAGGAGGCATGGCAGAAAAAAATATGCCCCAAGAGGCTGCATCAGCTAAGCTTAAAGAGCCAACAGGAATGGGAGCACTGTTTTGTTGCCCTGAATTGTCAACCACCACCGCAAACAGCAACACGCAAGAGTCATTGTTGCCCTCTCCTTTGTCTGTGCTGTTCCCCAATTGGTCTAGGGGCGCTGCTTCTGGCACACGGGGGCCTGTTACGTCTGGTACAGCGCCGTTTGAAGCTGCTCTTCGAGTGTTCAGAACACCAGGTGCTGAAGGTAACGAAGCCGCTTCAAAACTGTCGAGAGAAGCTTCGGGGTTGGCAACACTGCTGCTTCTGCTTTTGACATCATGCGACCTCCCTGTCTTATCGTAGGAGTTATGGGAAGAGGCAGTGCTGTCAAAACTGTTGTTTTTGCTGCTTTTGTTGCTAACAAGGCTATTGAGTCCACTCGAATACGCTCTTGCATCTGAACTTGACAACCCAGTCCCACTGCCAATTTTTTCCAAAAAGTCTGAACTTTCCTGGGTTTCAGGAAGCGATGGGCGCGCCTGGCCTTCCGGCTTGGCCACAGCATCAAAGCTCCTTTGGTTGTTGTCCTGGTCATAAGCGCTGCCACTAGCACTGCTGGCAGCGGAGGCATCAAAGCTTCCCGCAAAGCCGCCAGTGTCAAAACTTTGCACGCCGAAGCCTCCGTTGCCAATTTGGTCCGGGAAACTGGCGTCCATGTCCAGTTCAAATGCAGAGTTATCTATCCCAGGAAGCTTATCTGGCTGAAGCAGCGGTGACGGTAAGCGGGACGACGCCGGCGAATTTGCAAGCGATGTAGCAGAACTTGCAAGCAAAGCGCTCACAGCAAGAGGTGAAGGCCGCGAAGAATGAAAAACTTGATCTTGTTGCTCTTCTAAGTGTTCTTGCAGCTCGTGTTCTTGCCGCAGCTGTTGAAGGCGCTGGAGCTGATGGAGCTGGTGGAGCTGGTGGAGCTCGTGTAGCTGCTGTGGCGACTGTCGCTGATCTTCGTGTTGCTCCTGTGCTTGTTGCTGTTCTTGCTCTGGCATCAGGTTCTGCGCATCCTCCTGCATTGTGTCCTGAAACTGCTTCTGATGAGCAAATGTCACCAGGTGTCGCAATGCCTGCGGTGGCAGCACGGGAATGGCCTGGCTGACGTCACCACCGGTAGCAGTAAAAGACGAAGACGATGCAAAAGGAGGCGCTCCTTGCAAGACGGAAAATGGCGCTGCCGTTGCAGTGTTGCTTGCCGCTCCTACCTGGCCATAACAAGGCTGAAATAGGGATGCCGCAGCACCATAAGCGGAGGCGTCACTCGGCGATGCTCCAGATGACGGCGGTTGGGCCAGCATCGTCGCCGAGTTTGCGCCGCGTTGAAACGTGTAACTGCGGTCGGATGCCGAGGCACGGCGCCGCACGCGCACGCGAGCAGTGCAAGGAATGCGAAGCCGAGCACAGCGACTACAGACTGGCTTTCGCTTGTCACATTTGACCTGCATTATAGGTAAACTTAAAATGAGATGAATAGGGGATTACACAAAGCGCAAGCACACGCGATTCTATGTTTTCTCCCAAACGACGTAAATGTAATCAATCTCTTATCTTACTTTCGTGCGCGCACATGCCGCACAAGTCTCCGACACGGCCAAAGTGCCTCCTTCTCCGAAGGTGTTGGGGTCCAACTCTTGGCTTCCGTAGCTGCCTTGTTGGCCGCCATACAATTCGTTCCACGCCGGCATTGGGGGAGGCCCAGCCTGTAAATAATTAGTAACGCATTCAACAAAAAAGAACGATAAGATTTAGGTGTACTGCTGAGGTTAATTTGACGAAGCAAGTGGTTCGACGCAAGCAGAAATTCCAATGCAGACCACCAGAAAGTGAGAAATACCGAGGAAGAATCGAAGTGCTAGAAGGAAGAGAAAAAAGAAATCATCATAGCTAAAGCCTTATGCCTGATGTTCCACCTTGACAGTTTCTTGTGCCCATGTCGCACTGGGTATGTTGCCCTCGCCGTGCCACGCATTGTAAGGTGCAACAATCGGGTTCATCTGTGGCGGTGGCGGCGCCCCGGTAAAATAATACTCGCCAGCTCCGGCGCCCGCCTCATAACTGTTGTTCGGATCGCTGCCCGTGTTGCAGAGATAGATCTCACCATTGGCTTGCGAATATGCTCCGTACGGCAAGCTCGTATCCACAAGGCTGTGAAGAGGCCGCTTCCTTCCCTTCACCTGGGAAAGCGCCATGCAGATATAAAGTAGGCGAAAGTTTCAAGGTCGAGCAGAAGGGAGGTCAAAAGGGGGAAGTTTAGATACACATACAGCTAGAGTAGAAAAATACCTGTACGAGACACTCAACGCCCAGGCGCACACAGCGGCCGCAACGTGGGAGGGCACGGTCGCATTTCACTTTGGCCCTCGAGCAAGTGCTGCATGTCCGTGCTGAAGTGCTGGATTTAGCTCCCGTTGGTGCCGAGCTCTCAGTCTTCGCTGCGTCTCCTTGACCTGTGCCAGCATCTTCCGCAGCATTAGGTGGTTCCATTTCCAGCACCGAGTAATTTTTTTTTTTCGCTTATGCCTCTTGAAGAAGCCTAGCTAGCCGGGCTAATCGTGGCTCAAATTCCATGCTGAGGCATGAATGGTGAGCAGGAGTGTTGTGAGTTTCTCAGATTTTCAGGATCCAATGGCCGATAAGCTCGGAAAAATTGACCTTTTTGACCGAGAAATACGACGCGGCGATTCGGCCCCGACAGTCCGGATTTACGTCGTAAAATGTGCTCGCAACGACTACGACGAAGAGACCGCTTACGAAAGTTATATGAACCCCGAGCCAGGCTTCCAGTCCGGCCCGGGGGACTCTGCAAACGCCGACTAGATGGCACCCTTTCTGTTAGTTACTAA
>Ga0307979_1003385_pt1 | contig 10720 bp, 14 predicted proteins | sample OrgLakmetage1058_FD_201833 | JGI IMG/M metagenome (GOLD analysis project Ga0307979, IMG submission 201833) | Saline water microbial communities from Organic Lake, Antarctica - #1058 | ecosystem: Environmental > Aquatic > Non-marine Saline and Alkaline > Saline | place: Antarctica: Organic Lake... | reverse complement strand
ACCCTTATTCCCTTACCGTGACAACCTCTTAACACCCGGAACTACCTGTACTCTCACACTGTACCCTTGTACGTGCGTAGATTTACGCGAACGATGGGGAGTACTCTCATCAGCATGCAGGAAATGCAGAAAAAAACTTCCTGCTGTCGACTTCCATCTCCCGAACTAAATATCTGTCCCATACATAGGCTGGTGCACTGAAGAAGCAGCGAAAGCACCACGCGCTTCACCAAGAGGCTAACGAGCCATCTAATAACGTTGTTCGTTGGCATTGAATGTAAGCCATTCATTCGTGACATCAAAGCTATGTTTTTGATTTGTCGTCTTTCTGGCACTTGGATTCAAGCATGCGTGTCACGCTGCTCAAATCTTTTCCTATGCCTATGCCTAGGTGTAGGTGTTGCAGCTAGAAGATGTTCTATCGCAATGATCGCCTTGTTTGAAAGCGAACATTTCTGGGCTTTCGTAGTGCTGCTTCTGATTGCCGTGCAGTGCTGCCTCGTCGTTACTTTCGCGTTTTTTCCACAAAAGTAATCGACAAATGCCCTGAGGCACTATACTAGACTTTGATTTTATTTCTAAAGTTTCGGCTCTTCTCTCGTCTAGGCATGCACGGGCAATCAAAGCAGTTCATGGCGTTAAAGCAAGGGAGGAATAGCTTTCGAACGATGCTGTTGCTGATTTTTGTGGTATTGCCTATCACGAATGGACAATTCACAGCAACCTACCCGCTCTACGATGCTAGTGTTGCAAGGCCATTGTCATTTTCTATGGAGATTCACCCACCCGAGGTAGTGCCCACAGTCTAGTCTAGCTTTTTATTTATTTATTTTCAAACTGTACGTAGTGCATGGTATGTCTTCCTTGAGACCATTGCCACGCTCTGACTCGTTGAATGGATGAAGCGAAGTTGGGGAGAGTCAAGCCAGGCGAGAGGAAATTAGCTTCAAACATAAACATATTTATAGCTAATATTCAAGCTAGCCATTGGTTTTCCCTAACTGTGCATACATTTCCCCGTTCTTGTGCACTACCTGCACCAATTCCAGCCAGCAAGCTTTTACGACGCGACCCTCGAAAGCATTAGTGGCAGTAGGAGCGACGACAGCACTGCGAATGACCTTCATCCAACGGACCAGGCCGACTTGGGAGCCTTGGCCACGGCCTTTGGAGCATTGCACGGTGGATCGTCGGCCCATCAGCTAGCTCAGCTAGTGCAGGTTTCTTTTTTCTACTATTGCCTCGTGGTGTCTTAAGCTTTTTTCTTTTTTTTTGCATCGTCGTCATTTTCCTATCCGTTTGAGCGACTTCCTCTCTACTACAGTTGGACTTTCCTAGCTTCCATTCAATGCGCCACGATTTCTCTGGCTTCATCGTCTTTATCCACATGTTTTCCGTCTTCTCTTTCTTCTTCTTTTTCTTCTTCTTTTTCTGCATTTGCTTCGATCAGGGCCAACTTTGGCAGCGCAGCGGCTGGGAGCAACTGTATGATTTACTCGGCTTGCCCAATCAACTTCCTCCTCCGGCCTCCCGGGGCTTCGTTCTTTTGCCGGTCTTAGAAAGCGGCCTAGGAAGGCGCCTCATGACGATGGCTGCTGCGAGCCAGGTTTTGCTTTTCTCTGACTCTTTTAAAATCAAGGTTTTTTTTGTAATGCGTCCCTTATTTTGTCTTTTTTCTTTCTGGTTGGCATTGCATTACGGGGCAAATTTGTATTGAGGTTTAGAATGAATGTTCGGGCAATGTAATGTATTGAGCTAAGTAAGCACGATTTATTACAGGATGATCATCGCCCCTTCGTGCCTAGCATAACTTTTTCTTTCATTTTTTTCTTTCATTTTTCTTTCATTTTTTTCTTTCATCAAAAAGGTAGCTCGCGCTCTCGGCAGACAATTAGTGGTTGCGTGGGCTAGCAGTGACCACTGCGGCGTCAGTTTTAGCGACTTGTTTGATGTCAAACATTTGCCCTTGGGCACCACTGTTGTTGAGGTAAATGTGCCAAGTGGATTGTCTCATGCTAATGCACTCGTGTGCTGTAGTCAGTAATGATGTACACTCCCTCTCATGACATATACGAACAATCAAGAATGCTATACAACACAAAATGTTGCATCATATTTTGGAAGTAGATAAGTTCCATTGCTAAATTGATTGTACGGCTTTTTTTTTTTCCTGCTCGGCGTATGTTTGCATTGCGTGCGCGCTTGGTCTCTTAGGTTGACAACATGGCTACGCTTCGGCGCTTAGCGCTCCTGCGTCCCTCTCTGCTAGAGGCAACCGCCATCGATGCATCGTCACATGGCAGCAGTGGGTCGAGGCTCTTGGCCGCTTTGTTGCACGAGGAAGGGGGCGACGATCGCACGCTACCTGCGGTCCGTATATCTCCAAATTTGCCATTAGCCATCTACTGATACTTGCGAACTGTCTATTCATGATACAATTTGAGTTATTGTCTGTATCTAATGTTCTTCTTTCGTTCTCCTTGCAGTGTTGCTGCATCATTCAATTTCGGTTTCTTTTTTCTTTTCTTCTTATCGTTGTTTCCTTGTGCAGGTGCCGCTGTTGAGCGTGTCAGAGGCGCGCATCTCCGCTCATGTATTGCAGCAAGCTTACCACCAAGTGAAAGCTCCTCTGTTGGCGTTAGACCCGCTGAGTGGGTTTCAGTTTGGGCTCCCGCAACAATCGGTGGATTACCTTGGCTTATGCACAATTCCTTGATCTTGTATTAGTATAAGTGTTGTTTTTGTTTGTTTTTCTTCCTTGTTTTATATCCCTCTAGAAATAAGCACCAATCCATACGCGTTCTGTGTGCGTTTTATTGTCATTATTTTCCAAAATTCATCAAAATTCATGGTACATACCTGCACGTTGACCTGATCACGGCATCACTTGCGATGCAAACGCATACAACACAAGGTTGCAGAATGGCGGGCCCGCCAGCACGATTTCTTAGCCACTCTAAAGCCTTCGGCGATTGTCGCTCGTCGCTTAGCGTCTCTCCGTCGTGCTGTTAGAGCTGCTCAACTTAAGGCTACCACTTGGAGTAGTCAAAAGGAGAAGGATGGTAGCACCACCACTAGCAGTAGCAGCAGTAGCAGCAGCAGTGCCCATAGTGAGGCATCTTCGTGGATTGGTGTGCATGTGCGCCGTGATGATTTGCGAGTAAGAATTAGAGTAAACTTTGATTGTTTCCCTTCGCCTTCCTTTATTTTGGATGTTCTTTCTGAATCTCCAATTGCTTTTCGATGCCCGTACTGCGCTCACCTTTTGCGTGACGTATTGGCCGTTGCTGGAAAGTGCACTCTTTTCTTCTCGCGGACAGTACAGCCTTCCTAGTTTTGCCGTACTCCTCAACATCATACTTGATTTTTTTCGTGCTCCCTGAATTCTCTACAGGTTGACGCCCCTAATTTGATGCTTCCGGAAATACCATCTAGCAGCTCCAGCAGCACTGATACCACCAGCAACAGGAATGATGAAGTGAAATGGACTCCAGCGGGTTGGTCGGAAGTTCCGTGGCACACTTACGCTGACTTGGCAACCACTGCGGCCGGTGCTGCTGATACTGATACTGCTGACCCTGATACTGCTGCTCAGCAACAAGGAGACGGGAAAAAACAAGCACCGAGCGCCGTGTTGGTGTTCTCAAACGAGCTGGGAGCTGCACGAGCTGTCGCACGAGAGGTGCGTATAGCTTTCATTGTTGGATTGTTCTCTTTCCTTAAACGTCTTGATTAGTTCCTTACTCACTTTTTGAAGGGTGGAGTTGATACATTGAGACATTTAAATATCTTCGTTACACGATTTTTCTCTGTTCTACTTCGTCTTATTCATTTTTTCTTGCCAGATGTCGAGGCAACAGGAAGTGGCTAGAGCAGTAGGAGCAGCAATTGTGGTGGTGATTGCAGATGGCACCGCTACGTTCCTTGATCCTAATTTAGCAAGTACTGTTGATGATTCTGAGGGCAGTGCTACTGCTGCTAGTGTTGGTGCAGCTACCGTGGCTATTACTATGGGCGTGGGCACTGTGGACACGATGGGCGAGGAGGAAAAAGAGGAAGCACAATCGTTTACGGGGCGCGATCGCTTCAGCATGCTGAGCGCTGCGGTGGAGTGGTTCGCTCTGAGCCAATGCGACCTCGTGGTGAGCGCTGCTGATTTTTAATGTCGTTTTTTCGTTTTGTGTCTCTGCTTTATTGCGACTTTTTCTGTGTACTGCCTTCATGCTACCCCTCCGCCATACTCTTTCAGTTTTCCTTATGTTCCTAAAATGCACGTTGCGTTTTCTTCCCTCTCAAGATAAGCTCAATGCGGTCAGAGTACGCGCGCACGGCCTCCTTACGGAGTTCGCGAGTAGGAGTAGAAGTGGTGCCGCGTTTGCTTAGCGTGTTTGCGCACGGTGCCTCCGATTTACAGGTAATGACTCACTTTTTCGCTCTGCCAAAAGTGTCTTTTCAGGTTCATTTCCTTTTGATTTGCTTCATTTTAGTTCGTTTCCTTTCATTTTTTTCAATAAGAGTTTCTACTGGTATCTTCTTTTTTGAAAGTTCTTCTTATTGAATTTATGCTCTGGTTTCTGTCTGCCTTTTGTTCTTTTCTTGACATTCTCGTCACTGCGGCTGTATCGTCGTCAACTTGCTCAGGGCTTGGATGCTGGCTTGAGTCCAAATGACACCATTCCTTGCAACAACCCAGAGGCAGCTGGAGGAGGCATGGACCATTTCTTGTCTTCACAGTGGCACCTAGAGCACGCGAATTGCCTCAAAAGGAAACACGACGACGACCATCTTAACGACGAAAATGCTGGCGATGGTGGTAGTCATGATAGGAGTAGCCATGGTAGCGGTGGTGGCAGTGGTGGTGATACCGTCAATCGTACAAGGAGGAATCATGACAGGGAGGAGCAGCAATTTTGTCCTTTGGGGAGACGTTTTTTGCATATTGGGCGCACTACTGCTCATGTAGACTCAAGTGCGGCCGCTGTGTTTGCCGAGGAGCATCCGGAGTGGCTCGTGGTGAGTCCGAAAAAGAGGGCAGTACAAGAGTGACCATGCACTAGACCCAAGCCAGTATCGACCAAAGGGGCACAGGAGTCCTTTTGTAGTTGGAGAAGATTGTACAAGAAACGATCCGTAATCAAAATTTCTTTACTTGCGCCATGCCGTTATTCTTTTCAGGCACTGTTTGGCCATTCCATACAATGACTACTTTCTTAGCTCCTTTGCCTCGTGCTTTGTGTTTGTTTGTTTTTTGCGCAGCTTTCAGCTTTATACAATTTCATTATAGTCGCTTGGTGATTCGTGTCTTCTTTTTTATATGACTTTTTCACCGTGACTTTTTATTTTCACGTTTATGAGTGGTGCGGTTTGACTTCTCCAGGTTGATTCCTTGCCTAATGGCAGTGTGGATGGATTAGGAGCTGCTTCGAATGTGATGGCCATTGCGTCGATGGAAGACCTGAGTGTCTTTTCGAATCATTGCTTTGAGGTGGTTTACGCTTCGCACTGCTTAGAGCATGCGGGTTGGCAGGTGCACGTCTAATATGATAATATAAATTATTATGGTAGCTTACTGCGCACTTGGTGTGTGTGAATATGGATGACTCTAGTCTGGCTCGAAATCTATTAAGTCATGCACGGTAATTGTTGAAATGAGTTTGTGGTCTGCTGTGGTATCGATTTCTCTACCTGCACACTTACACCTCTCACCTGCGCACGGGTTCTCGTTTTCTTTCGTTCGTAAATTTCGTTCGCTCACCTTCTCAATCTCATTGCTTGCCACCTCCTTATTCACAGGGCGTAGGGAGAGCCCTACAAGAATGGTATCGTGTGCTCAAGCCAGGAGGGGCGCTGATGGTGGCGGTGCCAGACATGGTCGCTCTCGCGGAGCTGCTCTTGATGAGGGCTGCGAAAAATACCCTGAGCGCACCTCACGAGGACGACGACGGAGAAGGAGGAGAAGCACAGGCGGAAAACCTCGGTGACACACAAACGGTACAAGTCAAAATAGCGGGAAAAAAAGAAAAAGAGATGGCCTGAATTTTCGGAGCAAACATGCCAACCAAATTGCCATTCCGTCTATCTGCTTTTGTGTACGTGTTTCAGAATTATTTTACTATAGATGCTATGTACATGATACCTCATGCGAGCAATTCATTTATTTTTTTCAATGTATCTATTACGTACGTTTTTTTTTTCGTTTTTTGGGGGGGGGTTCTCAGATTCTAGCGATTACGTACGGTGGCCAACGCGACGCTACGGACTTTCACCGCAGCGGGTTTACGGAGCACTTTTTACGGGAGGTACATAAGTGCACTTTCACCTTTTATGCGATGCCTGGGTATGTTTTTTCTTGCTCAATTGGCGCAGGATATCTGTGAACACTCTTTCTCTTTCCGGTTATCAACATTTTCAATAAAGCTATTGCGGATGCCACTGGGAAGTGAAATGCTCTCATGTTTCTCTTATCATTACTTTTCTTCTTGGCACTTCTGGGTGTATTCTACCCTGACTCACTTGGTTGCCTACTTATGGCACGTACACTTATGCTGCTCGCTTGCTGTTTTGTGCGTGCGTGCGCTCCTTTTCCTTCTTTTTGATCCAGTACCTTCGCCAGATTGGCTTCTGTGGGATCGTGCGCCTGAGAAATTTCCACCGCTTCCCTCATGATTCATCCACGCTTGACTACCTCGGTGTTCCCATTTCTTTAAATCTGCACGCGACTGCGTGCGCCTCTCCTACTTCAGCTATTCAATAATTTCATTGGAGGCGAGAGGTTTATATAAAGAAATCTTTTTCGTGAACACAAAACCGTGATCTGAAAGCCCACCCTGCCCTCCTGATAATGAGAAATGAGTTAACGAGGGACTACTAACGACCAACGACACAGCGGGATTAAAAGATCCACCACAGCTTCGCTAATTGTATTCAGATCTCCATATCTCATTTCAGTTGCCCAAACGCTTGAAAATTAATATTACGGAGCTTAAAATTCCTCGGATGTGTATTTATTTGCTCCCATGGTACAGTATGCCCCCCCCCCCAGAGCAGAGGTGCCGTATTTTACTTTTCTTTTATTTCTACTTCTGAATTGAACAATACGCGAAATAATCTGGGTTATTTTAGGCCGCAAGCGGCATAAGTCAGCGTGCCACCTATCAACAGGCCCCTCAAGCAAACCGATATACATATACGTGTAATGATGCAGCTCCTCTAGCTCTCTCATGCATCTTTGATATGTTCCAGCAGTGCTCATCGATAGAGAGCTAACTAGTGCGCCAAAACACACAATATCAAGAGGATTTGAGGTATGCAGCTGCCAAAAAGATTTACAGCAAAGCATCAATTTCGTCCTTGACGTGCGTCTCGATGGTGCAGTCAGAGGTGGCGTAGGTCACGCACAGGAGTGCAAAGCCCTGAAGAGACAAACAGAAGGGAAGGAATAAGGAAGAGGCACGAAGAGGCACTCGCCTGTGGACAATCAAGCGCACAAGCCAAGGTCGGAAGCACATAGACTTCAAAATGAAGACTTCAAAATGAAGAGAAAAGGACTTGGGCAGACATTCGGCCCCGAGGGCGCTCGGTAGGCCCTTGCAAACGATCTTCAACCACTGTCCCGTGTCTGTGCTTTTACCTGATCCATCAGCTCGTCCGACAAGAAAATTTGGTCCGTTTGATCGACGGTGCCACTTTCGATTTTGCCACCACAAGTCACACAGGAGCCCAGCCGGCAATCGTAAGGCAGGGACACGTTGGCTTCCTCAGCCGCTTCTAAAATGTACTGGTCTCCAGGAATCTCCAGAGTCTGTGTTTGAGCCATACATATGGAGCACAAAAAAGGACAAGGGGGGGTCAAAAATCATGCAGCAAAACATGGAGCACACAATGCCATGCATACCAAAGTACACGTTTGTCTCGGAGATACTCTGCGAGCATGGCACTAGCGGACTACTGAGATTGTTGTTGAGTGCACTCACGTTCACTTGGTCGCCCGTCTTCAGGGTAACCTTGAAGTTTGCCACGGTAGAAGTCCACCGGTTGTTCACCCTAGCTGGAATGAAAGCCGAAGCTGACGAAAGAGTAAGCATGACGAAGGCGGCGAATGACTTGACCATTGTTTTGAGCTGGGCTTATGCTGGCGTGGGCAGTGTGAACTTCAGGCCTTGATTGAACGTTTGTTGATGTGGATCTCAGCGAAAAAGATGGATCTTCTTCTTGTGTCAGCAACTACTGTAGTTTTAATATATTATATTAGAACAACAGTTTCTCGGGCGTCATAAGCTTAGTTCTGAGACCTGCACTTTTGAGACAGGCCCAGAAGGGCCGGAATTAGTAGAAGGCTAAAAGGTCGAGAAGAAAAGCAAAGCAGCGTAAACTGAACCTACGGAGCTAATCAAGCGCACATGCCCGAGTGGCCATGGAAGTGATGGTAGCGGTGCAAAGTGGCACGTTCCGCCGTGCTCTGAGAGTGCAGCTCAAAAGAAGAGTTTCCGCCCGCCGAGGAGGGGACTACAACGAAGTCCTTCAGGAGATTCAGAAGAAGAGTAGACCATCCCCGAGCAGCTATATGGCCCCATTTGCGTGCAAGCTTCTGTCTGAACGAGAAGGCTTTAGCTTCCGAAAAGCCAATGTTGTAGAATGCCGTGTGTTTGCGAGCCATCTCCCGTGCGCGGAGGTCCAAAATGAGGCTGAGGTCAGAGGAAGCACCCCCGTATCGGCCAATGACTGGGGCAAGAACACAACCGCTGTGGCAATACTCATCGCTCTCTTTTGGGCCCCTTTGATCTTGCTGCGTACCATGCAGCTCCGAGTCGAGCTCCCTTGTACGATCGTGGTACTCCTTGTTGACAGCTTTTTGCCTTTTCTCAAGAGTGGCCCCGGGAATAGTAGAGGTGTTATCGTAGTGTGAAAGGCCTTATAGAGTCCTGAAGTCCACAATGTGGTTTGTGCCGTCTAAGTAACAATCGGAACCATTGCTAACTGATAAATGGGAGGCTCATATAACAAGATCTGGTATGATTTTGCTTGATTTCTCGAGTGAAGAGCCGCTCAGGTTTTCAGGAAGTTGTCTTGTCCATAAGTAGATCCAGTGGACTTGAAAAGAACAACGGCGTCGTGTTGTAAGCCCTATTCAGCGTTGCCCAGGGCCGTGTTGTGGTTGAGAGATGCGCCTCAACCAGTAGCGTAATGGGAGTTCAGTCAGTTGTTGGCATGCAAGTCTACTTTTCCTCTGGTAACGCCTTTGAATGTGATATGCTGGTTAAAAGACTTGTACGTTTCCGGTGGAGGTAGTCCCATGTAAACGCTAGCTTGCTGGCTCGAAGAGCACGCCCTGCACCGGGAGGCCCGTCAAGAGGTTGGTGGCGAACTCATTGTAAAGAATTTCAAGGAAAGATTCACGACGGGGGTCATCATAGGTCATAGGGTACTTCTATAACACGACGGAGAATCGGAGAATACCGGCATTCATCAGTACATGTAAATGCCTTTCGTCCATGGATTAGATTAGATTATACTCCCCAATTGCAAAGAAACATCAACAAATAGCAAAAAAGCTACGTATTGATGAATCCTCCAGAACAAGTTTGACTGGGCTGAGTGTCCTTTTGCGTAATGCAATGTTCATCTTTGCTCTCATGAACACTGTAGGATCAATTCTCGGAAGGAGGCATAGGTTTCGAGTACGTCCGCGATCTCCACTCCGACCTATCCTCTGCTATAGCACGCCATTCCTTGAAGTTGGCCGGTAGTCCTTTGCACTTTAGAGCCTTCTTTAAAGTCGGACCCCATGTCATCTCAGGGCATCCATTCGGCCTTGAGTGTGCTACCCAACCAGTAAGCAACTGCCGCGGCGCCCGAGTCATAGGCATCCGAGCGACGTGGCCAGCCCAACGAAGAATCCGATTGTGATAGTAGCTATCAAGGTCCATGACATTGAGCCTTTGGCCACTTTCTGGACCTTTTGAACACCTACACCGATCGCCAAGGAACATTTTCTTTTCCCTTTAACTGCGGATATAACTCTATATTGCAGTAGTAGGGGAAGTAGTGGACAGAGGCCTCAATTTGTTGGAGAATTCTTTGAATAGGACATTCGGAGTTCGAGTTAAATCTTTGTATATGGGCTTCTTAAACTCTGTAAACAGTAATCTCGCGGTCAGAAAATTCCGTTCCTCCTCTGCCAACTCCTCCATCACCCATGCGCCAACGCGGCGAGCTTGCTTCCTCTTGTTCTTCCGTTGGGGATTGCTGAGGCACGAATAGGTGCACGTGGCAGCCATCCGGCCTGGCGCACTGCATCGCCATTTGCCGAGGCGTTATAGTGAGCGACTGAGTCTTGGTGTTGGCAACTAAAGGTTGAGGCGGTATTGTGCCAAAACCGCTCAACAGCAAAAGCGAGCGCGCCTGTGTGCAATTGAAACAGTTTTTAGAACAGCAAACAGGGTAAGAAAGAGAAGAAAGATTCACCCAGGGTGATGCAAAGAAGACTTCAACAGGCGGGAAAGGCAGGAGAATTTCAAGAGTGGGGTTGGGTAGGGCAGTCTGAGTGAGATTAATCACCCACCCACCCACCCAACCAAAACAATCCATTGGCCCAACTCACTTGAGTTTTTCCGAACGCAAAATGGCTCAGCTGGTGCTTGGTTAGACGATCGGGGCAAGCAAACACGTGAATCAACACGCTGAATCGCGCAGCAATTGGGGCCCACGACTCTTTAAACCT
>Ga0307979_1003383_pt1 | contig 10724 bp, 14 predicted proteins | sample OrgLakmetage1058_FD_201833 | JGI IMG/M metagenome (GOLD analysis project Ga0307979, IMG submission 201833) | Saline water microbial communities from Organic Lake, Antarctica - #1058 | ecosystem: Environmental > Aquatic > Non-marine Saline and Alkaline > Saline | place: Antarctica: Organic Lake... | reverse complement strand
GACACGCAACACGGGCACAAGAAGGGCACCCATCCACGGGCATCTCAAGGCCGCGCACTGAGGTGCTATGAACGCAGCAAACACATTGCTCCGAAGCCGCGCATCGCGCGGGCACCTGAACTTGTATCTTGCTGTTGTAATAAAATGCAAAAAGTTTGAAATCGTTATTTTTGAAGCACCTCCTCCATCCTAGTAGCTAGCTACTTGTAGCAACTTAGGCTTGCTAGTAGCGTATTAGCAGCACTTTCTTTCTATTTTTACCAAGCACAGAAGCTAGATTGGACAAAGCTATGCTGGCCGAAACTGTGGATCAAGACGAATCTGAGGGCGGCGCTTCGCCTAGGGAATTAGGTGGTTTCAATGGAGCTATCGGGAAGGGCATTGCTGACCTCGTGGTTAGAATTCATTATTTACCTTCTACAAATTATAGTTTGGCTAGATCACTTTTGAATTGTCTCATATTGTGATCCTTGTACACATCATTGTTGCAGCAAGAGCAGACCACGGCGGGTCAAGGCCTCCTTGATGTGAATAAGATGCTAGGAGTCATGAATCAAGCAGGCGAGACGAGCGGCGCTGAGGTAATGAGGTCGACAAGGCGACAAACAACAATAGGTCCCTGACATGGTGGAAATCGTGTACTGCTTTCAAAAATACATCGCAAATTTATGTATCGTTTAGGGAAATATACCCTAAGGTCTTATTTCTCTTCTTTATTTTTCAGGTCGAGTGCCGTCGTGTCGTACGCCGGGACGCTAGCGGGGCTGTCACCGTGGCTGCAGAGGACGAAGAGGTCGAGGAAGCTAGCTTTGCAATGCGGCTTGCCCAGCTCGCACGGATGGTAGCACCCTTACCGCCGCACGAGAAAGCTGCCTTCAGCGCCGCTATGCGTGCGCAGGGTAATGCAAAGTTTACGGAGGGTGATTGGAGTGGTGCTGAAGAGCTCTACATGCAATCACTTGTTGGTCTCGACTTCGGAACCGCGATCGGTGGCATTACAAGTAATGTAATAGACGACTCACACGATACCGCAGGAATGAGAGTTGACGGCAATTCGCATCAAAGAATCGATGCGGTAGGTGATACATCAAGCACATCGACCCGAAGTGCTGATCTAGATATTGCCAGAGAGACAGATGATGTTCCTGTGACGAGCACCTCAACGGCACCAATTGATATAGAAACGACGTCTATGACAACATCAACTTCAGAGAAGGCGGTGACAGGATTGACTGAAACAACGACGGCGATTCAAGTGCCTGTTCTATGTAATTTAGTGGCGTGTGCCCTGGCACAGCGGAAATGGACGCGTGCTGTCTTGCTCGCTGATCATGCCCTCAATCTCGATCCAACAAATTGGAAAGCTCTCGCTCGCAAGGTAATAATTTCTTATGCCCTGCCCTCTTTCCGAATTGACTTTCTCTGTTCGTCCGCCAACTTGCCTCGCACTGCGTAACGTTGAACGTGTTCTATTCGTTGCACCTCATGACAAACTGTGACAACGGCATACAGGGCCACGCGCTTTTGGAGATGAGCAAATTTGGCGAAAGCCGAGTATGTTTGTGGGCTGCGGCTGCGGAAGCGCCATGCGACGCCGATGCGATGGGGCCTCGGCGCCTGCTGGCGCGCTTACGAGCGGCAGAAGAACAAGCACGCAAGGCGGCGCAGCAGCACGGAGCAGCGTTAGGTCGTGGATTATGGTCAACTTCAGACACTTCACAAACAAGCACGCAAACGCAGGATAAAAGGTTGTACGCCGATCGGGAGCGCCCTGGCGTAAGGAAATCCTCGAGTTTACGAGTTGCATCCAATCCTGCTTTCAGCAAGCTATCTTCGCCTGCTTCAGTGGCATCTACAGAGAAGACAATGACACCGGTCACCAACATTTCAGACGTGGGAGAGCTATCAAAAAGTCCACCAGACTCAAATTTTGGAATGGTCATAGGCAGCTTAATAGCTTTGGTTGCCTCTTTGCTCTACTATCGCACATCTGATTCCGCTTGAGTCCCATTTAGTAGGCTTAAGATACTCCTGAACTACTAACTACTAAAATTTTAATACCATGCTAGACATAAATGTGAATGCGATGAGTTAGACCCGACACGCCGATGCCCACTAGGACTTGGGATAGGAGTGCGGCGTGTAGGCGAAGTCGGAAGTCGAAAACTCGAAAGTTGAGGCACCAGGGGAATCATGGACATGGGCCCAGCCCCCTGGCTATATCTAAAGAACAAACAACAATTTTAATTTTGACTTCTTTGGCCTCTTCGGGTTGGACCACTTATTTCACTTCACTAACAATTTTATCATTGCATACCATTCGCTTTACTGAGATATTCATCATTTGCCCATTTTTGGTTAGTCCACGGTGAGCGAGGCCTTTGAAGCTTCGGCAGCCTTTTCCTCGGCAATAACTCCATAGATGGGCTTCTCGTGAAACTTCACCGTCAGCGACGGAAACGGCCGACCAGGGTCACCAGGAAGGGACACCTGTGCAAAAAATATTTACTGGACGGTTAGACCAATCTACTCACTGCACGGCTTAGAATGGAGGATATAGGCCTAAATAAGAAAACAATGCTGGATGTTGGCGCTGTATATCGGAAGAAGCAGCTTTAGCAGCGTCGGCGCGTGATCCCGACAATGCAGCCTAAGATAGTAGGTGGGGGGAGCGGATCCGAACACGCACCGAGACATCTGGATTGGATGCTTTGTGGGCAGCGCGACGGTCAAATTGAATCTTCGAGGGTTGCGGAGTTGTCCCATCAGCAGCAGTACCAGCGGCTTGCTGTATCCAGCGCTTTTCGGTGTCGTCAGCGAAGGTGATGGGCGATTGAGACACGACCAGCTCGGCGTGCTCGAGGCCGGAAGGATAGGGTGACCCCTCTTTGGGGCTCGGCACCTAACATAATAAATAACAAGGATAAAATGACGAAATACATAACATTCATGCACGGCCCAAAATGAGGAAGCGCCACGCAGTAATCTAGAGAAGAGACCAAACAAGTACTGCCGTTTTATCCCAACATCGTGATATTCGATTCAAATTTCACCTCGAGGCAGCGAACCGTAAATCCTGCGGCCACAATCGGGCACGAAAGCTCGAAGGTCGAAATGGGCCGCCCCCCAACGGGTGCTTCGGTGAGGAGCTGGTGGCCTTGCCCCAGAAGGGCTTGGCACACTCGGCTGTACTCGTCGAGGGTCGCACAGCGGTAGCATATGTGGTCCATCTAAAAGAGGCGCACGACGCCAAGGCAAGATAGACAGAGTGGAAAGATTGTAAGATGTTAGAGGCGCACGAAATGGAAAAAAAAAACAGATAGAAAGAGGTATAGCAAGAGAAAGAGAGAAAATGTTGTGATTTATTCAATCAGGGCAAGAACTTCCACTAATGCAATATCCGACCTCGTAGCGGCGCTGTGGAGGGCCACTAGCAGCTGCAGCAGCTTGGTTGAGGAGAAAGCCCGCTTTTTCGAGGCGTGTCGCCACTTCTTCAATGAAAGCAAAACAATCGCCAATGACTCGGCACAACGCCGCGGCAGCCAACGTGTACTGTGCAGCAGTACCAGTAGGAGCAGCGGCGGCAGTGGCCGTCGCAGCCTTCGCATCGGTTGTGGCAACAGTCGTAGTGGAGGAAGAATAAGCCGACTCATCGCTCAAAGTAATGGTTCGAACGCCATCAGTAGTGGCAGCAGGGGGCGCAGCATAGCGCTCAAGGAGGAAAATTAGTCCCTCCACTGGAGTCGTCTGTCAAGAGAGCCAAGAAAGGAAACAAAAGAAAGAGCGAAGTCAAAAGATTATGTGGAGGAACACGTTCTGGAATGATGCAATTTTCATTAAAAAGAAACTTGGAATTATCTGCTAATACCTTTGATTTCGAATACTTTACTTTTTGAACCCTTGTACACCCTTCTCCGTCGAATTACCTGCTCCGTGCGCACGGTGACTTCTTCTTCGTGCTTGACCGTAAAGCCATGCTTTTCAGCCAGCGCGCGGACGTAGGCGGGGCTGTGCGCGTAGCGGCCCGACCGCCGCAGCCGGAACCCCACGTCCCGCGCGGCGACGTAGTCTTTCTCGGAAAATTCTTCGTCCAAAGTTTCCACGGAAAACGCAAAGTAGCCCGCCGCTGGGATGCGGGACGCGGCGAGCGAAAAACAGCGCTCCAATTTGCCTGCGCACAGTACACACACAGAACTCGAAAGGCAGGTAAATTGTTTCAAAATTGGTCTGGAATCTCGTCCTCAATCTCACTTTGGCCCCCCTCTCTGCTTCCAATACACAATGATTTCATTGAATCGAACTTAACTTTGAACAATCTTCAAGCCACTTTGCTTGCTGCTTCACGCAAAAAAAAAACATTTCAGCATATTTTAAGAGCTTCTCACCGACGTAAATGAAAGTGTCGGCCGAAATCAAGAGGTCCACGCCACCTAGTGGCTCTCGCTCCAATGTAGTGTGCACGTCTTCAACATGCAACTCGTTGTACCTGCAAATATAGAATACGAAGGACAAGATAACATCATCACTTCGTTTATGAAGGAACACAACAATCACGTGACTCATTCGAGTGTACAGCCAAAAGGACATCAATGGCATAGGAGAACCACATTGAGAACTCTTACCCGCCCGCGGCCTCCGCTGCTGCCACCATTTTGGGACTCAAGTCCACGCCAACCATGCTGCCTGCTGCTGAGCTATCATCCTTGATGCTGCTCGAGACAAGGCCACTGCAGAAGTTTGGGCCCGACTCGTAGAATCCTTTCTCGCTGGCTTGATTGACGGCAAACGCTGCGGCCCCGAGGTCCGCGTACTTGCGAAACAAGCGGCCGCACAAGCCAGACCCACAGCCCAAGTCTAGGATGCGCCATCCACTTGTCTTGGCCAGAGGCCCCACTGAAGCGTCCACGCACGTTAAAAGCTGCCATGGGACCTGCGATGCCGCACAATTTACCAATACAATTGGAGCTTATTTCCAAAAGTCAAAGAGTCATAAATGAACAACTCTATGACTCCAACAACAAACTGTTATTTAACCTAAGTATAACAAGATATTCTTTCCAGCATGGGCAATTTTCTTCCAAATTGAAGCATGTTATTTGATCATGGAACTATAACTCTAACCTTGTAGCCCAAATGGCCCACGAGCTTTTGCTCAAAGGTCGGCGCCAACTCATCGAACACTTCTGCCACGTACTCGGCAGCCGCGCACTCGGCGCTTGCACCCTGGCCCGTGAACGTCGCTAGCATGTGCGCTGCCCGCACTGCACCACCGCCGCCTCCGCTTCCATTGCTTCCATCTGCGCTCTGGTCAGCTTTGCCGGTTGCTTCCACGATGGAGGCGTACGCCCGCGCCACTGCGGCTGGTTCCACGTCTCCACACACGTTGCCGAGGGCCGCGTGGGCAGTGGCGTCATTTGGATCGGCCAGTACCACGCGCGTCAAAGGAGCTACCGCAAGCAAGGGCCGCCCCACTGCGAGCAGCAGAGATGCTAGGTTGTACCTTTTTGAACCACAGAAAAAAAACTTGAAATTAGAACGTCGCAACATTGATATAAATTGAAAAGATGCCCTATGCTGTGTAGATCAGAAGGTTGCGTCTCGAAATAGTCTTCCATGGAAACGCTTTTACTGGACTTCTGCATTACCTTGCATCTTTAGCAGCTGCCAATGCTGCGCCTGCTTCCTCGTTCTCCCTTGAGCCTGCAGCCGTATCTGCCGCGAGGACTGCAGCCGCAAAGTGTGCGGCGGCTGTTGTGACGTCGCAAGCTTCGTTGTAAGCCACGTGGGCTGCCTTTGCCCATCCCGCACCTGGGCCCTTGTACGGCACCACCGCAGCTGCTGAGCTCTCAGAGGACTCGGCGTTGGCAGCATCAGCGTCGTTAGCGGTGGCTGAAGGTACTGACTCTGGTGGTAGGGGAGGCTCCCCTGAGGGGGGAAGTTGCGCTGCCGCTAGGAGCGCTTGCGTGGCTTCGTGCAAAGAGTTCGGGACCGTGTTCTGCAGAGCGCGTTGCGTAGGGTCAGCACGTTGCACGAAGATGATCGCAGGAACAACGTCAACCTCGAAATAGCGCATAGCTTCTTGAGACAGGGCTGCAGACCGCACCATGCTAACTTTGATAGCTTTCGCGACTCCTTTAGCACCTTCATCGCCATCGTTACTGACGCTGTTGCCTCCACCAGGCTTCTCTTCTTGCAGAGGCGAATCAGAATCCCCTGGCTCCAGTAGAGGCACGTCGAATCGCATGTGCGCCACTAACCTGTCTTCCAACAGGGCTGCTAGAGCGCGTGACGCGTGGCAATAATCCGTCGCTGTGAAGACGACAACACTGACATCTCCACCGTCAGTGCTGGCTTCTCCCTTGAGAACGTCAAACGTAGTCCGTAACTTATCCGATGGTTTACTCATGAGAATAGTACCTGTGAAATATTGTCGGTCAGGTTCAGTTTTAATAAGAAGCTGTAGTATCTAGGTCGACTTTGATCTGACCGCGAGCTCTCTCACCGCTCGTGATTATCGGTCTATAATGGCACAGTGAGAATCAAGGTGAAATGAAGATTAAAAACGAATCGTCCTAATGCCATTCTAAAGTAGTAAATGGTCATGATATACCACCTTGCGATTGATGCACTCTCCGAAAGCCTCTCAAGCTAATTCAGCAGAGCCTCAAGTTTCGCCGTCCTGTAGATCGGAAGTTCGCCCAGTTGCCTTGTTATGTTGTTGTAAAAGTTGTTGCATTCTTCTTTTTGTGTTGGAGCGGAGGATCGGATGCGAACGCGAATATTATATGCCCCTACGGGGTAGCTGCACCGTGTATGATGCCCCTACGGGGTAGCTGGACCAATGTATTCTGCCCCTACGGGGTATCTCAACAATGTATACAGCCCCTACGGGGAAAGGAGATGCACTAAAATGGTTATATAAAAATGGCGTACCATGCCGAGGGAACAGAATAGTCGGTAGGGTGGCTTCGTGCTATTCCGAGAAAGTTATTTCGGTGGAAACTCTGGATACGTTTCAATGGTGTGTTTTGCTTTTAGTGGTTGTCTTTTCGTCTTTTCGGTAAATACACTCCAGTGTATATATATTAGTATTAGGTATAAATACTCGTCCTTGGTCCTTGGTAACACCTTTGCGTGCAGATGTTCTTCTCAAATGGATTTTCTGTGGTCCGTTTCTTGAGCCCGTAATTAGCTAACAGACCCAGTATGCAGCTTAGTGCTCAGACCTCAGTGGCTGATGAATTATTGAATGATTGAATGATTGAATGTTTCTGTTTCGGAAACAATCAGAAACCGCATTCTGACATAAGCGCGACACTGCGATACTCAAGAGTTGTTACGTTACTAAGTAGAATTTCTCACAAGCTCAAAGGCTAATATCTCTGAAGAAGTTATCAATGCAATTAGATGGGCTTGTGAAGAAAGCTTTTTTTTTTTTTTAAATTTAAACACCAAAGCACGGAACGGCCCAATTTCTTGTGTCTCACGTGAATATAGAAATGCAATTAGATACAAATTCCTCGATCTAGTCTCAACAAAAATTCATTTGATTTGGCATTACTTAGATAACGGCACTTAAAAAAATTAATTGTTGTGTCCCGTGCCAAGCTTCAAGAATTCTGCAGTCGCATCGAGCACCAATTGTGCTTTGCGTTGTGCTTTTTCTGATTTGATTTGACCCAGTTGCCCTCCTTCCGCTACTGTGCTTGTCTCCGCATCGTGGTGAGAAAGAGCGTTCAGCCAAGTGGGTTGTGCAATGGAAGCTGCGAGCTGCTCCTCTAACGCGCGTCGCAATACTTTCACCAAGACCGCAGCCGTCTCCGGCATCTAGAGGTAGAATAAGGCGCAACACGACAAAAACGTTGTCGTCAAGAAAAATACAGGAAATGAAAAAATCGAAAGGAAAGCCATGCCACTTTCAAATAGGTAAAGTCGTATATGTGAGTTGCGACTTTCAAAATTGTAAGTGGCACAAATGAAGGACACGCGTCTACCTCAAAGGCGAGGCCAGTGCCAATAACTGCAACGTGGCAGCGCGTATTTTTCTTGTGGTACTGGTCTTTGGCGTGGCGTTTGTTCGACCCTTTTCCTCTTTTCCCGCTTTTGCCACCACTTTCATTGTCAGCAAAAGCCCGTCCTTGCACTCGTCGCACGTCAAGATCGCCTCCAAACAGAAGCACGGCGAGCGGCGGCACGAGCGACGAGTCGAGCAAGTACGGGTGCGTGGCGGAGGCGGTGGCTTGCTTGGCGAAGAAGCACAGGAACCCGTCGGGCCCACTCACGCGGCCGTGGCTGGAAGAAGCATCCGACAGGAGCCGCGCGTTGACCGACCTGAGAGATGGGGAGCACAAGAAGGAAATGATTATAAGACTAAAGCAAAAGCATGCCGGCAGCGATGAAACGTGATGGTAACCTTCACACAATAAGAAGTGGATTCAAATATATGCAGGATTGTAAACATGGTGGGCTTGCTGGCTTCTTACCCAGGGTGCATCAGTACTCGTTCGGTGCGGGTATAGCAGGTGCCCCCACTGCTGCTGCCGCCTCCGCGTTTCCCGCCCAAATTCTTGGTCGGCCTCAGCACTCTCGCCACGCCCGCTGGACAGAGCGCCGCGGCGAGCAAGGAAGTGACTAAGGTAGCGGTCTTGGATGGCATCGACGCGAGGGGTGGCGAGGGTGACGTCACCCGAGAATTCCGTTTGGCTGACCACTCTACAGACGGAGACGACGACGAAGACGCAAGTGCTGCTGCACCACTAGTGCTTCTGTCACGGTGTTCTCGGTCCTTTCCAGCTGCGGTCTCACTATCATCGTCTTCCTCATCATCGTCGTCCTCATCGTCGTCGTCCTCATTGTAACCAGATGGCGGTGGGATGAAACCGGCGTTGCAGAGGAGGCGCCGGTACTGTTCGCGCAGCTGGTCAACGGCTACGAGGGTCGCCTCCGACAGCCAGTACAGGCGGCAAAACGACCGCTGTGCTTGCCAAGGGCTCTCGGGCACTAAATCACTCCTACTGCTCGTCTTGTTGTTATTACTCCTACTGCTGCTACTCCTGTCTCCGCCGCCCATCGCGGCAGCGTTTTCAGCTGCTCTGGCCACTGCGGCCGCCTTGGCTTTCCCTTTCGGGGTACAAGCCTGCGTGGCTGCGAACGCCGCGTGCTTCCAGCCAAGGTACGCGTTCAAAGCAGCGACGTGGTCCGAGGAAAAGCCCTCCGCAAGCTCGGACTTGGCACGGCGCACCTATTTACCAAAGAAACAGCAGAGGAGGAGAAACAGAACCACACAGTATCCGTCACACGTAAGTAGATATTACATGAGTAAGGAGATTGAATTACTCGTAAATTAGAATGGGCATTCCAAGGGAAGGAGAAGATTAGGGCATTAGAAAGAAGTTGTCTGATGCCAAAAAGTCACCTCGTCGCGCTTGTCATAAGGTCCCACAAACGCTGACTTTTCGCTCAAGCATGCGGCAATGGTCAGAGCTTCTTCGGGCACCCCAAACAAGGCTCCCAGCACCAAAAGCTTGGCTAACTTGGGGGCCAACGGCAAGCGTGCCACGTGATGGCCCAGTGACGTCAGCTCCACCGCCTGGCCACTGTCTTTGCGGGCGGTGGTGGGGCCGTCGGCATTAGTATCAGCATGACTGTCGGCACCGTTGGCACCGTCGGCACCGTCGGAACCGCTCTTTGACCCAGCGAGGCCGTCACTTCCGCTTTGACCATTCGTCGTGTGCTTGATGCGCAGCGCGCCGAGTTCCAGGAGCGACCTCACCGCGGCGTTCACCGCTTTGCGCTCAGGTGGGTCCAAGGCCTTCGACAAGAACTTGTTGGGCGCGCCCAGCTCCAGAAGCTGCGTTTGCAGCACTAGCTCTTCCAGGGGAGTCCGCACCATTTCGGGCACTGTGTACCGCAGCATCCCATCTGTACTACTACTGCCACCGCTACTGCCACCGCTGCCACCACCACTTGTGCCACCAGTGCTGCCACTGCCACTGCCGCTGCCACTACCGTTGCTACCACTGCTGATGCCACTGCTACTAGAAGTGCCCTCGAACCAGGGGCGGTCGTACATGCGGTAAGCGGTGCCCGGCCTCACTCGCCCGGCGCGACCGCTCCTCTGCTGGGCCGCGGCCTGACTCACCCACACGGTCTCCAGCTTGGGGAGAGACGCTATGGGGTCGTACCTAAAAGTAGAATAATGAAAATAACGAAAGAGGGCGTTGACGTAAGGATGTTCGAACATATATGAATCAGGCATCAAGAAGTCATGATTGAAATGCTCAAATGCAAATGAGAGCTCACCGAATCTCTTTCACGAAGCCCGAGTCCACTACGGTGTCCACATCGGGGATCGTAATAGACGTCTCGGCGACGTTGGTCGCGAACACTACCTTCACTCTGTGGGGCGCGGCCTCTAGGAAGGCTCTGCGCTGGTCTCGCAGTGGCAAAGCTCCGTGCAAGGGCAACAACCAGCCGGGAGAGTCGTCGGCGTCCCTGTTTCTGCCTCCTTTGCCATCACCGCCCTTTTTGCCCTTGCCCTTTCGTCCTTTCCCGCCTTTGCCACCCTTGCCAGCGTCTTCCCCCAGTGCTATTCTAGTTTCGCGCATCGCCTGGTCGATCTCACCCGCGCCAGGCAAAAACACTAAAATGGCACCGTGTACATCAGCAGCAGCAGTAGCTCCTCTACCACTCTTGGCTGCTTCCTTGTCACTGCCTATGCTGCT
>Ga0307979_1003382_pt1 | contig 10724 bp, 8 predicted proteins | sample OrgLakmetage1058_FD_201833 | JGI IMG/M metagenome (GOLD analysis project Ga0307979, IMG submission 201833) | Saline water microbial communities from Organic Lake, Antarctica - #1058 | ecosystem: Environmental > Aquatic > Non-marine Saline and Alkaline > Saline | place: Antarctica: Organic Lake... | reverse complement strand
TCTTCGGATCCATGCTGCCGCCGAACCGCACTGGGATCTTGCGCACCTCCGTCTCTTCGACCTCGAAGGTGGCGTCCTCCTCGTCATAGCCCACCAGCATGCGCACCTCGTACCCGTCGTCGACAGCTGCCGAGGTGACCATGCCAGGAAGCCAGTCCTTCTCTTCCATGACGTCGTCTTCGCCAACGTAGACTTCCACGAGATCGCCCTTTGCATGATCTTTTGTGGCTTTTTTGGGGGTAGCACCATCTTCCAAATTTTGGCCTGGTGTGCTTTTCGCAAGTTCTTGAATTCTACCCCAGAGCCGTCGAGCTTTCACCATTGGTACTCCTAGTTCAACCAATTTCTTTTCGCCAACAAGGAGGAGTTTTTGTGCAGTGTTTCCATTTGCTGCAGCTTTAAATTTGTCATATAAGGGGCTGATACTGTACTCCTTGAGCAAGACGTAGAGATCAGAATCTTCATCCTCCTTTTTACCTGTATCACCATCCTTTACAACTACCGGTACTGTCCTTGCTTTACCCTCTTCCTGGCGGAAGGCCTGTTGAGCCATATCCCATAATGGCTGTGCTTTCGACGCGGGAACTCCAAGAGCTTTGAGCTTTTGCACACTTAGTTGGGCAATTGCTTTTGCAGACGTATCGCCTGCTGCCGACTCTATAAGTCCGCGCAACTTCGTCAATTTAAGTTTTTGAAGTGCATTACTTATGAACTCATCTGCGTCGAGCAAAGTGCTGTTCTCAACGCCAGCGCTGCTCTCATCAGGTTTATTTTTCGACGCTGAATCGAAGGAAGAGGAGGTGGATGATGCAACAGCTAGCTCGTCTAAATCGACAGATGCTTCATGCGATGAGGCCGTATCACTCGTTTTTTCACTATTATCAGTATATTGGTTGTGCTCTTTTTCGAATAAATAGACCAAAGGCACCTCTTCTTCCAGCTCGAGTTCTTCGTAGCTCACGTGCACAGTCCCACTCTTCGATATTGACTTCACCACAGCACTTTGCAGCTCATCGCCCAGAGCATACCACACTTGGACTACTGTTCCATTTTCTACTTCGCCTGATTGAAGAGGCTTTCCAAGGTCGCTTCGTGCAGGAATGGTACGGATGTATTGCTCTTCAGTATCAAATTCAGAGTCTTCTGGGTCGTAACCGACAAGTGCGCGCACTGTCACAAAGCCCTTCTTGTTAACAGTGGATTGCAAAACAGCAGGCAGCCATTGTGTAAACAGGGTATCACTGTCTTCGTCATCACCTTCAACCATCATTTCAACAATGTCCCCCGTCTTAAAGCGTGAGGTACTTGGCGGTGTGATGCTGGCACGCACTGGAGATTGACTTTGGTGTGTCCGATCATGGAGCGGCTTCACTGGAATTCGAGTTGAAGATACATTGTCCAGACTCTTTGCCGTTGATTTTGAACTACCGCGACCACTTTTTGTGGCATTGTTATAATCGCCGCGGCCGAGAGAACCCCTGCCGCCTTTACCTCCACGGCCTCCTGGACCTCGACCACTGTGGCTGACGTCAGCAGTACCTTGCATGCCTCTTTGATCGACGCCAGGAGAATTATCCTTTGGTGCTGTCATGGATCCGTAAGGACTTACTCCTGCTTTAACAAAGACCTTTTTGGGCGAAGGCGGAGACGGTTTGTCTTTTTCTTCCTCAATCAAGGCGCACCACTCTCCAATAGAAAGCCTAGGGAACGTCTTTTTCAGAAGCTTAACATCCAACTGACCAGTGAATTCAGGATCAACCACACACATAACGCCATCAAGAACTTGGCCTTGTACTTCATACTTAGTCAGTTGACGAATAACCCTGAACATACGATTACACCAAGCAGAGTCATGTGAGACAATAATTGGAGAAAAATGTACTCCAAAATTATTGATTTATAACTTGACACAGGGAACTCACGAAATAATTTCTGGCTTCCCAAGGCACTTGGCTTTGCCCTTATTGGCCATGTTGAAGAACTTGACTGGGTTGAGCTCCAGTCGCACAATGGCGCGCTGAACTTCCTGCTGCAAGACTGCGATAGCTTCTCGAGAGTCGCCCGGAAGCTCTTTATGGGTACTGGTAGATGTTGAGGCGTTCTCGGAAGAAAAGTACGGCATGTATTTCGTAGAGAGCAGCGCCTGTTCCATCCGCAAAGCGTGTTCCTTGTCGTGTCCGCCATTTGCCTTCACGAGTAGAAATTAAACGAAAATGTATACATGTCAGAGAGGTCACACACACAACTATTTAGGTTGAGCAATAGATAGATTCCAGTACCGACCTTCGACAGCTCGACTTCTCCCTTCTTCTTGGCGATGAGAAGCTTCATTTCGGCTCGGGCTTTTTGTTTCAACAATTTGGCATCTAAAGCTTCATCCGCTTTTCTCCGCATTGCTTCTCCGATGGACTCTCTACGTTTCAACACAACACTAGTCGCGGACGATCCTGGAGACGAAGTAGCACTTATTCCACTCTTTTCTTCGCCATCAAGTGACATTGACTCTGGTGACTGAACTTTCCTGCTTGCCAGGGGCGAGTTTGAAGAACATTGAGGAGCTGAATTGTTCTTTGCTCGACTCTTCGACAGCGCTTCTAAGGCAACGTCAGAAACATGCTGGTGAGGTGATGGTGGCGCAACGTTCTCATCACCGGTTTCCGCACCAATCAAGAGTGCTTCAGCGGCGTGCTTGATTTCAGCTTCCATTTGTACTACCTCTTTCACTGTTTCTTTCCAGTGTGATGCTGAACTTCCAGAAGCCAGAGGAGCTGGTTCTGGCAAACCATTTGAACTATTCGAAGAAGAATTACCTGAAATGTGTTCGTCGCGATTGTGTGCAGTTGCAATTGCATTATTCACAGCCAATGCTTTGGGTGACGTTGACGCCTCCATAGCAGCCGAGGCAACATCTGGAGAAGCGCTTGTAGTTTCAGCTGGGTCCTTGGTCAAGCCAGTAGTAGATTTTAGATCGTTGCCAGACACAGCATTACTCTGCGACGTTGAAGCCTCAACAGTCGCAGGAGTACCAGCTTTTGGGGCGATGTTTTCAGAGGCAATCGCTTTAACGCTTGCCAATTTAGCGTTTGCTTCAGCCTGTTCTAGAGCAGCTATGGCCGCTTCTGTTCTGGCCTTTGCCAGAGCTTCGGCATGGTCTGCAGCTCCTCGAGCAGCCGCAGTGCGCGCCGCAGCCTCTGCCTCTTCGGCCGCAGCCAGTGCAGCTGCGGTGCGTGCGCGCGCACTGGCTTCGGCTTCGGCCGCTGCTGCGTGGGCTGCTGCCGTCCGTTGGGCGACTTCAGCTTGCATTTCCGCTTCCAACGCCGCCCGCGCGGCCATGGCGCGTTTTTGCGATGCTTCAACGGCATCAGCCTCGTCTTTTGCCTTCTTCTGTGCAGATTTATCGTCCTCGGAATGGTGCTCGTCATCGTTTGCTTGGTTACTTCGACCACTGTCAGAATGAGAACTGGGTCGTCTCCGGCTGCGGCTCGAACCTTTTTTTGATCTATCCTCAGTGGCCGGTGAAGCACCTTCATCCGGAGCTCGTGGTTCCTGTCGATGTTCTCGTTTGGCACGCTGATGCGTGGGCACTAAAGCTTTTTTCGACCGTGTCCGTGGCCTCGGCGGCGATTGAGGTCTTGTAGGCTTGGAGTCCTCCCACGGCGAGTACTCGCTCGAGTTGCTGTCGTCATCGTCATTGTAGTGGTGTCGATCCACGGAGCTTCGGCCGATGGCCCGGTGAAAAGCAGCCAACTGGGACGGGTAGAACCCTGCTGCGGTCAGCAACGCATCACTGGCCCTCATTAGCTCAGACATGCCGCCAACCCCAAACTCGAGAAGCTTCGGACAGAAAGCTTCAAGGCCGATGTTTGCAAGGAATGCCGCCATTTCAGCTTCTGCTACCGATCCACTCTTATGGTCTTCCTTGACCTCTTCAACTTCAGCGTTGCGATACATGCCGCGGGAATATTGGTCAACATTAGGCAGTCGTCTCTTGTCTGCTGGCGGCCTAGGAGCATGCATAGTACGGCGGTGGTCATTGCCGATATGTCTACTTGTACTCCTTTCGTGGCCATGTTGTGTATCTAAAGGATCGCGATCGTCGATCTGCTCCTGTTCTTCTCGCTCCTTGTGCAAAGCGTCCCGCACAGCTGCGCTAACCGCAGCGGTGAATTGCTGATCCAGAGCTTCTGTTCTCTGCGGACTATGAAGAGCTCCTGTTCGAGTATGTTGTGATTGAGCTGAGGCTCTGAGATCGTGGGCACCTGCATCGAAAGTGGGTGAAAAAGATGGGTCGATTGCAAGGCAAAGCTGAGCACGGTCTGAGTGGGCGAGTGCACCGCGCTCGTTGGTCAGATGCTCGGCGAATTGCGTATGATTTACAGGGTGCACTGAGAGGGCTTTGACGATGACCCGATTTGGTAAAGGCTCATCGAATGGCAGCCGTTGGCCTGCGATGTCTTCAAGCCAGCATCTGTTTTCGTCAAGCGCCCGGTGAGGAGAAAGAGCGGGTTGCAGCGCTTGAAGGACGTCACGGGGCGTGCCATGGTCAGGATGCACATGCACAGCCTCCAACCGAGAAGCACCTCCTCTGGGACTTGAACGTGGGGATCCAATCATCCAAGGCTGCCATTGCGATGCGCTTTGAGCATGAGAAGAGTGTTGCAAATGATTTATCGGTGCTCCACCACTCGAAGCTTCTTCATTGACCAAACCCAATGAAGGCACGCGCACATGCAAGACAACAGGCAACGGCACGAGTTCCAGTGTGGCACCCGCGCTCACGCCAAGCTGACTCAGTGTACGACTGAAAGCACTACGGCTAAAGCCCGCTGCAAGATTTGCGTCTTCTTGATGCCAACCAAGTGCACTGTGACTGTGCATGCCAGAATAGCCATTGTTGTTGCCACCAAACCTGAAGGTGTCTGGCCCGTCATAACTACGATAGTGACGATGGTTGCCGTTATTGTTATTGTTGTTTCCACTCAAGGCATGGGAAACGGTGCCGTCACCATCCAAAGCTGCGCCTCGCCACAAGATCTGAAAGCGCCCACGAGTCACGGGTACGACTCCTGGTGGTGTCGTCATGGGCAGCGGTGGCTGCGCCCTGTCTGATTTTAGGGCAGAGTTTGCACTATTACATGCCATGATTCGGTGCCGCAGCACATGTGCAGTGTCCGATGCCCACACTTCGATCCTACGCCAAGGGCGGCCAATCTGCTCTATAAACACAAAATATTTGAGCGGCGCAACCTCCAACACGCTCCTGAGGGATGAAGACACATGAACCCATTAAAACGTCATCAACATTGCTTATACCAAGAATTTATGCTCAAGTTGGAAAAGAATAACACGGCACCCTCCTTGTGTTCAAGCAAAATATTAGAAACACACCTAAACACATGCACATGCATCAGCGAGAATTCATATTTACCCTGCTTGAATGTCTTGCTCACGAAGGCTCAGGTCTGTGTCAACAGGCTGGCCTCGGCACGTCAGCACAAAATCAAGGGGGTCCAAACTCAACGGAACGGCACCAACGTGGTCTTCTGGAAAATGTCTACTGCTAATGTTGTTGTTGCTGATGTGGCTGCCGACAGCTGTAGCGCTGAAGAAGCTAGGATGAGCGCTGCTTCTTGAATTAGTGTAGTCATTCGAGTGCGACATTGCTTTACGGGCGTTGCCTTCAGCTACAGCGATGGCACGCGCGCGTAAAGAACCAGCCGGCGCATCGAGCGACACCTGCATGCACACGCGCGTGTATATGCGCCCCAAATACAAAAGCAAACACATGGAATTGATTATAACACGAGGATACAAGTGTAATTATAAAAGATGGATAGGAGGTTACCTGAGGAATAAAAAAGGCTCATGTGCAAGTGTAGATGCGCAAAAAAGTGAGCATCCAGGCCCAACAAATACTCCACGATTTTTTTCTTTAATCTTTCGAAGGAAGGAACAATTCAAAGCACCTGAAGGTAAATCATGTCCGCTGTGGTAGCGTTCTCAATGCTACGAGGTTCCAAGCTTATTGCTTGATGGTTGTTGGCGAAACCATTTTTGATGCTTCTGCTTCCAGGGAAGAGCACAGAAGGGGGCACGTAGACTGCGACTGGCACTCGCAGTGGCTCTGGTGGCGGTGTTTCAGGCGGCATAAGTGTTGAATTTTGCTCAGCCATCGATATGTGTGGGGCTGCTGTCAGTGGTGGCATTGCTACTTGCGTCCCAGGCACTTCAGAATGCGCAGAGAGCCCCTGTTCTCTCTGCGGGCTTCCATGAGCAGATTCCATGTGATGTTGGCCTTGATTAGCAGCACCACTACCGTCAGCTGCGCTATTGTTCGTGTTGTGATGAGAAGCATGATGGGGATATTGAACGTTGCTCCTTGCGTGAAGCAATGCATCGTAAGCTTGGTGTTGAGAAGGCACAGTCTGCTGTTGGCTTGCGTGTGGAACCATAGTAGGCTTCGAATGATCTCTGTCATTATTGCCTCGGCTGCGGTGGCAGCGGCGAGAAACGCGTCGGCTGGAACTAGAGCTACTGCTACTCGTACTGCTGGGATCACTGCGAAAGCCATTCTGTTCTTGCTTGGTTGGAGTTGACAAAGAAGTTGGCTTCGGACTCTTGCTCCTCTTGCGCGGCGAACTCGTGGTCATGAGCAAGAGCGGCTTTTTCACTTCTGGTCGGAGCCGGGTGTGCCGTTGGGGGCGGCTACGAGTGTAGGCTTCAACGGCACGGCGATGCGCATCCAAGACCTGAGAGAAAGAGGAAGTAATGTAAAATAAAATCAAAGAAAACGAATAAATGGTGGATACACGATATGCTGGGAATATACAGACATCTTCGAAAGAAGTGAGGACAACAATATAGATATTCCAAATAGCTCCCTTCAAAGACAGAACAAAACAGAGATTGAACCCAAAAATATTCATCCGTTCTCTTTACCCTCTGAGCTTCATACAGCCGATCGGGATCAAGCGCAGCTATGGTAGAAGCGCCGAGGCTGTTCTCGTCAGTGACATCGTCTTCGAATTCTCGACCTGAGCGATCGAGCTCGCTGCTGCTTTTGTCATGACCACCACCACCTCTGCCACTACGGGTACGGTTGATTTTGCGCCGATCTGCACTTCTCTGGCCGACTACACCATCATCATTCTTAGCAACACTACTGTGATGAGCAGCACCGTTGTGGCTGCTGATGGGCCCGCCGAGAAGGCTTCTATCGGCCGGAGGCCAGTCTTGGTCGGAACTGAGGCTGTAGTCGAGGCTTCCGCTCAGCGGCGGCGTCCCAGGCGGAGTGTCGCTGCTGCGTTGCTTTGGAGCACTATCCTGCTCATGATAAGTTGCAGCAACACCAGGTGCTTTCGGTGAAGGTGCGTGTTGGTTTTCATTACTAGTGGAACGCAACTTTTCAGGCGAGCGGGCAGCCGTTGCTTCTTCTTTCTCTTCTAAAGGTGGTTTACTTTTGGATCCTTTGGTTGGGGACACTGCTGCCGACGATAGAGAAGCCCGCGGTGATAACGGTGGCCTGAGTTCACGCACAGACGCGGCCAGGCGACGAAGTTCTGCAAGTGTGCTGTCTCGTGAAGGACTCAGTGACCGGGAAGCTACGTAGCGACTGATGCTGCCTTCACCGCCCCCACCACCAACACCAGAAGCGTCAGCAGCTGCATCAGCGGTCACACGACTGATTCTCTGACGAAAACGGTCATTTCTTTTAACTTCGTTGTTATTGTCGCTGTCAAGCAGTGACGTTTCGCTCAAAGCTGCTTGCATGCCTTTCACGGCCGCTCGGAGCGCAGTCTCTTCGTCCTCGGCACCGACGTCGCTGCCTCCAACATCAAGTTTCTTTTCGTTACTTGCCTCGTTGCTGCCATTGGTGTAGATGTTGAAGCTGGTACTGCCACCCTCTTTGTGTTTCTCGGGCGAAGGCATGCTCCGAACCGACGCTGCAATGCGCCGCAAATCTGCAAGGTCAGGGCTTGCAGAGCGGGTGCGCCCTCGGTTTGCGCCACCGTACAACGCTTCAGCCAAATCGGACGGTGGCAGCAACGACCGCTGCACTCTGCTGCTGTGTTTGCTGCTACTATAATTTTGATTGGCCCTATCTTTCGACCTGGACAGTCTGCTAGTGGTGCGGCTGCTGCCGTCTGGATCATTGTTTAGCAAACTGTCGCTGTTATTGAAATTACCGCCAAAATTCCCGCGCCCGAGGCTGCTCGACGCGACCTTGGAGGTTGTTGGCTCACGAATTTCAGACGTTGTGCCAGTCTCCGTAGTTCGCTGCAGCTTATAATCTTGATGCTGATCCTGTTCCTTGTTATTCTGCTGCTGCTGTTGCCGGTGCTGAGCGTTGCGTGCCGCAATAGCTGCCCATCGCTGGCGCTGACTGTCAGTAACTGTTGACGCACTGAGTCCTAAGCTCACACCCACGCCCGATATTCCCGAACGAGATGGCGGCGAGCTTGTAGATCGCCGTTGCCAGCCTCCAGTTTTTTTAGGGCTCAGTTCACCCACGCGGCTGAAACCGTTAATGTTGTTCAATTTGCCGTCGCCGTTGCTTGCTACAGAATCTGCGACTGGAATCGATGAGTCAGTTAGTTTTTCTTTTGGGATTGCTGCACTTTCCTTTCTGTGCGGCGCCCACGCGGAGTTTCCATCGTCAGCAAAGGTTGCTAGCCGACTCCGCCTCGTTGACGCATGATCGCCACCATACAGTTGAGTTGCAAGATCGGGGCTCGTCGAGCGTCTCCAGGGACGACTTCGGCTTCGCTTTTCTTCTAGAGGCACCATAGACGAGCTCTCTTGAAAGCTTGACATAACTTGGCAATGTTTAAGGCCACCTGAGGTGATGTTGCGCTTCTGGAGCACGGTGCTACCCAGGCTAGCTTAACGAGGATAGCTTTTTAGTTGCCTTTTCCTGAGCCCAACTGTATCATGTTGTCGTGTTGTTGTCACGTTCCACGTCGTTCCTCCGCCGCCTGTCGTCAACTGACAACGATTTACCCCCTGTAGGTTTCTGCTTTCAAGCCAAGCTGATACCGCACCGAGCAGTTGAAGGTTGAAGGGCTGAAGGCTGAAGGCTTAAAAGGCATCTAAGCAGCTGGAGACTGAATATTTATTCGGGGCAGCAAAAGGAGAAGTTCATCTGCTCGTCAGCTCTTCAAATTGTCACGGCGGACCTGTCACTACCGCCGCGGCACAAATTCTTGTGCACTGACGACACCATCGTAATCCTTTTCAGCAATTTATCAGCTTGGCTCACAGTATCTTTCAGTACTTCTTATACTTTGAATTTTATAAAACTCTGGAGCTATACTAGGGCCTAGGTAGTAGCCTGAAGCTCATTGGAGTCGGCGTAGGATTTACCACTATCCGCGAATATCCACATCGGTTCACTCCTTAAGCATGTCTCTCTTTGAATTTATCCCCATGCGTACGGCCCTATTTATGTTCATCTTGTCGACTGCGTTCGCGTTTGAAATGAAGCCCCCAATCTTTCGATCATTGCCATCGATGCCACGATCGTACGTAGCCTTTGATACAACGCGATCACTAGATTGCCCCCGTAAAGCACAATTAATGCGGCTGCAAGCCGACGAGGGCAGCGCAGACGCTCACCTCGCAGCAGTGGCCACTGGAGCCGACATGGAGTCTCTTGCAGACATTGTTCTCAGCATCGAAGTCGACGCCGAACGGCGCGGCGCGCTTTTAGTGGCGATACAGGGCTGGCCACCCGCCGAACGGGCGGAGCGGGTCGACAGCTTCGTGAAAGCCTTAACGGCCCGCGGCGAATCCATTCAAGCCGAGGGCAAAGCGGCATTCGAGCGGGGCGAGCCCACGACGGGAGCAGAAAAGAAGCTTTGGGCCATTGTTGACATGACGGTACTTTCCACGTCTTTCATGCCTCAGTTTGCGAGGCACTCTGTATTCGCATTAGTCTATCGGACTTCTTTAATCCTCCTTCTTGTTCACGCCGCTATTTTATCTTTCATTTGGCGTGATAGGTTGGCGTGAATGTGATGGTGAAACGAGTTGAAGAGGCCGAAGCAGAAGAAGCAGCAGCTACAGCACCAAAAGCGCGTTCGACAAAACTCGATACTATTTCATCTTCCTTCCGCGCGGCCGTATTTGAGTAGATGATTAGTTGATGGCAAGTAAATGGTATCTAGGACTCAGGATTTTGCTTTTTATTCAAGTCCACACCACAGATCATTAGTTCTTAGTTCATTAGTTTCTCCGCTGATAACTGATATTAAAAAAAAAGGGGGCAGTTCCTCCCGTAGCGACCTCGGCGGTAGTCGAGTTGTATTTATGTCGGGGGCCTCCGGTAAAGACAAATATGGCCGCTAATCGCGACATGGCAGCCTTTGGCGCTTTGAGTAATGTGCTTCGAAATAAGCACGTTTCTAATCACCTCAAAGGAGAAGCTTACAAAGCTCTCGTTCTGTCTACTTTGCTTTATGGGTGTGAGGTTTGGTGCTTACGAGAAGACTTATTCAACCGACTCCGTAGCTTCCATAAGCGCTGCGTTCGTAGCATGTGTCGTGGCTTCTGTGTCATTTGGGTTTGTATTAGTTCGAGTTGCCAGCCTTCGTCATGCCTTTTATCATCACATTATTTCAGCCACTCTTTTTCAAAGGCTCAATGTCATGGACCTTGATAGCTACTATCACAATCGGATTCTTCGTTGGGCTGGCCACGTCGCTCGGATGCCTATGACTCGGGCG
>Ga0307979_1003381_pt1 | contig 10725 bp, 7 predicted proteins | sample OrgLakmetage1058_FD_201833 | JGI IMG/M metagenome (GOLD analysis project Ga0307979, IMG submission 201833) | Saline water microbial communities from Organic Lake, Antarctica - #1058 | ecosystem: Environmental > Aquatic > Non-marine Saline and Alkaline > Saline | place: Antarctica: Organic Lake... | reverse complement strand
GCCGACAACGCGCTCTTTTTATCGCTGCTGGGGGCGGGCGCACCTCCAGCATGGGGCTGCGCTGCCGAGCTTCTGATGACCGAAGTGACTCGAGTGGACGACGACGCCACGGCTCGAGCAACGGCAGCGGCGCTGGCTGCGCGCCGTGCGCAGCAGCAGGAAGCGTGGCACTTGGCGGTGGCTCAGCATAAGGCCGAACAGGAAGCGCGGGTGCAGCGGCTGTATGTGGAAGCGGCACAGGCGGCTGCGCGCACGGGGAGGCCACCCCCCGCCTACAACACGTTTGTTGAGAATCTGGCCCAATCCAGCCCTCCGTCACCACCGCTACCGCCGCCGCCTACCTTGAGCGATCAATTCGACGACACCGAATCTGCTGAGGGTGGCACGGGGGTGGTGCCACGTCAGCAAGGCTTTCGCACTCGCATGCAGGCAGCGGCCCTGCGCGATGGCTCGTATTTACGGCATTTGGCGAGAGCTGCTCTCGGAACTATGGAAGATGGACACAGCAGCACCAAGGGCAACAATAATATGGTTCACGGCAACAACAACGGTGGCTACAGTGGAGGATCCTCGACTTCTGCGTTTCTGGTGAGATATTTTTTAGACTTTATTTACCAAACGAAGGTTATTGGCGGCAATTTTGCAAGCATGTACTACTTGTCTACTTTTGAAGTGCATATGCAACACAGGCCTATGATATCCTAAGTGTGTATTCTGATTCCTCTCAAACAGGTATCAGTATGGTCGGCGGGGTCGCCTGATGCGCTCTCCCTCTTAGCCCGCTGCTTGCCTGTTAACCTTCTCAACGTCCTCTGGGACTCGAACCCTCTGGTGCCGGAGATGCTGAAAGCATCCAAGTTGAGAGCTGTGAAGCGCTTGTTGCGCGGCGAGGTCACGTCGAACGACAAAGACACATCGAATGGTAACTCAATGTGCTTTCTTTATCTTCACGCAGCCGTGTACTTTCATGCTATTTATTATAATATCGTTTGTAAGTCTGTTTGTAGGTAGTGTTTTTGATTTGAACTGTGTTTCACCGTTAGATTCCTTGGATAACGAAGATGCTGAGACTACGGACGACGAAAGCAACAATTATGACGAGGACAACGACGACAGTGCTACGTCACCTCTTTCTTCCGCTACTGTGGCAGCAGTGGCGACATGGCTAGGCCCCTCTCTGTCTCGGCGGCGGTGGGCGCTCCTCTGGGACTTGACTCGTTGCGGGCAAGTCGACTGCCCCTCCTTAGTGTGGCACGCTACAGCGCGAGCGGACTTTTCCCGCGCGTTGACGTCTCAAGTGTGGGCGCTCGATCGGGCTCAAGCAGCCGCTGCTACCACTTCTACGATTGCGAATGCTAGTGGCAGTGGCGGTGCAGGCGGTGGTGCTGCAGCCGCAGCTGGAAAATCACCCAGCCCCAAAAAGGGTGCCGTGGCAGCTGATCCAGTGGCAGTAGCGTGGAATTTCTCAGAATTTGAGGTGGTGTACCCCAGCCTGTCCAAGGAGCGGAGCGTTGAAGGCCTATCTCTGCGGCCATTGTGTAACCTCAAGTCAGCGAGTGCCGTGCGCAATATTCTATCCCGCGCTGCCGCCACTGCCGCTGCTGCTGCAGATGCTGCAGGTGCTCCGAATGACAGTGAAAGGCATGGGACGATGGTCAGCAAATTTGTGCGGCATTTTGCCGAGGAGATGCTGCAGATTGCTCTGCTCGACCCCCAGCCGCTGACGCAGCGATTAGTGCTCTCCGCGCTCGACAAGGTAGTGCGCGCGTTTGCGAATGTAGCTTCCGTCACTGAGGGAGCAATGTCAACAGGCCAAGTCAAAGATGACGAAGAAGGAGATGGCGCTACACGTGATTTTCCTTCAGAAGGCATTTTGGTGAATTGGGCTTTCCCTAATATGGTGGTATGGTGCGTTAAGTTACTCGACGCGACCTCTGACCGCGCGGTCTTTGAACGCTGCTTGTCTTTGCTCCATGCTTTACTGCACGCCGCTCCACTGGCCAATGGCCGCGCTGCGCTGACACCGCTGAGGGAACCTCCGGGCGACGGTAGACGCTATGCCTACGACAGACAGGGCACCACTGGCGATGAGGTAAATGCAGAAGGGAAAAGCTCTGATATTCAAGATACAGGAGCAGGAGGAGAGGCCCAAGCTGGCGCTGCAGGAGCTCTCGCAGTGGTTGCCTCCCTAGTGCACCGGCGAGATGCGCTCAGTGACGCTGCTGCTCTGTCCAAATTCGCTGTGAACAAGAGGCCCGTCAGTGCAGGGCCCGCAGCTCACCAAGTGCTTCCTCAACTGACTTCGTCGTCGTCGTCGTCGTCTTCATCGTCGTCGCTGCTCACTCAGAGCGCTTCCACTGGTGAGCAACGCAAGGCTTCTGGAAAAGGAGTTCAGTCGAATGGGGAGGTTTTCGACGAGGATGAGGACGAGGGCAAAGAAGATGGGATAGTCGTTGACGACAGCCCCCAGGACGAAGCCCAAAATTCTGCATCAAAAGAGGAAGACGCGCCAGACGAAGACGAAGGTGTTTGGTACTATTTATCACCGGGTCAATCGACGAGTGCTGGGTCTTCTTCGGATTCGTCATCTTGCCATGGCCCCTGCACGGTTGACCAGCTCCGCGCCCTTCTAGAGTCCGGTGCCATCACACGCCGCACGAAAGTCGCCCCCAAAAGCGCTGCCACTTCAGCTACCCCCAAAACTTCACCAGCTGCTGCTGCTTCAGCTCCTGATGCTTCTTCTGTTACTGCTGTTACTACTAGTGCTCCTGAGAGAGCCGCTTTTCGCCCGTTGTCGAGCGTGCGGCAATTGCGGTGGACTTTGCTTCTCCAAGGCCCTCGCACCAAGTCTAATGCTGAGCTCTGCTTACTTGCTCTCGATTCGCTGCTCGTGCTCGCGTCGGCCCACAAGGAAGGGCTCGGTAACAATACCAAAGATGATAGTCACACTTGTGCGCCTGTAGTTTGGCCGCCGCCGCTCGGTGTGCTCCGCTGCGCGTCGCCCTTGGTGCTGCCCCATATCGCGCAGTGCTTGCTGGCGGTGGGGCGGCCTCTCGTGGTGGATGCAGCGGCCAAACTCCTCTTGTGCTTAGCGCAAGTCCTCAACACTGGCCCGTTAGCTGCTTGCATGGGCAGTGGCTCTGCTTCACCTCTCGATAATCGTGGCGGTAGTGGTAATACTGGCGACGGCAGTAGTGGCGATGCTGGTCGCGGCACTGGCGGTGGTGGTGATGGCGGTGGATCTGGGCAGATGTTCAGCTCTGGTGCGCTTGGTGGCCCGAAATTGTACACAACGGGCGCGTTTTACTTTTGCTTGTCGTACCGGGGCTCAAACTTGCAGCACATCGCGCAGCTCTTGAAGGCAGCCCACGCGCAGCAACGGTTGCCGCACGGAGGGCCCCCGGGTGGAGTGGGCGCCGACAGCGAAGGCTCGGACAAAGCCACGCCAGCTGCCAGGTCTAACGTGTAATTGTCTCCTGCGCCAATCAACCTTGCTTTTATGATAATCCAATGAAGTTCAATGCAGTAGCATTACCTTTAGATCGACTTCCCGTGCGCCCTGTGTGATTTCGTTGCTGAGTTTAAATTGATTAGGAATAAGCTGCACCACCATTCTCAATGCAATATCCGCCCATTATCCTTAACTGCCATTTCCTTCGTGCCTCATTTGCTTTATTGGCCATGTTTCCATGTTCCACGTTTCTTCCTAGGTCGGTGCTGCGCCCGTTGCTGCCAGACGCCATGCTGCATTTCTTGGCCAACTACTCCGCGTCTGCGTTTGCCGACACGTTCTTGTCGGATGCCGACACGCCAGAAGCGAAATGGACTCCTCGTATGCGCTTCGCCTTAGCTGATACCGTTGATCAGCACCTCTCCGAAGGCCTGAATGATGAAGAGGACAACGATGGTAGTGGCGAGAAAGGTGGTGACGGTGGAGCTGTCCACAGTGCTGACCATTCAACGGACAAATTGCGGCGACGGCTCGCGCAGGACACACTTTTCCGGTAAAAATACCATCCACGCAGAATCCATTGATTCTTTTTGCATGCTATGCTTTCACCACTGTCTCATTAACATTTTTTGTACTATGAAATATCAATTATCGCCTTATGTATGTTTGTTTCCATTCTCACGATGAGGCGCTCCGAAGCAGGTACGAGTTTGTGCCCATGCCTCCGGTGCGCTACCCAGACCTTGAGCGCGAGCTCTACTGTCAGGGCTATTACCTGGGCAACTTGTGCGCGTACAGCGCTCGCTTTCCCGGCGAAGCAGGAGGATGGCCTTTGCGGCAGCCGGTGGCGTTCCTCAAAGCTCTCTTGAGCGCCCTGGCAAAAGTGCACACGGCCCTCCGCGCCCCGCCTTCACTCACCAACACTGACGCTCTCCGAGTGCTCGGGTTCCTTCCCAAGGACCAAGACGACGACAAAGCAACGGCAAATTCCGGGACAGCTCCAGAAAAGGCCAAGGCAAGCTCAAGTAACACTAGGCCGAGTGCAAAAGAGCTGAGGAAAGCATACCATGCCTTGGCTCGAGAGTGGCACCCCGATAAAAACCCGAGCCCCACTGCGCGCGTGCGCTTTCAAGAGGTCCAGCGCGCGTATGAAGCTCTCGCCAAGGATGCTTTGTCCTACGAAGACACTGCTTGCAAGAACCAAAATCAAGACCTAGATGGTAGTGCTGCGGGTAAATCTGATCATGACAAAAGCAGCAGCAGCAGCAGCAGCAGCTCAGGCGGCCACAGCAGTAGCAGCAGTGGCAGTGCGAAGGAACCCCATGCCAGTTATGAGCTTCGGTTGATTTTGGAGTGCCACGCGCTCTTGTTTGCGCAGCACGGAGCCCTCTTGTGCCAGTACCGCTACCCCAGCTATCCTCTGCTGCTCAGTTTCTTTGGGAGCGGAGTATCCAGCCACGAGACGAACAATCCTTCTTCTTCCTCTTCTTCTAGTGGTAGTAGCAGTAGCAACAGCCAAACACCTGATGACCAAGGACTCGCCACCTGCCCTGTCACCTGGCTCACTTTAGTCGCTCGGGTGCTCTTGGCGACCGCCGGCGGCACTTTTGGGAAAGGCAACCCGGGTAATGCGCGCGCCCTCTGTGTAGACGCCCGCGGTGGTGCTGCCTGTGCGCTGGTGCTGCGACGAGCTCTCAGCCTGGTGAGCGAAGCGTCAACTGCCATAGTCAGCGCTCAAAGCAATTATGGCACCAGCAGCAGTGGCAGCAGCGCCCCCAATGAAAGCAATTCAGGCTTCACACTCTTGACTCCTCTGCTCGGACTTTTGTGTGGACCTTTCGCTGGCCTTCCAGATTTCAAAGCCTTTCTAGAAGCACCCACCAGCATTAGCGGCAAGGAAAAGATGGGAGTTACAAATGGTGCAAAAAATGACAATAGTAGTGGGCTACAAGCAAGTAACTTGCTCAGTGGAGGCAGTGAAGGTTTAGGCATGGGCTGCGTGCAAGACCTTTGCAAGTGCCTGAGTTTGGCGAGTCAAAAGCCAGAACTGGTTACCCTCGTGCTGCGAGGCATCCTCAAGCTCTTATGCTTGCCTCTGTCTGCTGCTGCCATAGCTGCTAGTCACGCAGCCACAAGTAACGCCACGTCGTCTACTGCTTCCACGGTTGCAACAATTGAAGACAAGAACGAGGAGTCGGAAAGTGAGCGCTGCGAAGATTTAGGGCATCGCCTACTAATTTGTCCTGGCTTCTTTGCGACTCTTCTGGACTTTCTCTTGAGGTACGATAGTAGCTTGCCTCTGCCTCGTTCAGCCCAAAAGAAAATTCCAACAACTGCTACAGCTGCTCCTGCTGCTGCTGCTGATGCTGCTGACTCTGGTGGTGCTCCTGCAGTTAACGAGAGTAATGCTGGCGTTCCACCTAGCAACATCCCCCTTCAACTGGCGTCGAACCACCACGCTCTCCTCGCGCTGCGCATCTTTCGCCAACTCGCGTCACCAAATAACAATATCACTGCCACTGCCACCACTACCACGTCATCATCATCAGCTGCCGTGGCGACCACTGCTTCAGGTGTGCGTGTGGCACTGCAAGCACTTTTGCCAGGAGACCTCGCATGGGCCGTGCTGGGGCTCGAGCGGAGTACCAAGGTTTCACTTGCTTCAAATGCTGTTGCAGACCCATCAGAGTTATCGCCTGAGAGGTCGGTGGCACACGGTGTAGCGCTCCTGGGCGACTCCGGGCCAAGTGGAGTCGACTCCCAAGCGATTGTTGATGCGACCGTGGTGTCCTCCTCGCAAATAACTCCTGGTGGTGGTATCGCAAAGTTAGAAGACGAGCAGTGCATTGATGCTAATGAAGAAGCAGCTCTGGTTGCGCTAAATGCCCCGGCTGACACTCCATTGGTAAGGAGATACATGTGTGTGTCAAGAACGTAATCTTCAACAATCTGCTCCTTCTTAGTTTGCCTCATTTGTAGATAAATATATTGTGCTTGATATTTCAAGGCGCCATCGCACACATCCCTTTTGTGCATCGGCCATTATACGCATTTTTTCATGTCTTCAACAGGTGAAGTGGACTGGCGACCTACAGGCAAAACTACTCGCAGACTTTTGCGCTCCTCGCATTGGTTGGAATGCTCCATCAGAAGCTCCTGAATCTGAATCTGAATCATCATCTACCAGTCTATCGCCGCCGGTTCTGGTAGCCGCATCGTCATTTCGGTACTCTGAGTTGAAGGACGAAGTCACAGTGAAGGGTGTGTTCTTGCGAGCCTTCGTAGAACAGCACAAGGATGGTGGCAGTGGTAGTAGTGGAGTCGTTTCAAGCGAAGTGTCTCGGCGCACATGCGACGACAACTTTGCCAACGCACTCTTTCGGGTTCTCCAGGGTCAGAACAACCAGATTATGGAGGGAGCTGCACCCTCTACAAGTGAAGGAGTTGAGTCAATCGTGCCGTCGAAGCCACCTCCTGCTGCTGCTGTAAACCTTTCAAGCTTAGAGCGTGCAGCTCAACATTGGGCCGTCCGCGCGCTTCATACGCGCCTCATGTCACCTCATTCGCCGCCTCCTCAAAACTCCATTCCATTCGGCAACCCATCTCATCTCGCCATTGTGCTCGATCGCTTCTGGCAAAGCCTTGAAATCAACTCTCCATCTCGCAGTGAAGACAAGGAAAGCGAAGACACGTGGTCGTTGCAACTGGCATTGCGTCTAGTAGCTCACCCCGCAGGAGCACGCGCGCTCGCTGGATCACCTGACGTGCTTAGCAAGTGTCTGGCAGCTTTGCACCTTACTTCAGCCACTGCTATTACTTCTAGCATTAGCGCTGCTAGTATCAGTGACAGCAGTAGCGCAGGCCACAACGCTGCTGCTACTATTGGATCCGAATCCGATGGCTCGTGGGTGCAGCAAGCGAGCGCGCTGGCATTGGTAACTGCGGCGTGCCGAGCAAGCGACGATTGCTGCTCTCAGGTGAATGAACCGATCAACAAATGAGGATTCAATGGAACATTTACTCGCATTGGGTTTGTCTGGGTGCGGTGGTAAACTCCCACCTTTCACGATTTTTTTTTGTTTGAAACCTGCCCCCCCCCCCCCCATAAACACTGCGCTTACATGTGTTCAGGTGTTGGAACGCGGCGGCCTTCTCGATCTGCTTGCCCTCGCCATGCCTCCTCCGACAGAGGCATCTAGCGCAGCGACTGCTATCACAACTCCTGCGATTGCAGACAGCGGCGATGGCAACGATTTGGGCCACAAAGTGCGCGCAACAGCAGTGGAAGCACTCAGTGTGCTGTGCAACGGTTTAAGCTTTGGAGGAGCAGCCGTGGACGCGTTGTCCATCTTCCTCCCGGCTTACTTCGTCGAGATGCTCCTTGCTTTGGTGCACAAAATGCCGGTTGCCATAGCTGCTGACCACAGTGATGTTGTTGTAGACTCTTCGGGAGGTAGTGCAAGCAGCAAAAGAATAGAAACATCTGAATTATTGCGCCAAGGCCGCCGCTACCGGGCTAGCTCGCTGCTCTTATCGCCTTCGTCGGTTGCAGTGGACTTTCTGTCGATGCTAGACCGAGACCATTCAAACCCAGAGCTGCAGTGGAGCAGCGCCCACCGCCACGAGCTGCGAAGGCGCGTTGCTGACGTCATCAAAACGCGCCAGTTGTCGTTGAGCGGAGCGTCGTCGTTGTCGTTTTGGCAGCTTTTGGACAGTGTGCGCGTGCGCTTCAGCTTAGGCAAGAGCGGCGGCAGCAGCGGCAGCAGTGTCGTGTGTGGAAAAGTTGACGTGCCGCTGTTCTTAGCCAACCCCAGTTTCGAGCTCCGTGACCCCGAGACTTTCTTGCGGGCTTTGATGGACACTTTGTGCCAAGACCAGCAAGTGGTGGAGGATACAGCTTCAGCAGGTAGAGCATCATCATCTTCGACAGGCGGTGGTGGGGGTGGTGGAGGTGCAGACACGGATACCAGTGACGAAGAAGGCCCCGCGGGTGGCGCGGGTGGCGCTAGAGCGGCAGCTGCCAGTGCCCGAGCGGCGCATTTGTGTGCTCGTGCGGTAGTCGCCCTCCTCGAGCACTCTCCCGATGCGCCTCGCCTTCAAGCCTGCGCAGCGAGCCTGAAACTGGTACTAAATTACAGACACATGGGGAGGGGAGTTGGCGTTTTGAGACGCCGTCGTGATTCTTGTCGTTTTCTTGTGCGAGAGATACGGACGGCTCAATCGTTGCGTGTATCTTTCTATCATTTTTGTGACGTTCACTAACGCTAACCTCACACCCCCTGTGTGCACGACATCTAGGCGCTTCCGCTCGCGCGCGTGTTACTTGCCCCCATCACCTGTGCTCAAACTCTGCGCCATACCGAGCAAGAGTCTCTTCAGGCGGAGGCCGCTGCCAAGGCCGCTTCACCGGGTGCATCGCAGGAGCAAGAAAACACCCGTGCGGGGGCAGCGGCGGCGCGGCGGCGGGGCGCCAAGAGGCGGGCGCGAGCAGCTCTGCGGCGTGCGGACGACGCAGCTCTAGTGGTGGGCGCACTGTGTGGCCACTCTCCTGCAGTGGCCGAACAATGCTTGCATGACCCAGTGGCGCGAGTAAATTTAGCGATTTCAAAGGACGTCGCCGAAAGTAGCGATGCTGACGCCGGCGATGGTAGCTCACTTGCAACTTCTTCAGTTACCGTAAAAATGGGGGTTTTGGGAGCATTGGCAACGGCAGCTGCGCCCACTGCGCTCGTGCCATCCTTGCCTACAGCCACTCCTGAAAGCAACCAGCCCAGCGTTGCGACATTTGCGGCGCTCACCGCAGCTGCTGGTAAAGAGCGTTCTTGGAGTGCCACTGCGCTGCGGCTTGGCGCGATTGCTTCGCTGATTGGGCCAATGAGCGAGCCAGGAGCTGCCTCAGGCACTGGTGGTCAGCAGATTTGCTTACCTAGTGGGAGTACCACTGCTGCAGGGTTGGAAGAGTTTTGTGCTCAGGCACTGCACAGCGGTCTGGCAGCCGTCTGTGTAACCATTGTGGACTCTGCAGACAGCCAACCTACCAGCACCACTAGTAGCACCAGTAGCAGTAGCAATCCCGGCGGCGGCGGCGGCGAAAGCAGCAGTGACAACGACGACGATGAAGACGACATCTTCGGCGAAGGCAGTGAACAAAGTGCATCTTCGCCGGCACAAGCTCGTGTTGCCGCGCAGGTGCACGCTCTGGCCATCTTACAAGCACTCGATGCAGCGAGCACGCAGACTACTCCACCCAGCCTCAGCAGCAGCAGCACCGGCAATAAAGGCGGCAGTAGTGGCTATAACGGTGGTAATAGCACCACTGCTCGCACAGCAGTGGCAACCATCTTGGCAGGCAGTGATGGCTGGAGGCGAGCTCGCGGACAGCGGCACGATCTCATGATGGTGAACGCATCCGTTACTGGATACCTGACGAACTAAACCTGGAGACAATTGACAATTGCATGAAAATTGAGATAGCGGTCCGCCAACTGCCGACTTGTGTAGAAGGCCATTTAAATTTTGGTTTTCTAATGGACGAATTCCCCATTGATTATAATGCTAGCTATTAATATCAAGGAGGGGTTCCTTGGTATTATGAAGTGTGAAGTGGTATCCCATTCTCGAAATCGCAAAAACTACCAAAAACCTTTATGTTCTGCCTTATTTAGCTGCAGTGTAGCGTGCAGCACTTCTCGGTTCTCGGTGTCTCATGAATACCTGAATAGCTATAAAGAGGAAATAAAAAACTCGACTATGATATGTTTCTTGGGTTGTGGGTTGGTTGAAACGGAATGTCATCACGCGGATATATCTCTTTGAAGCCTAGTTCCGAGCTCACCGCGAGCCAATAGGTCCAAGAAGCCACCGCCCTCTCTTCTTCCTGTAGCCTTCACAGCAGCAGTAGCGGCATCCGAGGGTAGCTGCACTTCGAGACCTGCCTCTGGGGCAGAATCTGCGTTTGCAGTGGAGACGGAAGCAGCTGATGAAGGTGCGGTAGGTGGCGGCAAGCGAGCTGTGAGCTTGGTGCTGAGGGCGTCTAAAGTTGCATGCAAATTCACCACACACGCTGCCACGCTTTCGGCGCGCGCGACACTGCCGCTGATACTGTTGCTGCTGCCATCACTTTTACTGCTGTTGCCGCTGCTGCTACCGCTGCTGCTGCTGTTATCGTTGTTGCCGCGTAAGCTAGCTTCAGCGCGACGAGAGGCTTCGCCCAGAGGAGCAATGACCTGAGCTGACGTAGCGCGCCTTGTTCCCGCTGCCTGGCCGGTGGGGCT
>Ga0307979_1003380_pt1 | contig 10726 bp, 17 predicted proteins | sample OrgLakmetage1058_FD_201833 | JGI IMG/M metagenome (GOLD analysis project Ga0307979, IMG submission 201833) | Saline water microbial communities from Organic Lake, Antarctica - #1058 | ecosystem: Environmental > Aquatic > Non-marine Saline and Alkaline > Saline | place: Antarctica: Organic Lake... | reverse complement strand
TACGCGCACGGGTGTTTGAAAACAAGAAATTCTGAACTGAAACCTTCGACCAATCAGATCAATGAGAAACTTTGTTCAAAATATAAGCCAACGGGTACCTGTTACTCGAAGGCGTATATCTTCATTTCAACTATATTAGAACATCGGCCAAATTTACATTTTCGTTGCTTCTCGCTTTCGTGCCGACGTTGTTGTTGGCCTCGGCCTTCTTCCTCCTTCCGATACTCTCCTCCTGCAGCCATGCCGCGAAGGAGAGATGATTCAGCAGAGGCCTACGGTCGAGGTGCAAGCCTCGATTCAGTTCTACTTGATGCCGAGCAAAAAGCTTTGGACGAAAAGTCCTCGGCGCTGCACCGAGCTGCTTGCCATGGCGGTGAGTCCTAACGGGCAACTGTAACACTGATGTCATGCGGTTCTGTTCAAGGTTTCAAATGAGGAAGCACATTTCGGTGATCCTATTACTACTCGATGTTCCAAGTTTATCGTCACAGCCCCAACCCTCCAAGCTTCGTATTGTTTGTTGTTTTTTCCATTCGCTACACGCCTCTCGCCCCACGCCTAACTCCTCTCCCCCATTCCTCACCGATTTGCTCCTCCAATACCACGCCGATCGCTCTCGCTCCTTACGTATTAGACCTCGAAATCATGAAGAAAGTGGTGCTGACGCAGCCGGAGCTGTTTGTGGTGGACACCAAGCTCCGCACGCCACTGCACGTGGCCGCCTACATGGGCAAACACGAAGTCTTCGCATATCTCATTTCCTTGTGCGAGTCGCCCATGCAACTGGAGCTGGAAGACGACACAGGACGAACGCCGTTCGAGATTTTGGCGGCGTACAACCCGGTGCTGGACACTCACCGCAACATGGCGGTGGACGAGCTCCGAGAAGACGTTTTCGTGCACTTACAGCTTCACTCCTTGGTACAAGACCAAACACAAGCAAAAACATGATTAAGAAATTCCTTAACCACAACATCAATTTTTTTACGCGCACCTACCCATTAATCCATATTTTACGCACCCCCCCTCTCTCCTCGTATAGGCGGGTCGATTCTTCGCGTTCCGCCACTTTTGGTTTGTCTTTATACCGCTGGTGTCCCTCGCCGTGCTCTCCATGGTCATTTCCTTCGGGTATTAATATACACACGTGCTGCCTTCTATAGTGCTTATACTTCGTCATGGAATGAAAAGAGATGAGCGTCAAGGCGATTGTTCTTCGACTTTTCAATGATCTTATTATCTCATTGTTCCTCAGGTACGCTTCGACCACCCCCCAGGAGGTGGGAGGCATCGGCGCCAGGGACAAGCGGGCCATGGCGCTCGCGAGCGGCTTCCTGTCCACCCTCTGCGCCGGCCTCCACATCGCCAACAACGGCTTCCGGGTACACTGCGTATGCTATAGCTAGGAGTTAGAAGGTCTCTCTGTATCTGTTCAATTCACCTTTTTATTGCCATGACATCTGCACCTACTACTAGTAATGCTTTGATGTCTCTCCCTCTCTCGCACTTTCTATAACCCGCCTGCCTACTTTTTTTCTTCTCTAATTTAATACACGTACCGCAGTACAAAGCACGAGCAGCCGCCCACAAGTCCGCCGCGCACGATCTGCAGGTATACACCCTTCTCCATTAAGACTCTCTTCAAGTCTCTCATGGACACAAATAAAGCACTATGTCATTGATATCTCTCTCTTTTCCTACATGCACCCTATCACTACAGGACCTGAAGACGGAGCTGGACTTTCGCCACGTGGCGGGCTTTGTGACGGGGGATGACGGGGAGACTCCTCCGATCGACGTGCCGGGGATCACCAAGCGGCTGGAAACCATCAAACGCATGTGCAAATCCGACGTCCCCACGGATCTGGTGACATGACAGGGGATAATAGTGCGCACACATATAAAAAGAAAGATATCAGTCGCCCAATCAAACATGTGCTGTCAACCAGGTCGCACGCATATTGTCTTGCGATACAACTTTGGACCACCCGCTTTTCTCCTCCTTGATTCTCCTTCTCTTATAACTATCATCAGTTGGAGCTGTACCAGCTGCTCCGGAAGCACCTCCAGCACTGGCTGGTGAAGCAGCGCATTCCGCGAGGCACCCCTGACTACGAGCTCTACAAAGACCTCGCCTACACCCGGGCCGAAATGACCGTGGTGCACACCTTCGGGTGAGAAGAAAGAAGAGACCCCGCCTTGCTTACTCTAATATACATTTGAGTGCGCACAAGCTGCTGCTCCTTTGTTCGGATCACGTTTCAACACCCTCGCTACTTCTTCCTCTCTCTTTCTCTCATTCGCGCGTGGGGGGGGGGTATTGCTGCTTCGAATGACACCTTCTTTGCCACACACACACATTCATACTTGATACACGCACACATCTCACGACAGGTGGCCGATCCGCTGCCCCGCTCCGAAAGGCGCCGTGAAGCGCATCTTGCACACCGCCAAAAAGCGCTTCTTAGCGGCCAAAGCTGCGGCCCCCAAGATCGCGGAAATGAAGCAGGCGAAAGAGGGGCTACTGGTGCTGCGGGCTGATGGAAGGCCGGACAAGAACTTCTGCTTGCAATGCGACGGCATCAAGGGGGCGCCGGTAGTGCTGGCGGATCCTTCTGGCGCTCCGGGGCAGTGCTGGAAGTTCGACAACCAGAAGCATCTGGTGCCCCTCGGCCGAGGCTTAACGGACAAAAGAAGCAAGGTGTGAAGAAGCACCAAGTTATGGAGAAGAGGTCTTATTTGTTTTAATGCACCGAGACTTGTATGGGACAATCCGTCAGCAATTTCAAAAACAAACAGTTTGAAACATTTCATGCGCACTCCCTCCTTTTTGTCCCTTCGCGTGTCTTCACACGATCTTCTTCCTCTTGTTGTTTAAGTCTGCGCTGTGTATTTTGTTGTGGTGGTGGTGCACCTATTTACTACATTAGAGCGGTGCTCCGGGCGAGGTCCCGATGTGCATCGACGTGGAGCACGCGCTGACGCACCAGGACAACCCCTTGGTGCTCTTTCCGGTGGAAGCCGCGAGCGCGAAATGGAGGTTAACCAACGAAGGCAGCCTTGTGTCCGAAATCGGTACTTGAAAAACATTCAACACCAACAAAACAACCACACATGCGCCTTAATTTACCATTCGACCCATCAACCCTGCATGCTTTTTGAGACCTTCAAATGATGTTTCAATTGTAAAATCAGGACAGAGTGCTCGCTAACAATTTCTGTGTTCTCAGTTTTGACTCTTCCCCCTGCCTTTTTTTGAATAGGTGGCTACGCGGGGAAGTACCTGGGTTACGAAGAAGGCAAAGACAAGGGCATCAACGAGGGCACACGCGTGGTGCTGGTGGGGAAACACTCAGAAAGGAAATTGTACTGGAAATGGTCGTCGGTGGTTCCTGACCTTCCGGGAGCTGCCAAAAAGCCGCGAGGGCCTGCCTAGAAATAGAGGGATTGGGTGATCGAAGCATAATACCTCATAGACTTATAATCGTATAATGAAGAGATACACAAGGCAGATAAAGATAAAGGTTGCATGTTGCATGCGCATAAGCGTTCACGTGTCTAGTTAGATTATTAGATTATATTATACTCCCCCAGCCCCAGTGTAAAGAAAGACAAGGGCAGAAATAACACGCTCTCAGAGGTGATCTGTATTTAACTGTATTTGAACTTGTGGCATGTATCTGCGCGTTCCAGAAGGCTCTATCTGGCGTCTTCCCTCCGAACATGTCGGCGGGGTCTGAGTGCCCAATGTTTTTCAGTCCCAGGTACACAAGGCATTTCTCCGGGCTATTTTTGCCCCAGTAGGACACCGGCTCAATGTTCTTGTCAGGCGGCGGGCGCCAGCCGCTCTCAGCATTGCCTGTCCTCTTTCTTGCTGCATATGGCCAATTATGGATCACGTCGCCATATGGTGCGGCTTAACGCCGTCTACCATCGGTGATTGTTTCTCCAGCCCTGTGCATTAAGGTCGTTCAAAGAGTCGATTGTGTTCAGGCTCGGACTCACGTGTTTGCTAAACAGCTTTTTGCATGCCACCATAGCGATCTCATTCCCCAACACACCTATATCCATGCATAATAGAATTATAATTCGCAGCTACTATTCATAATTCATATTGCAAATAGGAAATAGAATTAAAACCGGTGGTCGATATATTTGGCGTTGGTGGTCAGAGTGTTAGAAGTTAGAGAGCTGGGGGTTTGTTTTGTTTGTTATTAGAGAATTGAAACCAAGAACACAGGAATATAGAATTTGCGGCTTCAAGCCCCAGCCATATCTCATTTCGCTTCGAGACGCCAAAGAGCAAAAATACTTCCAGCAGCACGCCTTACCGGGCACCAGCAATCGGCCACTAGCCACAATAAGGAAACCACTGACCATTACTAGATTGAGATTGGAGGTGAATCTGCTGCCTTATGAAACCTAGGGCTATCCGAAGCACAAACCCATCACTTCTACGACTTATTGCCCCTACCACCGCGGCCTCCTCGACCACCTCGACCACCGCTTTTGATGTCGGCCGCCGCTGAGCGATAAATGATCGAACCCCGCTGCACGTGGCGTGTTTTGAGCACATCGCGCCTCTTGGCCTAAAAAAAGAGAGTCAAAGGAAAGAGAGAACTTGATCTAGAAGTGGATTAAAGCGAAGTGGTATAGAGGATGCACTCTTTGCTCTGCATTTAGGATTAGGCTCCCAACCTCGTCTTCTTCGGCTAAAAAGGCCGCCCGCTGCTCAGCGCTCATCTTCTTCAACATTTTGTCGCGCTCAATCCGTTTTGCTTCTGCCTGCGCCCGAAAGAACTGCGAAATGCAGTACAAGGAAAAGAATAACATTGTGAGATAGGTGACGCAACTAGACAACAAATCACGCATTTCAGTCGGTGCTAAAAATTTACCTCTTCTTCGCGAGAGACGCCAGTACTTCCGGGACTAGGCGAGGTTGGTGAATCATCCACAGCGGAGTCAAGTGCCGCTTCTGAGCCACTCGCAGCAGACAGGGGCGCGTCTGGTAGGAGCGCTGGTGTTGGGAGGCTCACTGGTTCCGCTTCTGAAGGTGGTGCTAATGACGGAGCAGCCTCTGGCTGAGGCGAATCTGGCTTCTCAAGAGAAGAGCTCAATGGTGGCCCTGAAACATCAGATTTACTACCACCAGTAGTATTACTAGTACCAGTACCAGTAGTAGTATTAGCCCCTTCGGAATCAGTTACAGGTGCGTGCATGGGTAACTCTGTTGAAGAAGGACACCGGAGGTGGTTTGTCGGAGGAACCGAAGGAAAGAGCTTGCCAAAAGTGCTGCTTTCACGCACAGGCGGAGCAACGTCCTCCTTCACGGCTCCTTGGGGCTCGTCAGAAACAGGCGGAAGAGGTTTCGATTCTTCTTGCTTGAGGCCTTTTTGAAACATCGGGTTGTTCAACATCGGGTTGTTTTGCGATGAGACTTCCCCTTTGATGTCAATCTTTGCTGCAGAATTGGCACTGTTTACCGTTCCTACAGCCATTGACGTGTGCTTTTCATTGGTAGACAACGATTGGCGCCCCAGGTCTACGGAAGATCGTTCGAGGTAGTCCTGAAAATTGACTTGGAGCTGTAACCCTTTTCCAGAACCCTGCAGGCTGCCGCCGATGGGTTTCTCTTGACACCACGAGTATCGGTAAGCCAATCCAAAACAGAAACAGAGGAAAACGACAGCTGCTGCTGCTCCACCGATAACCATGACATCGACACCGGGCGACATCTCAGGTACGATCTAACGATCGCTATCAGGCTTATTCTTCAATAGAAGATGCGAGTCAGTTGCCTTGACACGGCGCAAAAGTATTTACTATCAAGAAATTAGCATCAACGCCAGAGTTGTCAAACCTTAATACTTCTCACGCTGCGAAGCTTCTGTAGTCTTGATATGATATCCAACAACCTCAAAATTTCTCTAACCTCTGTCTCAAGCCCTCCGAGCTAGCTTTCTAGCACAAGATTCACAGAGGAGACAAATTGCCTTGGCAATTGCGCTACTTCAAGCGTTCAATAATGAAGATGCTACTTCCAACGAGTACTCAATATCAGTACTTTTACCCTCTTGATGTCGCCATTTTGTGCACTGCCCGCTGTTGTGCTGTTGTGCTGCTGTTGTGTAAAATTCAAGATCTTCTAAAAACTCCCATACGGGGTATGACTTTTATGTTCCTCCTCGCTCCCTTCTTTCACTGTACTTCGTATCTCACCATCACATCTCAGCAACAACTCAGCAGCAACCACCACCCATTTACTACTTCTTGCTCTCGAGTGAGCCCGCAATAGCCCTTCTCTGTTCTTTCTTATACGCATCGTTGCCATTATTTTATATCTAATTACATTTTATGATGCCTAGCACCTTGATAGAACGCTGCATGTTAGATTGTGAATCCCGCCACGCCTCTGTGCCGCTTTACCACCTTATATTATATCATCTACATTATCTATTGAATCCGCCGCGCCTCTTTGCTGGTATGGCATCTTATGTACACTACCTATTGATTGCGAAGCATAGAACCTCGTTGTCGGCTGAGAATGGACGGCGAGGCCGTGCCCAAGAAGAACTTACAGTCCCTTCTCAAAGGCTTCATTTCCAAGAAGGCCAAGACAGTAGCTGCCACCAAGCCACCTGCGCCGCCCCCCGGATTTCCTCCAAATACTCTCAAGCGTCAGCGTTCGGACAGCGAAAATGGAGGAGATGGAAACCCGTCGCCCCGCGCGATGGCGCCGTCTCGAAATTTGCACGTCTCCAACATCTCGCCAACCACTACGGAGCGGTAAGCAACTAAGACCTCAAGTATAAAGATTGTTGAGGACGCCGAAGCGTTTCATTACTCAGTTGTAAATTTGGAAGAGAGTTTCATTGCTTCTTTGCTGACCAACTCCGCTCTCCGTTGTTTCTCTCTTCTCCTTTGCACATGTGCTTACTGCAGGGACATCCGAGTGGCGTTTGGGTTGCACTGTGAAGTGGTGTCAGTCTCCATTCTCCCGCACAAGCTCATATGCTTCGTGAATACCGATTCGGTAAGTGTGAATTTCACACCTGGGCTATGATATGTAATGATGCTTCTTGCTGCTTCCTACGAACTTTAACCTTTTCAAACAAGCCTCTTCGTTATGTTTCATTGGCTCTGATTCCATTCCCTTTAGGTGGAGGGCGCGACCAAAGCGCTGACGTCACTTCAAGGCGCGAAACTCAACGGCCAAGACATTCGAATCAACTTCGCAAAAGACAAGTACGGCTACATGAGATTGTAAACACAGCTTATCCAGCTTCGAAGTGCCCTTTGCATTCTTCCTTCAATTGCCTCTCTTTCGCGCGTTCAGTGAGCCTTGTTGCTGCAGCACCACTCTTGATGTGGTCTGGCTTAATTATTAATTTTCAATGCACGTCTTCGAATGCTGCTGCAATGACTTTCGTTGAATGTTTGGCTGCTTTTTAATCTTTGTATTCACGCGTTTTGTCTCGGGCACTGCTATCTTTCTCTCCTCAGGTACGAAGGCTTGCCTCAGCCACGTGTCATCGCTGCTCCCAAACCACCACCACCACCTCACCCGCCTTCTCATCCCCCGCCGCACCCCCCGCCACACCCGCCTCCGCACCCGCCTACTGCACCACCACCATCATCTGGTGCACTGTCGTTCGCGCCGCCTCCCGGCATGCGAGTGCCCCCCAACAACGGCCTTCCGCCGCCGCCGGGCATGGGTCACAAGGCAGGACCACCTCATCCTCCGGTGTCGACGCCTAATAGCCGGCCGCTCGCACCGCCGCCGGGCATGGCGTCATTACCATCACCACCAGGAATGACGTCATCATCACCACCTGGTATGACGTCATTATTGTCACCGCCCCCGGGCATGCCCTTGCCGCCATCGGGCATGACCATTCCGGCGCCTTCTTCTTCTTCGCAAGTAGTGCTTTCAGGACCTCCTCCCGGCATGGCCTTACCTAACAAGACTGGTGGCGCGGGCGGCAGTGGTAGCGGTAGTGGGAATGGGCCTCCGCCGTCGTCGAGCTTACATGTAAGCGGATGGCCAGCGAGCAGCGGTGAAGAAGCCTCGAGTCCAGAGGTGAGCCGCGATGCTCTTCTGAAGGTGTTTCAGCCTTTCGGGGACATTGACACGATCGCCATCAAGAAAGACTACGCCTTCGTGAACTTCACCCGTCGAGCCGACGCTGTGGAGGCCAAATTTCGCCTTTCCCCTCCTCACGGGGGAACCGGACCCCTCTTGCCTGGCACGCAGATTCACCTCGTCATGCAATTTGCCAAGGTAAGGATGAATGGGTTCGTGCTCCGACTCTTTTGGCTGAATGTTACTACAGTTGTACGAGCAGTTCTGGTTTCTCTCATGATGTGTTTTCCACTTATTCTTACTCGATTTCTGTACTTGATTCATTCGTGTTCAGGAGCCCAACAACCCGCCTCGGCAGCCGCAGTTCCCCCTGCACGGCAAGCACCACCACAACAACCATGCCTCTCCGCGGTCCGGCGGCTCCTCTGGGTCCCCCCAGGCACCGCGCGTGTGGGACGTAGCGAGCCGGAGCGACCGCCCTAAGAGCAGGGACAGTGCCCGAGACAGAGGTGCCCGGGATAGCAGGAGCAGCAGTCGTCGCGCGGCGCGCTCACCGTCGCCTGTCTTGGTGCCGAGCGGCGCCTCGGCGAACAACAAAAGGTCAGCCTCGCGGTCTCCTTCCCCGGCGTTTGTGCCCAGAAATGCGGCTGCAGCCCTTGAGAATGACATTAGCAGCAGCGGCAACGGCCACGGGGAAGGGGCCTACGATGACCACCGGAACAGCGGAGATGGCGATGGCGCCGGCCGTGATGAAAGAGACGAACGGGGCGATGAGAGGGAAGAGGAAGAGCGCAGCGTGCGACGACGGCGCCGGGGTCCTCAGGATGACGACGAGGAAGACGATGATGAAGACCAGAGGCGATAATAATGCTAAGGTGGTATCGACAAACAAGTGGTTTCCCGCTTGTGATTGCGAGGCAGTTCTCTTGCGGATGATTGGTGGTCATAGATTTGAATGCAATAGACCAAACTCAAATTCGATGTTCAACAAGTCAGCATGCTTTCGTCTTTCATATATTTACTAGAGCTCTTCTATCCTCTAGAAGGATCACAGTTCATAGCATAAAAGGAAACAAAAGAATACATAAAGCATTGAAATCGAAAAAAGGCAGTCCGAAATAACCAAGCAGCTCAATTTCAATTTCAACAGTACACCACCAGCCACCCTGTTGATGTATGTGGGAGGTGTTGTGTTATTGAGGAATTTCCCCCACCACCATGGATGGCTTAGTGCCTCGATCTGAGATCTGAGATAAGAGTGCGTTTAAGCGGCTGCCGTTAAGCGTGGCTTGCTTCGTCGCTTCCTGCAGCTATAAGCTATTCCTAGCTAGAAATAGGACACGGTGCAGTCGCATCACACGGCATATCCCCTAGGTCTAAATTGGCTTAGAAGGTTAGAAGAGGGCCTTGCTCCTGTCTCCTGTAGCTGCGAAGTTCATTCCACAAGGGGGGGCTTCAACAAAACTCTTCTCCTTCCTCCTTTTCTTGAGACAGGCCCCATAGGCCCGGGATTTGAAGGCCAACAGGTAGAGGTAAAAAGCAAAGCAGTGCAAACTAAACCTAAGAAGCTAATCAGGCGCATTGGCGCACATGCCCGAGTGCCCGAGTATCTCCTTTTCTTGGGCCATGAAAACGTAAAACTAAGCGTCTTTTTTCAAAGTTCGATGGAGTGACCACAGAATCTTTTACTTCGAAGAGTTGCCGTCGCTTTTTTCTTCGTAGCTTCATCCTTCGACACCCGATAGCCGATACCTGTTCCCACATAGCATTAAACAATTGAACCATGGCGAAAAAGCTTTTGTTGGATGCGTTGACAGCGGCTATAGGCGATTTCGTGGAGGGTATCAGCGAAGAGAACTTGAAAGTGGGCATTTGGAGCGGCAAGGTAAGCAGGGCCAAGGGAGGTGAGAACGAAGGTGTCAAGGGGGCGTTCCTTTTGCAATAAAATTCTAAATCGTTATCTTCTGCAAAGGAAGATGACGTACCATTTATAATCCATTTATTTCTCAGGGCCTTCATTGGACCTATTGAGGTCATGCGTGGGGCAATCGTTTTTGTAATCGTAAAGAACCTCATCGGATCCCTCTTCTTGTCGTGAATACCTATGTAGGTGTCCCTAAGCAACGTGGCGCTGAACGTGTCCAAGATCAAAGAGAAAGACTTGCCAGTCAGCATTTATGCTGGTTCTTGCGCCTCGCTTGAGCTGAGCATTCCCTGGACGGCGCTCGCGACCCAACCCGTGAAGGTGCTTGTGAGTGGGGTGAACCTACTTGCCGGCCCCCTAGACCCTAGCCAGATTACAGCCAATGCCGCGCGGCAACGTGCGAGCGATGCCACACGCGTGAAACTGGATGCAGGCGATCGCGTGCACCAAGCACTACTGGCGACGAAAGCTCTCAAGGTGTCTGGGGAAGAGGCCGTACCGAGCGACGAAGACACGAAAGATCCAGGCTGGGCGGCCTCGCTCGTGATGAAAATCGTCGACAACATTCAAGTAAAAAACATTTTGTACAAAGAAATGTCATGAGGATGATAATCCATAAAGTTCTCTTGTTGCCCCTTCTTTGTAGCCCTCCTCATTAAACCCTCTTTTTATGTTGCCAGGTGACGGTGGAGTCAGTGCACGTGCGATACGAGCAAGTT
>Ga0307979_1003376_pt1 | contig 10730 bp, 9 predicted proteins | sample OrgLakmetage1058_FD_201833 | JGI IMG/M metagenome (GOLD analysis project Ga0307979, IMG submission 201833) | Saline water microbial communities from Organic Lake, Antarctica - #1058 | ecosystem: Environmental > Aquatic > Non-marine Saline and Alkaline > Saline | place: Antarctica: Organic Lake... | reverse complement strand
ATGCGCCCTCAGGAATCCACCTGGCGTGGTCCTTACTGGTGCAGCTGTGCTTGGGGATCTCCGTGAATATGGTTCACGGGAATGTCTTGGTTGTGGTGCTGCTGCAAGTGTTGGCTACGCCACTGGCTGCGCTCAGCGTAGGCATCTTAGACGCTGCGGCAGTGAGTGGCGGGCGCACGATAAGCGGCCTCAGTGGCGGCGTCTTCGCCCTCGTAGGTCTGCACACCGCCCATTTAGTCCTCAATTTCCAAGACTCGAAGCACGGGTTGCTGAGGCGCGAACTGCGCTTGGTTTTGCTCTTGGCGATTTGTGCCGTGGAATTCATTCTCAACCTGGCGTTACCCGACGCCGCCTTGCACAACAGCTGGGGCCTTCACGCGGGTGGGTTTCTCCTCGGAGTGTTCTTTTCGATTGCCATCATTCGCGGCTTGAAAATGACCCACTTCGAGCGCACCTATTTGATTCCTGGTGCTGCGTGGGCGTCCGCTGCTTACGTCATCTTCGCTGCAGGCTGGTATGCGGGCACTTTCCCGCCGGGAGACGTGTTTGGTAATGTGGCGGCCAACCCATCATGCTGCAGAATCCTCTACGACTGCGATCTCCAGCTTAGGGACGCTAAACTCTTGGCTTGTGTTGGGCCCAGTGCAACGACGAGCGGCGGGTTTGAGCTTCAGGCGGTTGCGAACGCCACGGCTGCAGTGGCCTCGCAAACATGCGATGCCTATCGCCAATACCTCGGCCTTCAGTATGCAGCAAGAAATGAGACTTTTTAACGCCCCCCTCCTGTATGGCACTTTTCTTTCTTGTTGTTCTGTACGTACGCGCACGGGGCCTGTTTTGTTCTCTATTTCTTGTTGGAATGCCTTTTGCCTTTGATTAGATTAGATTGGATTATACTCCCCAATAGCAAAAAAACAACAACAAATAGCATAAAGCTGCGTTTTGATGAATCCTCCAGAACAAGTCTGACTGGGCTGAGTGTCCTTTTGCGCAATGCAATATTCATATTTACTCTCATGAACCCTGTAGGATCAATTCTCGGAAGGAGGCACAGGTTTCGAGTACGTCCGTGATCTCCACTCCGACCTATCTTCTGCTATGGCACGCCATTCCTTGAAGTTGACCGGTAGTCCTTTGCACTTTAGAGCCTTCTTCAATGTCCGACCCCATGTCATCTCAGGGCATCCATTAGGCTTTGAGTTTGCTACCCAGCCAGTAAGCAACTGCCGCGGCGCCCGAGTCATAGGTATCCGAGCGACGTGGCAAGCCCAACGAAGAATCCGATTGTGATAGTAGCAATCAAGGTCCATGACATTGAGCCTTTGAAAAGGAGTGGCTGAACTAATGTGATGATGAAAGGCATGACAAAGGCTGACATGACACATGCCTTGTCACAACCACATCTCGCGCATATCCTATACCGAAAACCAAAACAACAAACAGAAACGGGGTCCCCAGTTTATTAGATATACTCCTCGAAGTGTACAATGATACAAGGGTTTAAGTCGGGGTGAGATAAAATCAATTGAATCGGCCTTTAGATAGCGAACTAAGAAACCGGAAATAGCCCCATTTCGCAATTTGCAATTTTAGCAACACTCATGCTCATATCCACAGCCCACCACATTCCGCATTCAGGATATCATAATCATTTGCTATTTGCTATTCCAATCCATTCCACCTAGAATACGAATCCGATAGACCTATAAATTTCTTCCTAGTTTTTCATAGTACTTCTAATCGCTGACCACAGAGGCAACTCGAGTTTTATCATGAGGATTTGTCAGGGCGCTTGGCTTGGCTTCCATCAAGAACAAATTCAAGTTCACCGAAATATGTTTTGAATTCTGAGGCAGGCTCAGTGCTCCTGCTCGAGAGGTCTTGGCCCCAAAACCCATCATACTTTGTGACTTCCAGAGCATCTGTGCTTTCTACCAGGGTGCACTGGCATGCTAGCCGTAGTTGCGCTGCGTTGGCTGGAGATCTCGAATGCGGTGGGAAATTAAGACGAACAAGCTCGCGAGGGCTAGGAACAGGAGGCTGTACAGTGCCTCGCGTTATTTCTACCGCACAAGTACCACATGTCCCCAACCCACGGCAGTTGATGAGCTTGGACTCGCCGTTGTGGGGTGTAACTCCTGCTTTGAGAAGTGCTGTCCGCAGTGTGGTTCCGGGAGCAGCCTCCACGGTGGTATTACGAAATAATACAGTGCACGGGGGCTCAGCACGTCGAAGCGAGCTACCAGTTAATTCGTTGCGTTGGCCGCTGAATTGCCGCCGCTGATTATTTCTCCAAGGTAATCTGCGAATGGCTGTCGACCGTGGCACAGCCATGAATCCAGATGAAAACGATGAGAGAGCGAGAACGATGAAGTGCTTATTGATAGCGTTCATTTTAGACACCATGGGTAGTACGAAACCTACTAGTAATTCAAATTTCTCTTTCACAAAATGAAATACTGCAAGCGTTCATGATGTGCAGTTGGGGCTAAGCTTAGAAAGACAGAAAGACTAGCTACTCTAGAGCTAGCTACTAGCTAAGGCCCCGAAGTCGTCGACGTGTCGACACTCGGCAGAGACTGGCAGAGAGCAAGGCCACTCCGATTTCCTGCAGGAAAAAAATCAGGAAAACCATAGCCTTTTCGCCAATCAGGACACGCAAGGAAGTACAGGAAAACCATGAGTTTCCTAGGATTCCACCTGTTCTCCAGTGATTTCCTCTTCTCAAATTGCCTCTTGAATGGAGGTCGCTCGAACGGAATTCCCCACTTCGGGGCGGAAGTGACGTCGGTCGGTAATTATTTGGCCAATCACAGCCCGGAAAAGACACCAGGAAAGGACCTGGAAAGCAAATCGGGAAAACCATGGACTTTGGTCAGGAAATCGGAGTGGCCTTGGCAGAACTGATGACTTGTTTTTCAGAATTCGGATTTTCAACCTTTTTTGAAACAGGAGCTTCAGCATTCAGCATGCTACTGTAGCACTACGTTCAGCACAGCAAAGGAGCACAGTGCTAGTTAGCATTTGAGTATAGAGTAGAAAGCGATTCAATCCATCACACATGGCGTCATCTCGTAGGCGGATCGAATCTGTTCGAGCATCGGCAGCAACTGGGCCTGGCCAGGTTGTGCCATCTCGTATTTTGAAAATGATGTTATATCATTGCCCTGCTCTAAGAGGCTCGATAGCTCAGACGTTCAAAAGCTTTTTGATGTGCACGGCACCCTTCGATAGCGGCAATTATGATTAAAATTATTTCTTCTTTCAATAATAGGTTGTAAGGTTTCGAACTTCGTTTAGCAATACGGTGTACGATGTCATGAAGGGCCGAGGCTGGAAAGAAACGGACTCCGAGCACGACTGGGATGGTAATGATGTAGCTTTGCAAGTGGCTAGCTTGATAACACAATTACCAATGACCACTCTTTCATTTCAAATTGACAATTTTAAAATATCTCTTTTGTGCAGTGATGTGGGCCGATCGCGAATGGGTCTATGAAGTTTCTGACTCGATGCGCTTAGAAAACTGGCAAAAGTTGAACCATTACCGAAACGGCCGCGAGCTTTGCCGCAAGGACCTCTTGGTGAAAAACTTGAAGCGCAAAAAGGTGCACGTCTTCAATTCGCCAATCGTTGTTGATCTTTGCCTCATTCCCAATCCTAGTCTTATGAATATGGATGCATTGTCAATTGTGACATGACAGCGCGGGTTGGAGCGTGAAGGAAAGGCAGACGAAGCTGAGGGATACGACTTCTTCCCAACTACCTTTGTGCTGCCTCGCGAGTATTCTATGTTCGTGGAAGAGTTCAAAGTGAGCGGTGGAGTGTGGATCATGAAGCCAATTGGGTCGGCGCAAGGCAAAGGGATTTTCATGTTCAGCCGTTTGTCAGAAATCAGCGAATGGCGCACGGACTATCGGTAAATTATAAGCCCTACAGCACTCCCTTACTCGAAAACACGTGGACTTCATTTCATAGCATTTTATCGTTTGTTCTGTGCTGGCTTTTCTCTCTATCTCTTTCTTCTTCTGTCTTCTTTCAGGTACCGATACGGCGGCGACGATGCCAAAAACAGCGAGTCAGTGGAAGCTTACATCGTTCAGCGCTACATTTCCAACCCATTCTTGATTGGCGGCAAGAAGTTCGACTTGCGCGTCTACGTGCTCGTGACGTCATTCTCGCCGCTCACCGTGTGGTTTCACCGCAGTGGCTTTTCTCGGTTCAGCCACACCCGCTACAGCGCCGACCCGGCGGACATCGCCAACACCTTCGTGCACCTCACCAATGTGGCCATTCAAAAGACGGCGGAAAACTACGACGCGCGGTCGGGTGGGAAAATGGACTTGCGGCACTTGAAGCTGTACTTGATCGCGCAATTCGGCCGGGAAATGGTGGACGAGCTGTTTTGGCGCATTCAAATGCTGGTGCTCCGGAGCTTGTTCGCCGTGCAGCAAGTGATGATCAACGACCAGCACTGTTTTGAGCTTTACGGCTACGACATCATGATTGACGACGCTCTCAAGCCCTGGCTGATTGAAGTCAATGCAAGCCCCAGTTTATCCGCCAATACGGCCGAAGACTACACCTTAAAGACGGGGTAATGTTTTGGAAAAGTACCTCTCGCTTCCCCCGCCCCACCCTGTATGAGTCGATCGATTTTTGTGTTTTATTGTTTATTTCCACACAAGCTACAGCAAGTCTTACCTCACTTTCTCTTTCTTTTGAAATTAAGGTTGTCTCTCTTTCTTTTGTTTCATTCCCACGTTGATCCCGACTCTCCCTTCCTTTTCTCCGTGCATTAGGATGCTCAACGACTTGTTTGACGTCTTAGACTTGGAGCGCTCCTTGCGCGGCGACGAAGAACACGTGGGCGGTTTCGACCTCATTTACGATAATGGCTACGTGGAAGTTGAGCCTGAGGACTCGGCCTGGTCGTCGTATCTGGGTGCAGCGTGGGATGCCCGTCGAAGCAGCAGCCACCGCCACGCATCCAGTAAAACGAGTCCGCACAGAGGCGGCGGCGGCGGTGGTGGCGGCGGTGGTAGTACTAGCACGAGCAGCAGCAGTGGAAGCAGTGCGTCGTCTCCAACAGGGGGCACCCAGAAAAGCACTCCTCGCGGAGCTGCTGCGGCAGCAGCTGGTGGTGCTGCAGCTGCAGAGGAGCGCAGAGGAGGTAGGGCTTCTCCTACCACACCTCGCAAGGGAGCTTCTTCGAATTCGAGCAAAGGAGGAGGTGGGTCTAGTGGTAGCAGTTTGCGGCCTTCGTCTTCTTCGAGTAAAAAAGAGAAGCGCCCGGGCAGAGCTATGGCTGGTAGTGGTGGCGGCGGCAGTGGCGGAGGGTATCTTTGAAGCCTGGTTCAGTGTCCTAATCCGGCCATAATTTAGGTTAGATATAACATTTTTATTATATGCGGTATAGAAATATCAAATATGATTATGAACTCAATGTGCCACGACATACGACATCTAGGGCACCAACCACAAGGCAAGTCCATCGCTTTAATCACGAATTGTGCGTCTTCAAATCGATGATGGGGGCGTGAGGAAATCGCAGCTTAAGCATAGACCAATTGACTAAGACTAAGCGGGAGATGGGATCCGGGAGCTCAAGAAGGGATTTAGAGTTATGTCTGTATTATAAGTTAGTGCGCAGAAATTGCAATAAATAATATGCAATAAGGGAGCCACGTTTCTCCTCGTCGCCCAGGATAGTTTGAATCTAGAATCTTGCGTACTCCCAGTCCGACTTGAATGATATGAGATGTCTAGGGAAAGGCATTTTTAGCGCCAGGTATGTGCATTTGAAGTGCGCTCACTTTTTTATTTACAAACCTCAAGACCATCGTAGTGGCAACGCCCGCCATATAAAACGCTCACTACTTTTCTTTGGTGGCCCTTCATGTTATGCCTGGGCTGCGCAGAGGCAGCATTGCGGTCAGCATCTGGCCGAAAGCGCGATATTCTCGTGAAGTTCCGGTTTCCGCGGCTTTGTTCGTAGACATGAATTTCCACGTCACGCAACCTGGCGCAGACGGCGATCTCCAGGGCCCCGCCCCAGTCGTTGCTTTCTCGCATCCGCTGGGTGTAAGGCTTGACTCGCGTGCCGGAGTCCCAAAGCACCCAATCCGAGAGCTTCGTGCCCCCCATGGAGGCTTCCGCGTGCGCCTCGATCCAGTCTTCCAACTCGATCCGTAAAGTGCCCGCGTGCTGGGAGGCAGGGCCAGCGCCACAGCGCCGCAAACCACGGCTCAGGGAGTGAAACAGGCAAGACCCGTCGCCAGGCTGTTTCGCTACACTTGCTTGGTTGGCGGTAAGAACCACTGGCTCGCCGTCGTCGTCGTCGCCATCGCTGTCACCACCTTCACCGCTCTTCTTCTTCTTGTCGCCACCGGCTGCTGCGCCCTTGTTTTTGGAGCGTTTCTTTTTCTCGTACATGTCGAGCGCGTCGTTGTGGGACTCGCGCGCTTTGCCCTTGAAGTAAGGGCACACCGTCTCGTCGTGCGGGCCGTCGCACTTGTCGCAGGGCCCGCTGGGCTTCTTTTGTACAGGGACAGGAAGCTCTTTCTTTTTCTTCTTTGGAGCTCCTCCGAGAGCAGCCAAGAGAACGCTGTGCGCATCGTCCACAGAATTCCTAAAACAGAACGATAAGAGTGAAAGGCAGAGATGAAGACAGAGTTCATAATTTGACATAGGGTGTGCATATTTAGCATGGAATACCAGAGTGTAGGATAAAACGGCCAAAAGTGGCTTTGGCTAGTACCTGCTTGGAAGGCCTAAGGCTTTCTCGACTTCTTTCACTTTGACAGCAACCTCTGCAGCTTCCTGAGCCTCCACTGCCTCCCTTAATTTCTTTGCCGCTGCTTCTTCCTTTGCCTTTTTAACAGCTTCTTCTTGCGCTCTTGCTGCTGCTGCTGCTGCTGCTTTCTCTTTCGCTCTCTTAGCCTCTAGAGCTTCTTTCTCTTTCTTAGCCTCCTCTGCTGCAGCAACAGCTTTTCTAGCGGCTTCTGCTTCTGCATCCTGACGCGCCTTCAATTCCAGATCTTCTTTCACGCGCTGCTGTCGTAAAGCTTCCTTTTCATCTGCAAGACGAGCTCTCTCCAGGTCTGCAGCTTCTTTTGCAGCTATTTCAGCTAACCTTTTCTCCTCAGCCGTCGCAGCAGCGTCTTCGTCTTCTTTTCTCTTCTTCGCTGCTTCTGCTTCTGCTTCTGCTGCTGCTACTGCTGCTACTTTAATTGCACTATCATCGAGGCGAGACTCGTCTTCAGTCTTCTCTCCAAAACGAAATGTTACCGTAAACTTTCGGGAAGCTTGAGCGCTAGCGATAGCGGCAGCAGCTGCGTGTGCAGGTACGCGCGTGCCATTAACGCCCACAACTCTCCAGCTCTTATGAACGTCCGTAGTCTTAGATGAAGTGACAATGTTACCGAGCTTTCCGCCTAACTCAAACGCGAGGGCTGCAGGATGACCTCGAAACTCAACCACTTGGTCTAAGCCGTCAATTTTGAGCAAACTTGGAGGCAGAAGCCGGGTGCGCGCTTTTCTAGCTTCCCGCGACTGCGCGAGTAGGCCGTGGCTTACAGCCGCTAAGGACGGCGAGGGCTTCCGAATTGACGCAGACTTACTTGAAGTTGTTAACTTAGGTAGAGCTCCAGTAGGTAATGAGTCAGATGTAGTGGAAAGCTGCTGGACAGGGTCTGCGTCCGCCAGCTTGCTAGCAGAAGGGCTAATATCAGGTAGTTGAGCCATGATGATTTACCAGTGAGGTGGTGCGGCAACATTATACATTAACATTACGGTACGAAGCTAGCTAGGACATTCTAGCATGAATGATATGCAAGTTAAGACATTGAGGCACTGTTGGGATAGCTAGACTAGCCAGGACAGAGCTGCGGTGACAATAACTAAGCCATTTTTAGGTTCGGTCAGACGGGAAACGGGAAACGTAATAGATGAACGTTCATTACAGGGGGGTCAGACCAAGTCGTGGAGATTTCTGACAATTAGACCCGTGAGCCCGCCCGAGTGGGGGCTTGAGGCTAGGGACTACAGATATTTACTACTGGCACTGCACTATGATCTTTCTGTAGGCCCCAGAAAGTTCAATTAAGTGGCTACGACGGACGAGGAAGGATATAAAAACCGAAAACGGAATGCCAATAAGCGCAGTGCTCTCTGCTGCGGAGGGGACGGAGGACGGCCCGCAGTGTAGCGGAATTGGATTTTCGACTTGGACCGTACATCAGTAAAACTTCAACTGATTTCCGTACTTCTTTTACCAGCGCTACGCACAGTATCCAGGCCTAGCATTGAGGATTCCCCTCGGGGGCCCTCGGGAAGGAACGTGGAGAATAGTTCTTTATCTTGCTTTATTCGCGCACGAGGTCCATTTCGAGCTTGCCCGGAGGCAGCCACTTCGGCCTCGGGTCGCTGTCCAGCTGCACTTGCACTTGCCACTTGGCGGTGTCCGTGGCAAGCACCACCCCTGGCAAACCCGACTGAAGAGAACGAGAAAGATAAAGAGAAACATGTGGGCGAGCGAGACAGGCCAAGTTGGGTGGGATCTCATGGACGAAAAAATGTCCTACAGAAAGATTTCTTGACTCAAACAAGAGCATTCATCTAAATGCACTGGGTAAGTGTGAAAAACAAAAATCCAAGCAAGTACTCTTATTTATAAATAAAGGAGGAGCAGGAAGAATTCGGAAAAGGTGAGATGGAAATCATGAGGGCCCTTACCATTTCTTGTTTCAGGCCGCGGGTCAGGACGCGAGCACCGTTGGGGGGCAAGAAAAGCATGTTGGTCCACTTCACGCGGCGCAGAGTGCGGCCATCTTCCAGCAAGAGCGTGGCTTGCCAGGCAACCGAGTCCAGCGCAGTGACTTTGCCTCGGAGGTTGTTGAGCTCTGCCTTGAAGCCACGAGTGAGCACCTACATTTGTGCACATGCGCATGAAAAAAAAACAAAGAAATAATGTGTCAGAAACAACCTTGAAGCCTGAAAAATAAGCTGGGAGATAAAAGTTGGTCGATCATCGACCAGCCATGGTACTATACATCATCCCTTACCTCGGTGCCCACGGGTGGAGGTGCGTGAATGCCCCCGAGCTTTGCTTTCTTCACGTCGCGGCCGTCGTCGAGCTTGATGTTGTACAAGTGAGTGGAAGGATCGGCCACCTGTTGAAGTTGTTGTGTTGTGGGAATTGGCAGTATCAACGAGCAGGGGACAAAGGTTAGCCTTAGAAAGAGGGTCACAAGCGATGTGGCGATTAGTGTCGACAATTAGACAACCACGTGATTAATTGAGTGACAACTGTAACATTCTTGGAAAAAAATAAGAAAAAAATTACCATCACGACGCCGTCAACATTGGAGAGCGCTTTGGAGCGCATCATGAGCGTTACTCGGTCCCCCACAGAGGGGGCAATGAACGACACCAGGGACCCGTCGTCCCCCACGGCCGCGGCCGCTGCTTTCGCGGACGACTTCTTGTCGTCCTTCTTGCTGTGGCCCGGCAGCACCGACGCCACTTTGTTGAGGAGCGACTTGTTCTTCTGAGCCCCATTGCGAATGGACGGAATTTGTGCAAAGGCACGGCCAGATTGCATGGAGGAGGATTGGTGAGGCGGTGATGGTCGGACAGTGTAATGAAGAGTGGTGAAGGAGGTGTGCTGAACGAGGACAGCTGCAAAATAAAAGAGAGAAAAGAAAGAGTGGAGCAAACACTCGAACCTTGTGGTGATCGCCGTGACCTTTCACGATTGATTTAGCTTCGCGGTAAGTGGCCGTGGCTTCGTCCGCTTCGATCTGCGCTGACGATTTCGCCTCTAGATCGGTGGCTTCTTCCTCGGGCTCGGGGAAGTCGTCTTTGGTGTGGTGCTTGTGGTGCTTGTGGTCCGTCTGTATCGTGAACACGTGCACGTGAAAGGAAAACACGCGATGAATGTAGGGACGAATACGCCATGAATGGCCTAGGAATGTGTTTGAGTCTTTGGTCAATATCCTTCATTTTACGTGCAATCTAGAGGTTATTCAAAACTCGTGATTGATTAAAATTAGCGAGCAAGTGAGGCGAATGAAACAGAGCTCCATGGTGGCCTTACCTTCGTGCCCGGCAGGAAGACTTTGTTGTGCTTGTGCGCCGAATGTTCAGCCTTGGCGCGCTCCCGCTCCTTTTTGGCAGCTTCACGCTTGGCCGCAGCTTCGGCCCGCAACACTTTGAGCTCTTCTTTGGACAAGGTGGCTTCGGTCAAGCCTCGGTGAGCTTCCGCTGATGCAGCTTGGCCGGGAGAAACGACTCCCCGCAAGCCACGCAACGCATCCTTCTCCTCTGCTGCAATACAATATGAGTGAATGTTGAGAACAATGTCCTAGATCGTAAAAGGTCGTAGGCAATTCTATAAGATCACAGGCACTTGCCAAACACATGCTTCTCAAACACATTTATGGTACTCTCATTTCATCCTGACGATGGGCGCTAGTTTAGCCAACCTCCATGCGTGGACGTTACGCTAAGCCCCTGGGCAAATGATGCGAAACAAAGGGCAGTGCCCACTAGTACACTCCGCATTGGTGCTTTGGAGGTTGGGGCAGCCGATGAAATCTCTGCTTGTGCGAAAAGAGATCTACAAATGGAGCAGCGGTCTTGGATCTTGGATCACTCTCTACGGAGGTCATAAAACGATTTCGTCGGTCGGTATTTTGGGAGGGTCTGAATTTCGAATGCACCTCCTT
>Ga0307979_1003375_pt1 | contig 10730 bp, 9 predicted proteins | sample OrgLakmetage1058_FD_201833 | JGI IMG/M metagenome (GOLD analysis project Ga0307979, IMG submission 201833) | Saline water microbial communities from Organic Lake, Antarctica - #1058 | ecosystem: Environmental > Aquatic > Non-marine Saline and Alkaline > Saline | place: Antarctica: Organic Lake... | reverse complement strand
CTACCGGTCAACTTCAAGGAATGGCGTGCTATAGCAGAGGATAGGTCGGAGTGGAGATCGCGGACGTACTCGAAACCTATGCCTCCTTCCGAGAATTGATCCTACAGGGTTCATGAGAGATAAGATGAACATTGCATTACGCAAAAGGACACTCAGCCCAGTCAGACTTGTTCTGGAGGTTTCATCAATACGTAGCTTTTTTGCTATTTGTTGATGTTTCTTTGCAATTGGGGAGTATAATCTAATCTAATCTGCAGCCTACAGAGCAAGTCTGACTAGGCTGATAATGTAATGTCCATCTTTACTCCCATCTCCCATGAACCCTGTAGGATCAATTCTTGGAAGGAGGCATAGGTTTCGAGTACGTCCGCGATCTCCACTCCGACTTATCCTCTGCTATGGCACGCCATTCCTTGAAGTTGACCGGTAGCCCTTTGCACTTAATTGCCTTCTTTAATTTCTATTTGCCTAATTAAAAGCGATTTAGTCACTGCTAAAAAATCTTAACGCAGCGACGCTACTTGCAAGCAGATGTGGTATATATCTACTCGTACAGGAGCTTCAATTTTTCCACTCGTGTGTTAGGGTGCATGCACATCCTCAACGCAATTTCTATAGCTATTACATGTAAAAGTTTTTCTGGGTAACCACTTATAAATGTTACCTCGAATTGAATGTCAATCGACAACTTGGGGATTTCGGGTGGAACTTTTCTGATCCGGGGCTTTCCCTGGCCGAAGCAGAAATGTGCTTGTTTTAGATGAGGAAGAGTGACAGAAACAACGTAATCAAACCGCGCGTCAAAGTGTTGGCAGCGCAATATCTTTGCAAGCATGACACAAGGAAGCATGAAGAAATTCGGAGGGCATAAAGAGTCAGCAGCTAATTTTACAGACAGAAAAGAGCCATTATATCACCTTCCAGATTGCAGTGCTTTTCGGCTGTGACCAGCTGCTCCAAGCCAGTAATCCACAGTTTGCTCAGCAGGTGTATGACGAATAGCTTCTGCTTTACCTAGTAGTAGAACACTTCAGTACTAGCTAGAAAGCAGCTCAATAAAATGCCGCTTCGATCATTTTCGCAGGAGGATTCAAGCAACTGTCTCCAACCACTTTTGGCTTGATTGATACTACAGCACTAGGTACCCCCGCTCCCGTCTCCCTTCCAAGTCCTAGCCGAAATCAATTGGTAATTGTACACAATTGGAAGAAGAATGAGCACTAACTTTGCATTTTCATCTGCTCAATCGCGCCCTCGAGTGTTAATTATCTCGACGAGGGGCGGGGGGTGTTATGAGCGCGACCCATATCAATTGGAATCGCAATATCTAGACCCGGCACAACGACAGAAAATGATTTAAATGCGTAATTCGAATCAGACAAGTATATCTTTGCTCAGTGCTCAGGTTTATGGTTCCTGTCGCGAGGAGTTTGCCCTCAATGGGCCTGGGGTGACTTGTGAAAACAGAGAAAACGCAAGAAAAATACAATAAGGTAGGCTCAGTGCTACGACTCAAGGATAATATTTGCGTAGTAAGGGACTTACCTATCGCAAACATCTGCCGCAGAGAGACGCTGTTGATCGAGATATCGGGCGAGTGTACGTAGCTTTCGAAGGAACGGTCGTTGCGGCACAAACTCTGGATTTGTGCGACAAGACTAAGCTTACACGTAAGTGCACCAGCGGATCGATTTTGAAGAATAGAAATGCTCATTATTATTTTGGGTTTACGAAGAGTACGACTCATGTTTGAGTGCTAGAGGCACATATTATGGCTAAAAAAATGTTCCCAAAATTAAACAGTCAGTTACATGAGCATAGCACTGTGGGTTATTAACAAAGCTGTAATTAAACCATCTAATCTGGGTATGTCGCTCACGTTTGGCAAATTTACCAAATCCTTAATGAGCCAGTGCAGGCCATGCACGCACAAGGCTGCAGCTAAAGGAGCTAAAATGTCACGTGTCTGCACCTCTGTACCTCTGCACCTCTGCAGCCTGCCTCTCGAACTAGGCCCCTAACGGGGTGGCTACGCCAAATTCTGATAATTCCTTACCGGATCAAATGCGTGCTCAGTGCTCAGTACTACTAAGTATCTGATCTATCAAGGTTAGCTCTTGAAGTGAGTGTAAACCTATGAAAAACATAAGGATTGAAGGTGCGTCCAAATGAGTGCTAGCAAGTATCGAGCCTCCGTGCCTTCCTCCATACGTGCTAAATTCATGTACGCAAAAAGCTCATTCACTCTGCGGCTGTCGCGACAAATCGAATTCGTGCTACGTGAATAGCTAGAAGACGTGTTTGACAAATGCATTCTTGTTCATTGGCCGCACTGGTGTCGTATTTCGTGGATGCGACAAGAGGTGTCAACATAGGAGTTGGCGCAGATCAACAGACCTTCTTGGTGATTGTTACGCAGAGAATCGACTATAAATGGCATCAGAAGGAAACAAGATCCAAAGAAAAGAGACCTTGAATCGTCACATTCCTTGTAATACTGTCGACAGTGTAGCATGGCATTTTTTTTAGTGACAGAGGTATCTTCGAAGTCATTTAACGGTAGATATATGTACACGCATACACCAAGCTACGAAGAAAGGTACAGTACAGTTAGTGCCTTGCGGTACATCACTCGTAAGTTCTCGTAAGTCATGAGCCAAGAATACATCAATTGTGCTGTTTGCCAATATAGACTCCATGCTCTTGTCGAATCAAACAGCGAAAAGTAATCAAGGTATTCCCAGCGTCGCATGGGTAAACGATGACAAATAGTCCAGCTTTTCGAAAGTTGTAGCTGCTTTATTCATTAATCAATTGTTTCGCACCGGAAGATCGAGGACACTCCATGTTCAAATCTAAAGGCCTGTTTTTTGTTCCAAGAAATTCCAAAAACGGAGTACTTCCACGATGCACAAACAAATGAGTACTTCTTGACGGTTGAAATGACATTCAATTCAAGGTTCACTCTCTATCTATCTCTCTCGTCAGGTCTATGGCAGGTCCGTACAACCAAAGTACTGTGTATACTGCTTGCTAATCGCTAAATGGTGCCTGAAGATTCAAATAATATTGGTATATTATGAGTACACGTGATAGGACTGTGCAAAGGACTGAGCGGTGCTTCCGTACTACGAGTGCTTCGTGAGATGTAAACGGCAGGTGCAGAGCCGTCATTCTCCACTTCGTAGACGTCGATCAGTACCGACTGCCGACAGGCATCGCTTCCTAATTGACTTGACGATACACAAGAACAAGCTTGCAATTGTTGCGCTTGCTTTCTCACCATACCAACGATTTAAGTTGTTTGAATCGAGAAATTGACAACATTTTTTCCAGGGACAGAATTGTATCCCTTCATGCTTGATCGAGGACTTCTTGACTTTTTGAGCATGATCGATACCTTGTAACGTTGACATCGGTCGGTGGTTCAAATGAGTTCTGGAGATACCTTAGTTCTGAACTAAGACCATCACATCTGACTCAAAGTTCAGTCACGAGGGATAGCAAGAGAATGACTGTTATGTTTTGTGCCACATTCATCTCGTAAATGCAGTTCGTCTTCTCAGTAATTGTTGCGCTTGGTTTCTCACCGAACCAACGATGTACGGAGCATGATCGATACCTTGTAATGTTGACATCGGTGGTTCAAACGAGATGTGTAAGTATACTATAGGCCTGAACTTGGTCTGAACTAAGGCCATAACAACCTGACTCTTAGTACACTCAGTTTGCAGGCGGCGTTGAAGGTAGCACCGTGTTGAATGGTACTGTACCGATGGTTTGTACTGTCGTCATTTTTGGTGACGAATCAAAAGGTGGTAATGCATATGCAATATTCGGTGTTGCAGAGTTTGCAACCGGAAGTTATGAGACGAAAGTGACAACATTGTAAAGAGCGACTTCAAAGTATGATGCCAGTTTAACTTTGATGTAAACAATCATCGACCTATGATTGAATAAAAAAATGATCCAACGAATTTGTCACTGTTACTATCACATCAATTCGTGAATACAGCTCATCAGTCGTTGGAGGGCGGCCTTTTTCTGCATATATATCATCAATACAATCATGTACATACTTCGGCTTTACCTCTGGGTGAGCGCTCCTCCACCTTGAAATTGATTGTGACAGCGATGATTCACAGCACGACTTCTCATGGCTTTGTCCTCTCACTTCACTAATTCGTGAATACAGCTCATCAGTCGTTGGAGGGCGGCCTTTTTCTGCATGTATATCATCAATACAATCATGTACAGACTTCTGCTTTACCTCTGGGTGAGCGCTCCTCCACCTTGAAATTAATTGTGGCAGCGATGATTCACAGCACGATTTCACACGGCTTTGTCCTCTCACTCCACTAACTCGTGAACGCAGCTCATTCTGCACCTCTTCAGCCTCTTTGTCGGAGCAAAGTCAACTGATCCGCCGTTCAAGGCAAAAACTCTGCCCTGTATACTCCGTGAATTCCCCCCAGTTCTAATGGAATTCGCGCGCGCGCACAGAGGCTCCTTCTAGGCCCTCTTTGCTCTTGCTACGTGCCATGGAGCTCGTAGACATTAGTTTTTTGCGATGGCGATTTGCCATGTCGAAATTACCTTGGCTGCGGAAAGGGAATATTTTCACCACTCAGACGTGATTTTCGCGACGGGAATTTGGCAGTAAATGGCACGGAAAACTTGCGGAAATACCGAGTAAAGTGAATTTTTGAGCCCTCGCGCGGAAATTCCGCGGAAACGGGAGTCACAACCCCGCTTGGCTGTCACTTATATGCAGAGAGAACAGAGAGGGGTACCGGTAGATTTCGAGTTTGGATGTTATCGTGCTGACGTGTTGCTAATTACTACAAAGGCAAATCTCTTTAAGGTTACGAAATTGGATATCCCTGCAGAGTCAGTAAATAGAAGCACAGTAAGTTACAGCTTCGCATACTCCAGGAATCTAGCTAGCCTAAGCCGCCAGTTCTTCTTTGCTACTCATTGCGGACAACCACGTGCAGAATGTCTCCAGATTTGACCCCATAATCGCCCAAGAAAAACCAGTCTCCGAGCACCTGACATAGCAGTTGTTGTGAAGAAACAAAGAAAGATGAGATAGTCCGAAGCTCAAATACATGTGAAAGATTGGTTACGTCTTTCAGCTCGACTATTGAACGATGTCCCTTGGGATAGAGGAAGAAGACGAACACAGAGATGCACAGATGAAAAATGATTGAATAAGATAGATTCTTTCATGCCTCCTACCGCTTCTACTACTGCATTCGTACTTCAGCATTACCGCACCTACTAACTCCTGTAGTGCGATCCTCCTACTCTTTGTTTTGCTTCTTTCTTTTATTGTTTTACCGTGTTGCCATGGACCACTTCCCAGCCCACTGCCAGCTTTTCTGAAGTGCGTCTTCTCTGAGACAGGCCCCACACGCCACCCCATTGGGCTTCTAAACTGCGCTTCAAATCGGCCACCTGCACGCACCGAGACGACGGCAGGTGAGTGTTTATGCGAGCTCAAGACATGCGACGCATGCTTTTCAAGCTAAGAAAAGTGGGCTGACAAGAAGTGAAAGAAAAAAGGAGTCGCCATCAAAAGGAATGAAGATGGAAGGGAAACAGGCAGCACACTGTAATTCGATTGTACTACAGTGCAGCTCGAACCGAGTCAAGGGTCGACGCGTGTGCGCGTACAGGAACGCCGCCGAGCAGGCCACTTCCAGCTACAGCCGTGCTAGTGGTGCTGCTGCTGCCATCGCTAATGTTGTTGTTGTTGTTGTCACTAGTGCTACGAGCGCTACTAGTGCTGCTGGCGTGTGTGCTGCCGCTGCTGCCGCTGCCACTAATAATACTACCACTGCTGCCACTGGCACTGCAGCTAACATTCCCTGAGGTTGGGCCAGAAACTGGCGAAGAATCGCCGCCGATGTCTAGAAGTTCATCGAGCAATACGGTGACAGCGTACACCTGTACAATACACCATTTTAGCGTCAGCCAGAACTAAAACCCTGAAAAATAAGCCATCAGAGGGTCGTTTCAAGCACACTAATACACACACACACATAAATACAGGCACAGACATGCAAGTACTACTGTACAGATAGTACCTGGTGAATGCCATCGCCGTTCAATTCAGCGACGTCGTCGACTCCAGACATCATCGCCGAAATGCGGCTGTGTTGGTGGATTAATCGTCGTAAATTATCGTATAAGATCCACGGAGTTCAAAGAAATAAAACATAACTGAGTACAACGAAAAAAGTCTCGAAGTTCGACCGGAATCATTCTTTACTCGTCCTCATGTGAAAAAAAAAAAGGAAGAGATGGTGTTTGGGTGTGTGGTAACGAGAAATGACAGCATCTTTCAGAGCGCTTCACATCTACTACCACAGGCTACCAAGTCCATAATAATACTCGTAAACACACACAAAAGAAGCACGAGAGGGTTCACCTGTCCGAAGCCGTGCCGTCATTGACGCGGCCCGTCAGCGCATGGTAGGCGTTGCTGACCTGGTGGTACAGGTGTTGGGCATCAGGTCACTATACCAGATGATTACTGAGATTCGAATGGTATGTTTTGATGCTAACAATGGTGAAACCGATGGCACACGCGTGTTGGTCCATTCACCATAAGTACAGGTCAGAAACACTTTAAAAAAAAAGAAGCAAGAAGTGTACGACTGCAGCAGCAGCGGTTGAGGGTGGTGACAGAGGCGATGAATACCTCAGCCATAGCTTGTGCTGACGCTCCTGGGTCGCCCCCGTCAGGGTGCACTTTCCGAACCTGCTCCCTCCAAAGAGAAGTGAAGAAAGGTACATGATAATCAGTCTAGTCACGGGATGGTGCTGTCGATGATTCCTTGCCAGAGATTACAGCTAGCTAGGCTATAGGCAAGGTCAAAACGACTGCCCTGCCACCTTAACGACTAGCATAATTCATACTTTTAGATAGGGTTTGGAATTACATCATTCGCTGCAGAAGATCTATCTACATGCGAAAATACTACGAACCAGTTCTAGGTAACGCGCTCGGATCTGCGGCAACGTTGCGTGCCTTGGCAAGCCCAAAACAACGTAGGGTACAAGCCGCCCCCCTTCATTGTCCTGACTTCCAAAGCGCCGGTAGGACTGTCCAACCAGCAGTCTAGCATGCCGATAGGCAAACGGAAGTGTTCTCCTGCCCAGAAATTGCATCTATCTGCCGTCTGCTGGGCTACTGAGATTGGGCTACCCAAATGTAGCAGCGCAGTAGCTAGACGACTTGAATCCCGGATGACTGATCGGAAATGTGCTGGCTAGCAAATGACGATAGCTGCTACTAGCTAAAAGCAGTCCTGTTAATTATTGCTAACACTGACTGTGCTACTGTAAACTGTCTGCGGCTAGCCTCTAATTGCTAATTTGCCTCGAGCGCCCAGAGATCTGTCTCCAGAAGCTTCATGCTTCATGGCATTGTTGGCTTTCTATCTATGCTTCTCTATTATAATATGCTCAATAAATAGAAAGTAAGACCTCAAAAAAGCACTACCACCTGAAAAATCTCGAGCACTAGACCTATGACATCGCAGTACATCGCACTATCGCATTATCTACGGTTTCGGACGTGATGTTTGGGAGCCTAGACTCCGATTGGGGCGAGCACTTGAGCCCCTTCGCCCCGCCGAAAGGTGCTGGAGTCGTATGGATATTGGGGCGAGCGCACCAACTTGAGAGCGCTTGGCGTGAAGACCTAGCCGGTCTCATTTGGTGAGAACACTTCACCGGAAAAATGATGCGTCGACCGCTCCACCGCAATAGGCATTTTCATTACTAGCCTTTTCTTGTTCTCGTCGTTCTTTCAATGAATCGTCAATAATCCGATAATCATGCATGGCCGAGAAGCGTATCAGTTCTTGAGCTTACCTTGACTTTTTAGCCTGAGCTCATTGCTAGTGACCTTGAATCCCACTGACAGAATTGAGCCCTCAACTGTTTACTATATTTTTCGTTTGCTTGCTTATTTTCCCCATTATGTTATTTCCTTCGTTGGTTTATCCTGATGTCGTTCGTTTTGGTGGCACGCTTGTGCAGCTTGGCTAGAAGTTACAGTGTTTTTGCTCTTGTATTCTCATGTGCTTGCTTGTTCTGTCGGCGCTCTCAATTTCGTTCTCAAAGGTGCTCCTACCGTCGTAACTTCCCTGAACTCAGCCCTTACCCTATCACTTCGGACAGTGGTTGGGGCTGCATGTTGCGTGCAGCGCAGGTGAGGTCGTGGGCGCGTTCTCGTAGCTAGTACAGCTGCACTCTCTTTTACGTTGACAGCTTTTATCTTGCGAGAGTGACCTTCGCCCTTTGTTCTCCTGAACTTCCTGCTCATGCTAGAAAACACTCGAGGGATTTTATAAAAAAGCTCGCGCTATCGGTTATAGGAGGCCAAAATCTTGTAATTCGTCAGGCTCGCTTCTCTGTACCAAGTAAGTCTCCTTGTCTGCACGGACCCACAAAATACAGATGTTGATGGCGCACGCTCTTCGCATGCACACGCTAGGGCGGCGCTGGCAGCCTGGTTCAGTGACCTACAACAAAAGGTGGGTGTAATTTTTTTCCATCTAAATTTTAATCCTTCTCGTTTGCGACCCCGTCTTAGAAACGAAATAGACAGGAAATAAAGACGATTAAATTCTATCAAATCTTTCCAAAAATAATTCTCGTCTCATCCAGATGTTCGGAATACTGCGCTATTTTGAGAGCCGTTGCCGATGCGCCTGGCGATGCTTATGCTTACAGCCTTCATAATATGGTATCTCCCACATTTCCCCTTAACTAACTGTGCCTCGTTCCTCAATTTCTCGATAACTGTTGACCTACTTTTCACCACTCGTCAATTGTGGGATCTGTACACGATAACTTTTCTGGTTTGATCATAATTTGCTCCTACAATGTAAAATGACTACTGCAGGCCTGCACTGACCTTCTTCTTTTGTGATGTGCAACATCACCACCACCAACACTACCACCACCCCTACACCACTGCTAACACAACTACTACACCACGTCCACAGGTGAAATTGGGCTATTTGCACGACAAGTTACCAGGGGAATGGTTCGGGCCGGGCGCGGCGTCACATGTGCTGAAAGCGCTCGCCGCCATGCAAAGGGTGCTGCACAAGAGCTCTCTGGCTGTGGTAAGCAAAATAAAAAGTGTACTAGTTGGACTACTGATATGTAATACGTAGAATATATAGATGTGTGGAAAAGCTTAGCCCATAGCCTCTTTTTTCGTGGCGTGTGTGGTTCTTTCTTTTTTTCGTGCCCATATTTGGGACTCTCTGGGCCTCTATACTTGGAACCTACCTCCTCTTCTACCCCCCCCTGCGTGTCAGGTGGTCAGCCAGGGCGACACCCTGTACCTAGACCAAGTGCGCAATGCCGTCGTCGTAGTAGCGCACGGCCCTTCTGAGGAGAACGATAGTAGTCCAAATGGCAACAGTGTTGCTGCTGCTGCTGCTGCTCCTGCAGAGGCGGAAAATCTTCTAGCTCGTCAAAATGACGCAGAGGCTAGTTCTAGCGGTGCCAAAAATGACAATAACAACAACAACAGTGGGCACGCGCGTGAGCAAGGCAGTGGCCACAGCGGCGGTGCTCCTCCTTCTTCAGGCACAGGAACAGCAGCCAGCCGGAATGACAGCAGTGAGAAGAGCAGAACCCAATCATTCGAAGTTCACTGCGAAGGCACTCCTTTGCCCCTTTCGTCACCTCCTTCTTCGGCTCCACTTCCGTTATCTGCTGAGCCAGTTGAGGTAATTGACCCGCTCTTGAACCCGCCACCAGTGCCAAAGAAGCACGATGAAGAAGGAGGGTCACCTAAGAAGGGAAACAGGAGGCGCTCTCGTCATCACCACTCTCACAGAGGAGAAGAAGGCGCGAGATTGGATAGAAGAGGAGGAGGTGGTGCTGGGGAAAGCATAAATGATGAAGCGTGGGCTTGCGCTGCGGTGCTTCTCATACCGGTAAGAGTGCATAGATTGTGCGAACAGAAATGAGCAGCTGGACATGTAAAAAGAAAAAAATGAGTAGGATGTGAAGGGTTTGCAGAAAGAGATGAAAAGGAGTCATTTCACATACATTCTTCTTCACTGAGACTGATAGCTGCCTTCACCTACCGCAGTTTTCAATCATTCGCGTTGCTCTCGCTTCAAAGTCACATGCTTTGTACTTGTACTACTCGCCCTCGCTTGCTCTTTTCTTGGTGTGTTTCTGCTGTGTTGGTTGTGGTGGCGCGGGTGTTGGTGTCGAAATATGTCACACATGCACTTCCAAACCTTCATATCCCTGCATGCCTATGTACATGGAAGGTTCGACTGGGTCTGCACCAGTTGCAACCCGAATACGCCGAAGCCCTGGCCAAGATACTCGAGGTAGGAATGCGTGTGCGTATTTGTACTTTGAATATACTTCTTTTGGGATGCGTATGGTTTGATTCAAACATTGCGCTTTTTCAACTCTCACTTTGACTTCTTTCTGGTGCGATTTTTTTACTTTCACGTCTTGCCCTACTTGCTGTTTATTCTAATCCTCTTTTTGTCTCCGCTTCCATTTCCACTCAACTTATCTTCTTTTCTTTTTTCCATTTGATACTTCTCATTTCTTCTCTTTCTCACTTCTTTCTCTCTCGACTTTTTCCTGTTCTCCTTTTTTAATCCCTGGTAGCTGCCACAATCTTTGGGTTTCCTCGGCGGTTCCCCCAACCATGCCATTTGGTTTGT
>Ga0307979_1003374_pt1 | contig 10738 bp, 10 predicted proteins | sample OrgLakmetage1058_FD_201833 | JGI IMG/M metagenome (GOLD analysis project Ga0307979, IMG submission 201833) | Saline water microbial communities from Organic Lake, Antarctica - #1058 | ecosystem: Environmental > Aquatic > Non-marine Saline and Alkaline > Saline | place: Antarctica: Organic Lake... | reverse complement strand
ATCAATTAAGGATACGAATACGAACAAAGTTCCAGTTCTTTCTATTCTTTTTATGCCTGCCCATGTTCTTTCTTAATATTCGCGCGGTCCTTCTTTGCTGGCCCTTCCTGTTCGCCTCCGCGCAGCCTGAGAACATTCTGCTCGACATGAGCGCGTGGAATGCGGACACCGACAGCGGAGAAATGCGCGTAAAAATCACGGACTTTGGGCTCGCCAAGCGCGCGACCCAGGATGGCCTCAAGACTTTTTGTGGCACGCCTCAGTATTTCGCTCCCGAGGTGGTTCAATATAATATTTACGTTGAGGAAAACAGGAAGATACTTTCCTCGTCTTATACTTATGAGGTTTCATTGCCGGCACGTGTATCTGATCCACGAACGTTGATAATAACAGTACAATTCTTCCGTATTTTTTGCTTCTTCTTGTTCCACATCAGGTCTTGCAGCGGTGGGGCACGGTCGCGGGCACCGGGCGTTACGGGCCTGAAGTGGACATGTGGTCGGTGGGGGTGATTTTACATGTGGTGCTCACGGGCCGCAACCCCTTCAACGACGAGTCTACCATGTGGCAACAAATCGCCGAAGCGCAGTGAGTGATTAAAGCTTCCTTTTACGTGTTTTTTTCGACCACTCGGTTGTTTAGTAACAAATCCGTGGTTCTTCTTTCTTGCTGTTGTCTGGTCGGGCAGCCTGCTTGGATTTTTTAATGCTCATTCGTATACGTACCATTTTTGGAGTAGACAGCGTCCCTGGATTTAGTTTGATGGTCTTTGAAAAATGCAGGTACACTCTCGACGATCCCGACTGGAACGGCGTGCATCCCGCTGCCATGAACCTCGTGAGGAGGCTGCTCACGCTGAGCCCGCAGCAGCGGCTCTCGGCCCCCTCTGCCGCCAGCCATCCTTGGGTCGCCTCCGACGCACCCGTGGATGTGCACTCCTTGCCAGCGCCTCCACCTACCGCAGCAGAGGCGGCGGCGCAAGCGGCAGCAGAAGCCAATGCCGCGGCCCAGCGAGCGGCTGCAGAGCGCAAAGATGCCTTAAGAGCCGCGCCATCTCCTTCTGCTTCAAGTTCGAGCAACAGCGGAAGCAGTCAAGCAAGTAATGGTCAAGCCAGTAGCTCGGGGACATCGAGTAGTAACAGACGAGCGCGCGCCACTGCAGCAGATAAACAGCCAGCACGAGCGCCTTTGCAATTTGCGCCCTCAGGACAGGCCGCTCATTCTCGCCATGCTGCCAAGGGAAGCTCCTCTTCCTCCTCCGCTGCTGGTAATGCTGCTTCATTCGTGCCCTCAGCTGTGCCTTTCTCTCAGCAGCCGCGGCGGACACCGCTGCCGTCGACTGCGCAGCTGCCTCGCCCTGGCGTGCGAGATGCCAAAGAGCGAGCAGTGCAGTCTCCATCAGAGAAAGCATCGAGCAATGCCAACCTACCTGTCAAACCAACGACCAAATTAAAAGCTGATTCCGCAGGTAAATCAACAGCAGCAACCGCGACATCTACAGCAGGCAAGCATCCAATTGCTTTTGGCAGTCGAGCTCCGGCCCGGCGCGACCGCAGCACGAAACTTCCACCGCCTCGGGCACCGCCAGCAGCAGCGGGGCGACCAGCGGTGACAGCATCATCATCAGCAGTCGCGGGCGCGTCATCAGTGGCCACGGGTAGCACCACAATGGACACAAGAGGTGCCCAGGCCTTGGTGCGCGGCAGCAGCGTGTGTGACGAAATCGACCTCTGGCCATCCTCCGACGACGAAGAGGAAGAGGGAGGCCTTGCAGGTCAAGGGCGGAGCAGCAACGGTGGCAAGCGCCGGATGGTGGTGCACGTCGATGCGTCGGGGAAAAGGCGAAGCGTGGACGATCCAGAGCAAGTGGCAATGATCCGAGGCCTCAGCCCTGAGCCTAAGATTGTTACGAAGAAACAGCCTGCTGCTGCCACTGTTGCCCCGTCGCCTCCATCGCCTCCTCGCCCACCTCCTGTACAGCAGGCACACGTAGTTGACCACGAGCAGCCAGAAGCTCGCAGTGTTCCGAACACTGGTGACAACGAAGAAAAGCGTCGCCTCAGTGCCCTCCCACATTTCCCACCGCTTGAACAGCCGGCACTGGCTCACACAGCTGACAAAGCAGATGGGTGTGGCAGCAACGATAGAAGCAATAGCAATAGCAACCATAGTAGTAATAAGAACCATACCAGCAGCGGCAGTTGCAGCGGTGCCGCAGACGATGGAGATGCGAAACAACGCTCCATCAACGATGTGCTTGGCAAACGGAAGCACGCTTCAAATGATAGCAGTTTTGCTCCCATGAGCCCGGTAGAAAAAGCAACTGCTGCTGCGCCGCTTTCGCCACCAGTGGTTGACGAGCCCAAAGGATCGTCTGCGAATAAGGGCGCTTCGAAAGGCGCGGGCAATGCAGTTGTTGGAAGCAGCCGTGGCCAGCGCTCCGTAGCCAGCTTTTTTATGCCTGTTCCAGCGAAGACTCCGAATCAGAATCAGTAAATGAAAGCGTAAAATCGTCTTTTTGGTTGTTCTAATTGCATCAAATGGCAATTGGCCTAATTCACAAAGCACCTTCAAGGAGCTATAAAGTATAAAAATGGAACAGTTATTTACTTCGGAGGCGTTAAAAAATAAACCCTAAGAAGCCTCTGGCCTATAAGAGGGATAAATAACAAATTTAGTTATAGGTTCTTTTTGTTCCAAATCCACTTGAATTCGGGCTGCCTGGCTTTTGAAACAATTTTCTATTGTCGCGCTTCGCCATTCTGTGCTTTGTGACAACTATGTGTAATGCCCAGGGAATTAGATACAGCCCAAAGTGCAGATGGCTTGCCTTTGTCAAGAGGCGCTATGCTCGCAAGTAACACCTCAGGGGGAGAAGAGAAGCAGTGGCGTGGCGCGAGGCGTCGTCTACAGGGTGATCTGCAATAGGACGAGGTTGCTGCTCACAGGCTCACAGGCGGGCCAATCCACGATCTTAGAACCGAACAGACGGCAGGTGGCCGATGGCGCAGCCGACGCCGAACCACGTCCAGCTATTACAATGACGAAGGAGAATTCTTCGCTCCGGCCTTCCGATCCCTCAGCTATCTATTATCTATTACTACTACTACTGTAGTACTTGTGAACAGAATTGCCAGAATTCGATGAGAATTCCGATTTTCCTGAATGTATATTGTTGCACGTGGTTTTACGATCATCGACCAATCACCAACGTCAAAGTGGTCCATTGTCACGGGTCTCCGGGTCATGGGACAAACGAGCTCCCCGGTTTTACAGCTGACCCAGGAACAAGAGCTGCGCGTATAGATTTCGCCCCTTTAGATAATCAAGATTATTCTCATTACATATCCGATCTCTGCATATTGCGCTCCTTGAGTTCGAACCCGAGGCAAGTGGTCTGATTCTTCATGGGTGGTAATTTCAAGAGCTGGCGCTTATTATGGCTTGCGGCGCTTCTGGCAGCGTCACAGTTCCATAAAGCGGGCGGCCAAAAGGATAGCCCTTTTAGCCCGGACGCAGACACTCATTTACCTACATGGAGTCCGACATTACCCCCAACGCCTGGCCCTAGTTGGTTACCCACTGCGGAACCGTCATTTACGTACCGCCCTTCACTGTTGCCCACGGTGCGTTCGGGCATTCTTGTGCGCTTATGATTGCACACTTTTTACTATCATCTTTTCCATGAACTTGAATAAAAATGAAGACAACCTTGCGTTTATCTACCCGGTCATCTTGTGCTAATCTTAGGGCGCTCTCTCTTGTTGTGTGTGTTTTTTTGCCACAATCGCATCTTGGTACAGGTGTCTAGTGCGCCAACAACCTCTTTGGCTCCCACATGGTCGCCTACGCGCCTACCCAGCCTTGCGCCCACTCATTTGCCGTCCACAACACTCGCGCCTACCTACACCACTGCGCCCACAATGCCTACTCTTTCGCCGTCAGCTACCCCCACGACGGCTGAGCCTACTCAAACCCCCACGCTGGCCCCCACCACCGAACTCGTCATGTTTTCGCAGCGGTTAGCGATTGGGGTGTCGTTTATTCTCATCGTGATTGCGTACGCGATCCACAGCATTACCAAACCCTCAGAGCTGGGGCAGCGGGGTTTGGACCACCGGCTGTACCGGATCCGAGACTACCGGGTCGAGAAACGGTGGGGCTGCCGGTACTGCGGCTACACCCGCAACGTGGCCTCCAGCGCTGAGTGCATGCAGTGCGGCACCAACCAATTAGGTGAAGCTGAAATATTGCCTGCGCACACCGCTCGAGGCTTTGCCGCGGAACAGTGGTCCGTGCGCTCAATGGCTCTGGGAGAGTCTACATCTTCGTCGAAGAAAAACAACGGCAGCAACCATGGTAGCAGCAGCAGCAGCAGCAGCAGTTCGGTGGGAAGCGAAGGCTCTGGGGAGAAGGGTAAAGCGACAATGAAAGCGAAGCCAACCCCAAAAGTGGCCACCACCGTGTCAAAAGTGCGGCTGGCAGTTTACGGCGAAGTGGAGCAGGCCGCGGAAGTGCAGAGGTTGGTGGTGTGGCTGCGGCCGGATTGGCCTTACACCCTCTCTCACCACGCCCATCACCACCATGCGGCGACACCGGACCAGCCTCATAGCAGCAGCAGTGGTGGTGGTAGTAGCACTGGTGTAAGTGGGCAGTCAGAGGAACTTGCGCACGTGCACCAGCACCAGCAGCAGCACCAGGGGCGGCACCGGTCTCCCGTGGTGTGCGCGGGCAGCGGGCAAAGCGTGTCGTTCGCGGGGGCAAAAAATACCGACGCGGGGGACTCGGAAATGCCTACAGCCCTGGCCCTGGCCGAGCTGGGCTTCCTGGTGGCGGAGCGGGGCCGCAGCGGCGCGGACTTGGGGTGTGCGCTGCCTCCCTCGGGGCACGGAGCGGTGCCGGGGTCGCTGTCTTCAATTGCAATGAATGGTGGTGGAAGACGAGCGGAATGGGGCACAGCACGGTTCAGGTACTAGACGTGTGGATGGTGACTTAGTGTTTATTAATTTTGATGGTTGCCTGGTCTTCCTCGTTTAATCCGCGATCGCTTGTTGACTGTCGTGTTGTGCTTTCATGCATTGATCAAGTTACTCGTGTCTCGTCAACCCCGTGTCTTCTGCTCCCTTGGGCCCTTCTCCACATCTCTTTTGCCCTTCATTCGTCCAGATACGCTCCTACCGCACACGAGCTGCAGGGCTTGCATTTAGAATGGCTCCCCGCGCAAGGGGGGGTTGCAGCATCACCCAATTTGCCGCCCGAGTTACTCCACGAAGTCGAACAAACGCGCAAATGCTTCTTTCCCGAAAAAGTTGCCTGGTTGCACGACAAGGTAACAATGGCTTCCTTTAGTTTTCTTGGTGTACTTATACTATCGCTTTTATCGTGAAGGCAGTTGCTTCACCGGAACTGTCTGTGCTTCTTCGCCTCCTTCTGAACTATTTCGAACAAAGACATCTTCTTTCTTCTTTCTTTGTCTTTGTCTTCATCTTTTTTTCTTCCCCCCCCCTTTTTTTTTTGCTCAACCAGTTACGGCTATTGCAGTCCGCGAATGCTCACGAAGTCGTTCCCACCGAATTCGCCACCGCCTACCCTGCCTCCGTTTTACGGGACTCCATCGGCTTCCTGCACAAAGTCTCGCCACTGCAATGCTTGCTCTCCAAGTACAAAATTCAATTTGCGGTGGCGCGCTCGCACGCAGCAGCGCTCGAGAGCGAGGGAGAAGCCGAAGAAAAGTGGCTGGCGGCGCTGTGCGAGCAGTTTACCGACCCGGCGTGTGGATGCTTGCAACAAGCCGACGATGGCGGTTTAGACTTGGCGCCGAGGCCTCGCTCGCAGGCAGCTGCGCAGGCGAGAGCGAAAGCCAAAGCGAAAGCCAACCGACGGCGCAAAGGGGCGAGCCAATACGATACCGAGCCGGAAAGCGAGTCCTCGGAGCACGCGAGCGAAGAAGCAGACGAGTCGGCGCGGATGGTGCTGTTCACCTCTCTGGGCCGCGCGATCGCCATGGCTTTGGTCACCCGCGCCTTTGTGCCGTTGCACTTGTCGCGCGCGCTCTGCAAGTTGCTGGTGGGGCAACCGCTGACGTTTCTGGACTTGCTGGGGAGCCACCAGGACTTGTTTCAGGACTTGCTGCAGCTCATGATGCTCCCACCCAGCGCTGTGGCCGCGCTCAATTTAACCATGCCGCCCACTTCGACTTCGGGGGGAGAAGCAGGTCCCCGGAACGCGTCTCGGGACGGCGTGAAATGGCCAGGCCGGGGCGCGCGCGCTGGCGCCGCAGTGAGCGCCAACAACCGCCTGGAATACGTGTACCGCAAGATGGAACAACAGCTGTTCTTGCGGATTCGCCCGGAAGTGGCGGCGGTGCAGAGAGCGCTCTTTGAAGTGATTCCACCCGAGCTTTTGAGCGTGTTCGACCACCGGGAATTTGCCATGTTACTCAACGGCCACCACGCCATCGCAGGCAGCCAGCGCGAAGTGCCGGTGGCGCTCTGAAAGATGGTCGAGAGAGAAAGAGATGTAACTTCGAGTTGCATGGACAATACAGAGGGCGTGAATGCCACAATCCACAATGGCTTTTGTTTTGAATTATGAATTAGCGAATTAATAAAAACCAAACCACAATGTCATAGTTCTATGCCTCGTAATTTACTCGGAATTAAAAATAAATATAGACCTGGAGCTACTTCATATTCGAAGCTTTAAGTTAAATGGCAAGCGCAGCATAAAAGAATTGCCCATGAATTACCCTTCTTCATCCAGCTAGCAGAAAGCAGAAAGCGTCAACTTTTTCGATTACAATTCCCTAACCAAAACTTTTAAGCACAAGTTTCACATGGAGAGGGCACAAAGATATCGCATTTAAAGTACTTCCCAATCTAGATTTCGGTTATAAATTATAACTTATGCTTTGCTGTGCTGTTTCATGAAACTTCTTCGTTCCAACCCTTATTACCCAAACAAGAAGGCCTGGCCCATTATATACATATAAACGGTCGTCATAGCCGGAATAACCAACCACTGCACCAAAGGAGTTCGATTTAGGTGCTGTTGCCTAATTCCACGTCACTGACTTGGCTGCTGGGGGAGCGCCCTTAGGGGACGACTTCTTTTCTTCTTCACCTGGCCGATGAGTCAGTTCAATGGAGTGGTTTGAGGCGTCGTTCGAAGTGCTCTCCGCAGGCGGTCTTTCCAGAGAAGACGTGCTGTGATGTGAGTCTTGCTGTTGGTTCGACACTACGCGAAATGCCCTCATAGAAGACGACGAGGCGTCAGCTGAAGCGCTAGAACCAGAAGTTGTGTTTGACTTCCTGCCCGGATAGGAGCTATCAACGTCTAGTTCCTGCAGGATACAATATCACACAGCCAAAAAGCAAGAGTCAGTTTTTGCAGCAGTACGATCGACTGGAAATACAAGACTATACAATATCATACTCGAAACCACAGCTTTTATAAGTGCATACTCGTGCACAGCAAACAGCAGGCAGAGCAAACATACAGTCAGGGCTAAAGCATCATTTAGGCATTGGATGTTGTTTTGTTTTCTTTTCACCTTGAGCACGTGGTTGTTGTGCGTGGAGTCGTCAATGTTCACTCCTGGCGGGTCATGTTGGCGCAGCCACAGCAAGTGCCACAGAGTGCCAAACGCCAGGCTCGACCAGCAACCAGCCCATCCAATCAGGGCCAGCGCGAATATAGTATTGGCGGCCAGGCTGCTGCCGTCGCCACCGTAGAAAATACCTGCGCACTGTGCCGCCCGTGCTGAACTTGCATGCGGGTATGCTTCCTGTTTCAACATAATTGATTGAAAGCACGGAAGAGATTAAAGACAGAATGCTAGGAGAGATTCGTGGAATATGATTGCCTAATCAGCTGTCCCTCCAAGCTTCGATTCAGATCGAGCTAACCTTCGCTGTGTACACCTCTCAAAGTAGCATGCATTTCCTAGTTCACTTTGATAAACGAACAGTCACCTGGTAGTTGGCTTGCGTGGAAACGAACCCAACGGCTACTAGGCCCCACAGTCCACCCACGCCGTGGACTGCAAACGCATCTACCACGTCATCCACTTGAGCCGTCTGAAGGAAATGGACGGTATAAAGGGAACAGGCAAAAAGGCAAGAAGCATGGGCAACGTTATACCTCATTTCAATATATCTCCCTTGTTCGTCTAAGAGTGCGCGCAGGTATGTGCAGGCGCATATGGGGAGGGCCATGATTGAACCTGCAGATGTTCCTTCTGCTTTTTCTTTATTTCTGCAGCACATTACTCCCCCTATCATGCATCGATCATCTCACCATGCTGAGCCATCTTGACGCCAGCACGGAGAAGCACGCCGCGCCAATGGCCACGAAGCATGCGCCAAGGGGCTCACATGTAGCGCAGGAGGCTGAGGAGGCTGCGAGCGCTGCTAAGAGGCCCTTGTGGCCGAACCTTTCCAAGCGAGGAACAAAATGACACCGTGATGAAACGAAGAGGTGCGGCATGTACGAAAGGATACACATTTCTTGCCTAAACGAATCCATAAACTGGTCTCAATCACTTCACGCACACCTAGTACGTAGTTGAAAACAGAATGCACCTACACTTTTCATTATTCTTTCTAACTCACTTTACGGACACGCGAAAGGCTGCAGCATCGTTTTCCTCTTTCATCTCTCGGTGCTCCAGCCAGCCGCCTAACACCGACGCTACCAAAGCACCGACCGCGCCTGAAATAGCCGTTACGCAAGCCGCTCGACCTACTAACCGAACTCGCCCGTCGGACACTCCGAGCGCTGCAAAGGAATTCAGCGCCAGCCTATGTACATAAAGATATCTCGTTTTACGGAAAGAAAGGAAAGGGAAAGACAAGTTAGGTGCACTTGATAAAATTTATGCAAAAAAACGTATTGTCTGAATGCTATGCATACCAGCCAAACCAGAGCGTCAAAGTGCCAACGCTCGCGAAAATCGGGCCGTACAGAGGGGTTTGCAGCCCTCGGGTCCGGAAGGCCTCGCGCGGCCCCACGAAATAAGCGCCAATGAGCGCTGCGATACCGCCTGTCGCGTGCACCACGCCGCTGCCTAAGATATACAAATGAGAGAGGGCGGCGAGGAACGGTAGATGGGAAGATTAAAACGGTTGAAGAATTGAGAGAGTTAAGAGCGCAGCTCGATAACAAGAAGAACAGACATACACATCTAATGGTCGGAAAAAGCCCTATTTATCTGTTTCAACTAGCACACTGCTAGCGACGATTCACCTGCAAAATCAGTGGCGCCGCACCCAAAGAGGGCCTCCTTGTCTTGTCGCCCCGCCGACGCCCATCCGTGCTCGTTCCACGCCCAGCACGCCACAAAAGGGTACACCAGCGCTAGGAAGGTTGCCGTGTGCACCGCGTACGCTAGCCGAGTGCAACTGAAAAAGGGTCGCATTTGATTGAGCTGTTTGACTCGGATGATGAGCGAAAGGAGACATCGAATATTGTCGTGGTAGTAGTAGTAGTAGTAGTAGTAAAAGTAGCGTGGGTTACAATGATAATGACGAGTACCTAGAAAAGCTCAACTTATAAACAGATAAGGCTCAGGCTATAATAATTTATTTACCGTTCGGCGACTGCGCCAGACACGATGGTCACGCTCACCGAGGCCACAGCCCACCCGAACAGCCACTGTGTGTAAGACCCGTCTCCTGGCGCCACGCTACTGCTATCGCTATCGCCCAATCCTACACCAAACTCACTGGCCTGCAGACCTGTTGGTAAAAGGGTGGAGGATAGATGATGGCATAAGTAGAACTTATAACCATAATACCAGAGTAAATTAAGGCAATATGTAGGATGTACGAGTAGTAGAGATATACAACTGCTGACAACTGTAGCATGCAGCGTGCTACTTAAGCATGGCAAAACTGTCTTCATGTATAGCTCGTACCGAAGTGGTCACTACCAACGAAACCATTATTGCCAGACGCGTCTCCAAAGGCAAGCCCGTAGCTTAGAGCCCACCAGCAGATGGCGCACAGAGCAGCGTCGAAGAGATTCTGCGCATAATGAGAGTACCACACATACACTACTTATATGTAACAAGGATAAATTGGCTACCAAAATTGTGTATTGAATCCGCAAGCACAAGAAATGCATTTCTAATCGCAGATAAATATGGCGAATCATTAACTTCAGACCAATTTTAAACGTACCTCGAACAAAACGTTCTCGGTTGCCTCGACGAGGTTGAGCACTTGAATAGAGCCAATTTCAATCATCGCGAACCCGGCTTGCATGAAAAAGACCAAAATCTGCGGACAGCATCGAATAGCTCATTTCATTGAGAAGTATAACTACTTCGGAAGCGTACCAGTATAATTATATTTAGTTGATGAACTCATTGATAACTTACCGCTCCTACGAGAACGAAGACTTCGTCAACGGCCTCGTCAGTGATGGTTGACATTTCCAAATCTGATGCGATGCAGCTCGCGTGCGGCTAAAATTCAAAGAAGGGCTACCGTGTTATGATTCAGGCAATGATGCGTAGAGATCCTCGGTTGCACCGATGTGCCTAAAAGTTAGCCGCGCTTGTGAGGCTAAAGCAATGGTAGATTCCTTTGTTCCTTCTTGAACATTTTTGTTGTGTGATTGTTGTGCATTGATTAGGCCTTACAAAAATACGTCAAAAATTTGACCCAAATACGTCAATCAATACGTCAGTACCGTAAATTGCGTTATATTAGGGCATATTTCCACTATATGCATG